>Ga0065711_1001963_pt1 | contig 37891 bp, 40 predicted proteins | sample Hoacrofraction12_FD_59098 | JGI IMG/M metagenome (GOLD analysis project Ga0065711, IMG submission 59098) | Hoatzin crop microbial communities from Cojedes, Venezuela - Epithelial fraction 12 v2 (version 2) | ecosystem: Host-associated > Birds > Digestive system > Esophagus > Crop | place...
CAACTCTTTGGGAATTGAAAAAAAAAAAAAAAAATTCAGCTATCTCATTAAATGTAACACACTCTTCCAGGAAGTTTGCAGTGTCCTGCAATCCTGCTGAGAACAGGGCAAGAAACTTTATGGAGACCAAAGTAAGGACCGCAAGTGATGAGATCCTCATTTTCCGATGAGAAGAGAATAAACTGTGGTCAGCTACCCCCTTCTCATGGACAACAGAATTGCGCTGGACTACTGTTGTAATAGATGTGAGATGGCTTTTGACATGCATGTCCCGATGTTGTGAAGAGGAGACTAAATGTTAGACTGGCAGGCCTTTAGGTCAAGGCTTCCACTGAAGTTAGAATTTACATAATTTATTTCATTTATGCTTGCTGATGCTTTGCTCAGCATCGGCTACGCAGAGGTGGTTCAGCACACGCTCTGTGTTGCTGGCATGTCGGGTGCATCGCTAGGTGTCTTTGCTCTTTTCTTGAAGTCACCAAGCATTGGTAATTGAAATGCAGTGCAAAACTTTGCAGATGTGAGGCTTGTTTGCAAGACAGACACACATTTCCACATCCTGTCTTGTGAATTCCCGAACAGAGATGTTTACAGGAAAAAAAAAAAAGCACTAATGCTATACGAGGAGGGGGAAGCTTAATGTATTCTTCAAATGTTTGTATGTCAGCAAAATGCCTGCAAACCATTCAATAGATTAATCCTGTAGCTGGCCTAAAAGGAATGGATTTCTAGCCATAACTGAGATTGGGAAAAATTGATTTCCATGTTCTTCTTGACTGAATAAGATAAAACCAGCTGCCTTGGCACTCATTGCCGGGCCAAGAATTCAGCTCTTTGCCACCGAACTGCAGAGTCGGGTTGAATACCAGAACCAGCCCAGGCCAAGACCGATGAAAAGGGACTTTTCAGGAACCATATCTTAAATCTTTCCCATTGCGGAAACGGGACTTGCAGCAGAGCACTACTACTAAAATACCTGGTGGCTTTGTATAGATGTACGGCTGGATGCTTTGGTCTTTCAGCCAGAACTATGAAGGCACTTCTGGTAATGAAAAGTACGAGAATGGGGAGAGGACCTTGGCTAATCTTTCTACATCAGAGAGCTGCTGCTAGAGATGATGCATGCCTTGCCACCTGAGGCCTGGCTATTAATTTGAGCTCTTGAACAATGTCTTAAACTCTTTGGGATAACTACTGCTCTTTGGCACTCAATGGTCCATGACATCTGGGTTTGGAAGAGGGAAATAGTGGCTGGTCTGTGTCACCGGAGAAAGCACTGGAGTGCAGACCATCCAGTGGACGTCTCTGAAGTTGTTTCCTATAGCTTTACATACACAAATTTCATTTCAAAAGAAGAAATCTAAAATTTGTCTGGGTTTCAGGGAGGATATTTGCTAGTTTTACTGTGGGGCACCTCTTAGCAAGGGGAATAATGAGATTATGCTGTGACCGGGTTGTAAATGCTCATTGTTTTACCCACCTCTGACAAAAGACAGTAAAAAAGATGCGAGAAAATACTGACTAGGACAGGAGCCGACATCTGCAGGTGGGACAGCCATGACACTCTCTCTCCAGACCGATTGGTGTTCCCTGTGCATGGGGATTCACTGGCTGTGCTGGCTTGGTCTTTCCCAAGTTCTTCCAGGCTGGATGGGCTGCATCCTCGTGCTGGGGTGCTGCGTAGGAGAGCTGACCTCTGGCTCAGGGACAGATGTGGGCAGCTGCAGTGCCTGGATGGCTCTGGCTCCAGCAGCGGGATGCAGCTAGTGCCATCCCATGAAGTAACTCCTGTGCTCAGGAGAAGCACAAAGCCCTGCAGTGCAAGAGATGCCACCTGGGAAATAACTTTGCATCTTCTCTTCTGTCCACTGCAAATGAGCAATGAACAGGATCTTTTCAGATGAGCCTAGTATACGGTGCATTAATTTTGATTAATCTGTCTCCAAACATGACTAGAGAGTAGGGCAACATGTTCAGCTTGGCCTGTTTGTTTTTTCCCACTTCTGTCTTGTTTTCAGTACAGTTGAAAAAATCTACAAAAATCAACCCAACCATCTTTTCTAAAGCTTGGGACCGAGGGAGATCTTCTGTGATCCGTTATGACACTGTTTCAGGAGTTTTTCTTTCCCTCTGGGATTGGCTCTTCTTGGAGCACCCTCATGCAGGAAAAGGAGGAGGTAAGCAATACGAAAAGTCGGTTTGAGGTCCTGCAAATCCAGACAAATGCCTGTCAGAATCCCAGTCTCTTGTGTTGTGGATTCAGCCCATGTCAAATGGTAAATCCCTGTCCTAAAATTCCTCAGCCACACTGAGAATCGTGGCAGTTTTTGACTGACTGCAAACAGATCACTTGATAACTCTCAGTCTTATTGACATAACTCTAAAAATACACTGCAAAGTGTAAATAATAAATGTGTAGTATCTGCACTGGAGCAAGTAAACACTGCCTGATGTTGTCTGATATTTCACTGGCAAGGTGTCCTCAGCAATGCTCCAGCAGAATAATTTTCCAACCGAGTGGCTCGCGTGACAGGTGGATGTGCTGAGCTAATGCAGCTGAGCACGGCGCTGGTTCTGGGAGAGGCGGCGTGCGGGGCTGGCACGGCGCTTTGCTGGAGATGGCAGTAACAGGTCCCTCCCGCCGGCTCTCGGCAGCTCAGCGGGGAGGTGCGAGAAAGCGCCCAGCAAGCTCGCCTTGGGCTTGCAAACATGGGTGTGTTGCTAAAAGCTTTTTTCCTGTGTGGCGTGGATAGATCAGCTTCTGAGGCTGAGTGACATGCTGATTAATAATTCATGCTGGCAGTATTGACTGTTGGGAGCAAATCGGAGAATGCCTCAGTGAAAGTCGTTAGTAGATTTGCCCTGGGTGAAGAAGCTGCCTTCCTGCTCAGGTGCTGGGGTCACGCAGCAGAGACAGTCTCCCGATGGCAAGGTGGCTGCTGGTGTGCAGCCAGCTCCTTTCCAGGCTGGTGATTATGGCAGCCAAGGCTGTGCTCCTTGTTACCCACAGCGTGCTCCCATTCTGCTGCCTCCTGGGGTGTCTCAACGTGGCTGGAGACCCAAACTGCTGAAGACCAGCTTTTACCATAGTTCATAACTTGCAGATGGACTATTGTGCCTGCTGTCCGAGAAATGCTGGGGTTTGAAATCCTTCTGTGACAGGATGGCTCGACTCTGCAGTTCCTGTTCTGGCAAGTCGCTGTGTGTAGGCACAGTCTGTGATCTTCCCGGGTGGGCTGCGAGGCAGGAAAGCAGGCATAGGCTGCCCTTGGCCGGCCAGTCTACCAAACGACCCAGAGGGACCTTGGGAGCTTGGCTAGCAAAATGATCCTGGTGGAGTCACATCCACCAAGAAGTGGATGTGACTTCCAGGAACTGGGAAGCCACAGTTTGCATAAATGTGGATTTTAGAGGAATGTGTGGCTTTGAATGCTGCTGTGATCCTGGAAGGAGGGTGCCACTCTCATGCTGTATGTTGGCAGAGATCTTCCCTCCTTGACTGTGTGGGGACAACAGAAAGTCTCTGATGTTTTCCCTGAGGCTGAGCTGTACAGTAACAATCTGCAATATCTGTGTTTATGAATGCCAGACAGAGGAGACCAGTGATACGTGTCCAGGAGTCCTAAGGAAACTGCTCCTAGCTACAGCAGTCACAAAGCCCCACCAAGACCTGCCTTTCCTCCCGCCTTGTCCTCGTGCACAGTGCAGCATTGCACTGGCTTTTCCAAATAAGATGTAAAACTGAGCTGATGGGCTTTTGCAAGCAAAGCTCTGTTAACAGGAGCAGGGATGTTAACCTTGGATCCCTGCCCGAATTGAAATGGATATAATCTCTAAATGGCTCATACCAAAATGAAATCCACTTCCAAGGGAACGTTTGTTCCTCTCTCCCCTGCAGTGTTGATGTGTTGAGCACAGAGGCGACAGCAAGTTGCGGGTGGGTGAGTTTTGCGTTGAACGTGGTAGGGACCAAACCAGCCCTCTCTCCTTTGGGATATTGTTCTCTCTTCATGAAGATTTGACAAAAATGAGCTGGAATCAAGGAAAAAAAAACCACCCCAAAACCCAGAACAGACCAGATCCTGGTTGAAGTCTCTGTTTTATGGACTCTGGATTAGTCCTGAGCTGTACTATCCTTCATGGGAATACCTCACGCTTGGCACTTTCTGAGATGCAGCAGTCCCTGGGCTAGGGTTGCGCTGTCCTCCAGCTCTGTGTGACAGTGCTCCAGGCTGGAGTAAGACTCCAGAGCACTTGGCTCAGAGATGGTGTTCCTCTGTCCACCCTGGTCTGGGGGAAAGCAGCTGGGATCCTGGGGGCTGTGGTTAAAAGGAGCACTGGGGGACTACTCACCGTGAATAAAGGCTATGCGTCAGGAGCCTGGGAAAGGGCAGTGCCTCATGCAACTTGTGGGTTTTGTTGCCTGCCTGCACACCAGGATTGGGTTGCTTCATCACCCAGGAGTTGTCTGGTGGCATGGTTTGGAGACACAGTACTGTGCTTCACCATGGCTTAATGTCTGGGTAATGGAGAGTCTCTGCCTGTGTCAGATATATATGGACTGTAGCCCTGTGAAAAGGGATGCCATGGCAGATGTTAGCCACTGGAGGAACGTGAATGGGGGGGGAATGTCACATGCGTCCCTTCAGGGAGTCGTGAGAGGGAGAGCAGGATGATGGGACTGAGCAGCACTGGGGAGAGGACAATGGAATGAGTGGAGACATGAGGTCTCATTGCCATAGTCACACTCGGACCTCAAAAGTCCCAGCAGACTTCACGCTGAAAGGCAGGAGAAGTCAGGACAACAGGCATTTCTATGCCACAGTGCAGCAGGAATAGGATGGTGAACATAGCGTGGTGCTTTGTATCACAGCTGTGTATATCTGCGTAATAAGATGGAATAAACTGGGCATCTGAAATAGCAGCGCAAGCATTCGCTTCTGGGTGCAGAGAACTAAGTGTGCTTGATGCTGGGAGATGTGCTGTAGCGATGCAGGGTCTCGATGTGTCTTGGTCATCCAGCAGGACCGGACCAAGTTCTGGGAAATGCTTGCAGCTTCAGCTTCACCAAATGCTTGCTCTGGCTAATGCAAATGTTGCTTTAGAGATGCTGAGAGGTTTTTCTCTCCCCCCCTCCTAAAAAGAGCATATGTTCTCACTGCTAACAAGCAGGTTTGCGAAGAGTCTATTTTTAAGATGATTGCAGGGTATCAGTAGCTGTTCCAGTGTCAACTGTCGGTTTTGTTTCCTTGTCTGCAGTAAACTGTTGGCAGGTTTGTGCACCAGAGGTTTACTCCTTCCCAGCTGTAATTGCACAGCACAGAAATTATCACTTGCTCTGTGCATGCCTCTGCTGGTTTCTCCCTCTGAGCCTGCTGTTCACAAGCAGCTCCTCCAAGCGCTTTCTACCCGGTGAGGAGCTGTGTCGTGGCATCTCCTGCTGACAAAAGGCAAGGCCTGGGTAGCTCTAAACAGCAGAGGTGAGACCGAATGTGGCATTATCATACTGGTGTACTTGATATCAGTGCATCCCACTTCGCTGCACGGAGGAGGAGGCCAGAACCCGGTTCCTCTCCCAGTAAGCCAAATGCAGAGACTGATTTTGCAGGCAGTTTTCCCCATGTGTTATATAAAATTATAGCTATAGCCCCAGCTGGGATCTTCAGGGTGTTGGGCATAGGTGATCTGGTAGCTGGGTCTCCGGAGAGCTGGTGCTCTGCAGCTTGTGCATGTGTCTGGCGTGTAGCTCAGTCTTCCTGCACCTTGGATCCCCTGGCAGGCAGACCAGCCTGTTCAGCCTCCACCAAGCTTTTCTCCACATGGCCACAGAGAACTTGAAGTCCTCGGATGCTCTTGTGAAAGAGGATGCGAAGTCCTTCTGCTACAGCAAAAGCTGTGTTTGCTAGAGGGCACTGGAGTGTTAACTCACGCCATCCCTTTGTCCTGCTACCACACTGCTAAACCAGAGGTGACTGATGGAGGAGGAAGCGAATAGGATCTTTTATTGAGAATTAAGGAAATCACATTGTAAACTGTTGCATCCTTTTATTTTTTTTTAAGCATCTGAATAACCCATGATTTGTGGCTGCAGCTCTGCACACAGAGGTGACGAAGGAGTGCAGTGGGAAGTCTCAGCTAATGGGAGGAGGACTTGGAAGTCCCTTTCCTTACCCTGCAGGACACGTCTGGTAGGAAACAGCCACTTGAAATATATTTTTTCCTTTTCCCTTGACACGGTGGGCTGCTGGCATCGCGACGATGCCTGGGTGTGAAGTCTGCTCCCTGTCCTTTGGTGCAAGTCCTTGGCACACCTCTGGGTTCAGACTCAGCCTGCTCCCCCACGCTGAAAGTTTCCAAGTGCCACCGAACTGATGGGAGAGAAACAATTGTTGTGTTTCCCAGGCTGACACCTCCCGTCGAGCAGCCTTCCCTGCAGGAACGGCAGTCCTCTCGCGTTACTCTGGGGACACGATGCCTCGGTGCTGATGGGACCAGACAGGATCCGTCACTGTGCTGATGTGTCTCCTCCACAAAAAATCCTAAATGACACCAGTGTCTGAGAGACAAAGAACAAAGAGCAAACAAACAAAAATATCAGCTCCCTTTGCTCCCCGCTGGTCATCTCTGTCATCCAAAACTGGAGTGGGGACTGTGGGCTACGCTTGTGGAGGAGAGCTTGGGTTTGGGGGTTCTTCTGGGGATGTGAAATGGGTTAGCTTTTTTCACGTGAGACCAGAAAGCGTTGCAGACCAGAACACTGCTTCTGCTGGACTGTGTTTATGGTCCCTGGTTTTAGCTTGCTTCTAGATCTTCTGGCTGGTTACCATAAAGAGTCCCTTGCAGTAGGTTGAAGAGGGGATTGGATAAAGCTCAGCATTGCTCGTGCTATAGCATGGGACCACAGAAGAAGAGGCATCAGAAGGACCTTGCCAAGGTCACGTGAGTCTGTCTCCCTGCCCCAAGGTAAGATCGACTCTACCTATGTCATTTCTCTACTAAACTCTGAGCAACCTGGTCTAGTGGAAGATGTCCCTGCTCATGGCAGGGGGGTTGGAACCAGATGATCTTTAAGGTCCCTTCCAACCCTTACCATTCTATGATTCTATAAAGACCCATGGGGATATAGGTTGCTCAGCCTCTTCCAGGGCTTCTAACTGTAACAACCATAGAAAGTGTGCTGGGTTTTTTCTTCTCTCCCCCTCCCCCACCCTCATCTGACCTAATCTTCCTGACCTCAATTTTTAGCCTTTTGCTTATATTTTGTGGTGGATGTGGTTGAAAAAACCTCTCCCTTCCCTTTTCTGGCAGGATGTTTGCAAGCTGCTCTTGAATCAACAAGGACCTACTGGATGGCTGTGGTCCTGCGCAACGCCTGTGACAGGTATGTCACTTCTGGGCTTGCTCTCTCCAAACAGTCCGTTTCTATCTCAAAACAAGTTGGCCAAAAGCAGAACACCAGATTTATCATGAAAATTAGCGCTTCATGGTGAGAATCTGAGATACTCTTCCTTGACCAAGATGGGTGGGGAAACTTGCCCAGCCTTGACGTTAAGCCTTCAAGACATTGTGGCCTTAGCTCTTGAGAGCAATGTATTTGTTTCAACTGAACAAGGAGATTTCTCCCAGATGTGTTTTCTGGTTTTAAACTGGATGATGGAGTTTTCCTTTCTCTTTACATAGACAGCTGCTATTTTCTAGCTTCAGCAGTGAAAGTACTTTAAAGTTGGGTGGGTTAGTGCTTGTGAAACAGTTGAGGCTGTTCAGTTTCATAGAATTTAAGAATGACTTACTGTTTTTGTGTCTTGAATGTGGTAGGAAAATTCTCTGCTTTACCTGGAGGCTATTTCACACTTTAAACAATTCATACCAGCAAAGAAAACTCTTGTCTTGACTCTCCCTTCAGAGAAGTTGTTCAAGTTGAGGGTTTTATGTCGTATAACAACCTCTTCTTGTCTGTGACAGCAATATTTTGGGACCTGCCCTGATCAGTTTTGAGTGGCACCGCTTCAAAGTCGAGGTACCGGTTTTGGAGAGAATGGAGGAGAGACGGCTCAGGCAACCTGAAGAGCTTTGCTGTGGGAAATGGCAGCACGTCTAGCTGAGGTAAGGACTCTACCAAGAACAGGACAGTCAGTCCAGAAAAATACAAATTATGTAAGGATAGCTGGACTAAAACCTTGCAAAATAAAGTCTTTCTGGGTTTGATTTTCTGTGGACCTCACAGAAGGGTTGTGAAGAACTGGCAGAGCAAAACAAAACACATCTTCCATTGACCTGAGAAAACAAAACATCCAGTTCTTTAGAAATGCCCTAGTCTGAGTAGCTGAGGTGCTGCAAAACAGCCTTAAAAATAAGTAACCTGTATTTGACTAATTACACAAGAAGGCCAGCTTGCGATGAAAGCACTGGATCTTGTCCCTGGGCAGCCCCAGTTAAGAAAGAAATACATCTGGGCAGCCCCAGTTAAGAAAGAAATACATCTGCAGGCACCGAGTCTCCTGCCTGCTACTGGGACTGCTTGCTGGTGATGACATCTCAAATATGTTTTAATAACCAGTGGCTGTTAATAAGCACTAGCTACTTCACCAGCTTAGATGCATCTCTTTAAATTTAAACAGGATTAGATAAGGTAGGGAGATTATTAAATACCCAAATGAACATTAAGCAGACATATTGGAGGCTTAACAACTCTGCAGCAGATTGTTAAATTGCTCTAAATATTTCCCTACTAGTCTGGGGGTATTTAATTAAAACAACCCCTCTAGTCCTCTGTAATGTGCCTAGCAGGCCTACAAGCCCCACATGGGGCGGGACCCTAATTGGCACCGTAAAGCTGAGCTGTGCTCGAGGACAATTAAAAAAACAACAGCCCCCCCTCCCCATTCCACCCCACAAACCACCCCAAGCCCCTCTAATTAGTGTGAGAAATGACGACAAAACAACTCCGAGTGTCTCCAGTGACAGGTGCACAAATAACAAGGCTGATGAAAGATTTTGCAATTAAGATTGCGCTATGAAGATTAATGGGATATTTTCATAAACTGAAGTAAGTTTGCCTATAACCCAGTTGCCTCCATGTAGTTCCATCCCCTTCTCACCAGCCCTTCAGTATCTCTTATTTCCCAGATTTCCTTCATTCCACATTTTCCAGGTTTGTGTGGGTTTTTGTCCCCAGCACTTTTTTGTGGTTTGTGACATTTCCTAGCATTTTACTTCTCTTGCTTAGGCTGGTGTTGTCCAGATCTCGGGTTTCTTCTCCATTTAAGCTTCCTGGGTGGGGGTGGAATTGGGGATGTCCACTTGGGATGTCTATGCAGTGTTGCTCCATCTCTGGCTGTGTTTGCAGAGCTCAGGGCAGCGGATGACTTGCAGGTGCTTCCAAGGTAGCTCTGGTGCTGCTCATGTTGTTGCTGCGTTGCGGAAGAGGGAGTATGCCAAATTGCCTTTCTAGCTTGGTTTTCCAAGATGGTGATGTTTCTACTGTTGTGCTCAGCAATCAATTTGCCTTCCATTTATTTATTTTTGGGTGGTTTTTTTTGGAGCTGTTTGGCTGGTTTCCCCAAACCCACTCCTTTCTTAGAGGTGTTTGCCTGTTGCTGCTGTCATTGCTACTTCATTACTCCTAATTGCCTGTTACTCTCGATATCTCCAAGGCAAGCTGGTACGCAGGGAATTTACATTTTTAATCTAGTGAAAGCAGTTATTGGACACACAGCCTCCGGTCCTGGTTTCCTTCCTCTCTCTATTGCTGCCATACACGAGGTTTGACGTCCAGCTTTCCAGTCTGTCCGTGCTTACTGGCTGCACCCCCCCCCCTTTGATTTTCCTTCCTGACCTTGTCCTCAGCCCTGCCAGTGGCTTTTTGCTGTGACTTTCCCATGAGACCTTTGAGGGCTTTGTTAGGAGAGTGGGTCACAGGCACTAGCAGGGGGAATGTTAGGGACATTAATCCTGCTTGGAAGGAGTGGGGTCTGTCTTGCTGCTCGCTTTTTCCATTGCCATGTGCCTGTTTAATGAGCTGCTAGAAGAGATGCCTGCCCAAACCTACAGCCCTGCTCCCCCAGGGCCCTCTCGCCATCACAGGTCCCAAGGCTACCCTGGATCCGCAGAGCAGGGGATGCATGATCCCATGTGCAGGGATTTCAGAATAGTTGTACCTGGGGCCCCCAGACCAGTACAACCACTCCTACACTGTACTGGTCATTAACTCTCGCTGGGGAAGTGTGTAAACAAGACCTCAGTGAGTTGCTGCTTGCCTCTTGGTTCAGAGGCTCTCCTCTGTGTTTCCCCATGCCTCCATCCCTAGTGAACAGACTGTAAATCCTCATTTCCCACAGTTTGTGAGTAGTCTTTACGTGAGGGTTAGCACGGGGCCAGCTGCTGGTTTCAGCCACTTGTCTGTGCAGAGGGATGCTGGGCACTCCAAGCTCTGACGTGCTTTCTCTAAGGTCCGTGTGGAAAAACCTGGTCCAGCAAAAAGACAAGAGGATTCCAGTCTCTTAAGGAAGAGGCGCTAATTGGCGGTGACACAGAAATGTAGTTTTTCCTGAGCATGGTATCTGCCTGACAATATTCCACTCGCCAAAGCAAACAAGCAGAAATTAGGTCTTTCTTGTCCGTGAGCCTTTTTGACTTGATATCTCATTGTCTCTACTCTCTTTTTAATTGCTCAGCTGTTGTCCTATTAGTGTCAACGCTTGGCGCAACGCAGGGGTTATAGCTGAAATGCTCTGGCTGGTGTTACACGGGGTGTCAGCCTGGATGAATACAGTGGTTCTTCCTGTTCTCACAAACCTCCTTTCCCGTCCTCTTGTCACCACCAAGCTGCTGAAAAAAGTCAGCAAAAAGTTATTGCAGCTGGAGACTTCAAAGGCAGGCAGCCTTCCCTCCCAGGTCCTCAGCTTGCTGCTTGTTGCAGCCGTCCTCAGTGTGTTCCTCGTGTGACAAGCTCTCTGGGGCTCGATGTAATCATTGCTGGGTGAACTCCACAGCTGAGGTTGTGCTGGAAACGAGGTACGCTGAGCACTGAGGCTGGCAGCAGTGAAATGATGTTCCTCGGTTAGGGGGAACCAGGGTCTTGTAGAGCTAGAAAATACTCTGAAAACTTTTGGGTCAGAGGTGATGCCGTGGCCCTGTGTCAGTGGGTATGCAGATCTCCAGGACTTCGGAAGGTACAACCTGTCACCCATCACGGCCTGGCCCCTTGGTCTTGCGTTAGCCCCGTTGCTGTGGTGATCTTGAGTGCCTGGCAGCAAGCTGGCTGGCCGGCTGCCTGTCGTGTGGGATTTTTTCCTCTCTAGCTGTCCTGGTGGTTGCACTGATGCTTGGTTCCAGCAAGTTAACCTTTTGGGGGAAGTCTCCATCTTATTACCTTCTTGCCTGGGCTACTAATAGGTCCCAAGAGGCTAATGCTTCACAGCAATCCAGAGCAGCCGGGTAGCCTGCCTTTTCTTCTCAGCTGTTGGTTTCCTGGCGATGGTGTGTATGTAGGGCAAGGATGGGAAGACATCAGAGCACAGATCTACTTTCGGGGTTGAGCTGTCCCAGCAGACTGCAGCGGCAAGGAGTAAGGGAGCAGAGCATGCCGCTTGTGAGATTGTCCCTGGAAAACTTCTCTTGGCAAAGGCTGCATGAAAATGCTTTCCTGGTCCCTGGAAGGAGCACAGACGGTGCCAAACTGAGCCTGCCAAGGAGCAAGTCCCATTGCCCAGGTCACCGGTGGTTCTGCTGCGACTTCTGTCACTGTCTCCCTCTTTGCAACACGTGGCTGAGCCTCTCTGCTCCATAGAGAGGTGGAGGCTATCCAAACGGGCATGCAAATGACCCAAATGGCCCCCGCAATTAACACCAAAGAAGCCTGAGCAGAGACAGGGCCCAGTGTGGTAAGAGGGATCAGGAGACACAGCAGCAGAGCCTTGGGGACCTCTTTGCTCTGTCCCCAGCCTGGATGAGACAGAGGTCCTGAGGGGAAAGCAGGATGTGGCCCAGCCTTTAAAGACGCTTTGAAACAAGCAAACACATGGGCGGGAAGGGAATTTGTGTTGCAGGGCAGGTTTAATTCCTGGTATTTTTTAACCAGAGTGCCTGACTTTTACAGATGTGGTTTTACTCTCCCCTCCCATCTTAATAGATATTTTATAAATATTATTATGAAGAAGTCTTGGTGGTAATGCTAAAGGGAAGCTGGGCTTTGTTTTATCTGAATAGCGCTTGCTTCCAGCTTGGGATAAGGGCTGTAATGCTGCAGAATGAAGCTGAGCTGGAACAAAAGGAAATCTATTCATTAACTTAAATCGTAGTAATTTTAGCATGACCCAAGAGGAGCCTGGTGAACCTAACCCTCTATTTTCTCACATGCTTCCTAGCAAGTGCCTTTCTTTCTAGCTGAGCTTTGAGAGCTGACTCTCTTCTAGACTAGAGTGAAATCTAGGGTGGATATGTTTTTTTTTCCCTTAAGATTAGAGTCAATGCTGTTGCAACAATAGCAGTGGAAATAGAAATGATTGTCATTGTTGATTTTGATGTGAAAAAGCCGAATTCAAGCTGTCCGCTTACCGTTTTCCTAGTTGTTGGATTTATTTTTTTGTTGTGCTTAGTCACAGATCTCTGTCGCTGCTGCCACCCACCCAGTGTAGGAATCACGGCTGAGACCTCGACTGCTCGATCCCTCGTGATATTAATGACTCTTTTCTAGGGACATGACCTTGGTTTTGGTAGAACTCTGCATTTTGTGGTGGGGGCGAGAGGCCAAACCGAGACCTAGGGGAAGAGAGGTGCAAATTACTGTTTGGGACAGACTGAAGGGGGTAAGGAGTCCTGGCCTCCCGCGCTGTGACCAGGCTTACTGAGACACCCTGAACCTTTCTACCACAAGGGGCCAAAGCCAGAGCTCAACTTCCCTTGACAGGTTTTCATTGTTGAATGTTGTCTTGTTTTGCAGAAGCAGCTATATTTGTAGAGATGAGTGGGAAGAGGAACATCTCAGAGGGAGAAGATGGGTGTCTCTGAGGGGCAGAGGGTCAGGGTAGCAGGGGACAGAGGAGGTCACAGGTCTTTCTGCTTTCTGCCTGCTTTCTGCGTCTCAGTTTCCCAGTCTGTAAAATGGGGGTAAGAAGGTTGATAACTTACCTAAGAGCTACTGGCATGCAGTGTTTCGTAAAGCCTCTGAAAGAAACCCTTCTGGATGGCAAAGCACAATGGGAGCACCGACAGCCTCATCACTCAGACAGCAAACTCCTACGTGTGAAAACGTGAGCCGGGAGCTTGACGTATCTGCTACCCAAATGCTAGCAGGTGACGAGCAGATGGGGCCGCCGGGCACTTGTCTGAGGTCTGCCTGAGCAGAAGGTGGAGTGGGGATCCAAGCGCCGGGGCTTTTTTGTGTGTGTGTGTTGTCGATAGCTGACACGTGGTTCTCACCAAAGATGTAAAAATAGAAGCCGTTGGCTTGTGCAGGGCTATGGCACGGCATTGATCTATCTGGGAGTTTGGATGTCACGCTCTCCCGGTTATTTATAGGCAGCAGGCAAACCCTGGGAGAAGGGCGAGAGGAACAAAACATGGGAAACATGTCACGTGCTGGTTTTGGGCCACAACGTTGCCTGCTGGGCTGCGGGCACTGGGAGCAATGGGTCTTTTAACGGTGCCTCTGTCGATCCTGCAAGGACCAACATGGGGAGGGGAATCTCTTCAGAGGAGCTCTTCCTGATCTGTGTGCGTGACCTGCCTTGGAGACAGAGTGGATTTAAACATACGAGCAAGAACTTGGGTGTATAGTGAAGGAGTTTATGAAGAGGTCTGCAAAGGTCAGAGCCAGCAAACAGCTGAATCTATGTGTTGTGTTTTGGGAGTGGAACCTGCCTTTCTGGTGGGTAAACCAGCAGAGCAGTACGTGTACCAGAGGGTTATGTCTTGCTGCAGTCTGGAGTCCTTTATCTGACAGCCTCTTGCTGTACCCTGCCTGGTCCCGGTTGTCTTGCACTATGCAACCTTCCATACTTCATTATTCTTGAAATCCCAACTATATGCCCTAGTGCAGCCCTCATGATGGAAGGGAATTGGACGTCGAAAATAACGGCCTCGAGACACACAACCCTGAAATCCAGTTCCCAACACAGATTCCTCTCCTGAGGCTCTGGAGCTCTGTGTGTGTCCGTGCTTTTGTCCCTGTGCACCAGCGCGACCTCAGGAGAAGCTGGCTGAGGTCATTGGGGCAGGATGGCCGGGTGGTGGGACGCGTGGGAGCACAGGGAGAGACGGACAAGAGCTAGGGCGTGTGAGCTCTGCTCAGGGATCTGTCTGTGAGCTTGCTGGGAGGTAAACTGAGGGGTGCGGATGGATGGGGAGGGAATCGGTGACCTCTGAGCTCTGCCCCTGGCTTGTTGTTTCACCCAGCTCAGCTCCTCTGACACAGGAGAAACCGAGGCAAGAGGGTGAGCCTGAAGCTCCAGACACCCTCCTGCTTGGAAACCCGGAGAATAGAGTCATAGAATCTTTAAGGCTGGAAAAGACCTCTAAGATCATCAAGTCCAACCGTCAACACAACACCACCGTGCCTGCTAAACCATGGCCTGAAGTGCCACGTCTACACATTTTTTGAAGGCCTTTAGGGATGATGACTCTACAACTTCCCTGGACAGCCTGTTCCAATGCTTGACCACGCGTGCAGTAAGGAAATCTTTCCTAATATCCAGTCTGAACCTCCCCTGATGCAAAACCCCCTGTGCTTCCCCTGGGAAGGCGCCCAGCCCTTCCCTGCCCATCTATGGCTGGGAACAAAACCCAGGATCCTCTCAGGACTTCCCAGTGGGATCTCTTGCCTTCCCCAGAGCAGCAAGCTGCGGTAGCTTGCGAACCATTGAGATATAGATGCCTGTGGGTCCACAGCGCTGGTGTTAATGTGACAGAGAGAGGGGCCAGCACACCTGACGGTGGCTCGGAGTAGGAGGCAAATGATTACAGCTGAAGAGGTCATATAGCATTGTAATCCTGAAAAGAAACATTATGATTCATCATTCCTGATGTAATGTCATCTATTTAATAAAGCCGTAATTCACTCTGTGCTCATTTTTAATGGGGCTATTTAAGTAATGGCATTGGGTTTTCTCTTTCCCAGCCTCCCCCTACTCCCATACTAAGTAGGGTTTGGACCGAGCACTTGAAAAGAGCTATTGGAGCTGAAGACTTTTTTTGCTATTTACAATATCTTTCAGGCCATAGCTGAATGGGGTATTATTTATGTCAAATCACTACTTACCCTGAAATATGGGGAGAAGGAAAGCCAACAGCTGGATATGGTAATGAGTAAATAAACCATGTGTCTCTTTAATGATAGGGACATGAATTTGTGCCGCATGGGGAAATGGCTGGTGATAAGATGTCTTTGGGGCTGACCACAGAGCAAGGGCACCCCAAAATTTATGTTCCTGCAGGGCTCCCTTGGCAGCTTGCTGGGAAGAACGATGGTCTGATGGTTCGGGGTTGGCTTTGCTGCCTGTTCTCTGGGGGGTGTTGTCCACGTGCAGACACAGCAGTGTTTGCTACCGCTGGCTTGGTGGCATAGCGTGATTCTTCCCATTGAAACATGGGTCTGGAAGTTGTGGTTTCTGTGGATGTCTTAGAAACTCAAAGTTCTTAGAAGAAAAATCTAGAAGGGTCATTTTGGGAAGAAGTGGTGGGAACGGGAGTGTCTGTGTCCCCAGCCCAGAGGGAGAAGGTGTAACTGTTCTTATGGTCTGTTTAGTTTTTTTTCAGGGTTATTTTCTGTGTGTGGAGAGAAGCATGGCTGGGGACATAAATTTTGAATTGCAGGTATTTGACCACCTACAGGTGACATCAGGTGTCTGTGCCTTTGCCTCTGCAGAGCGACAGGAGTGTTTCTATCTCTGGGGATGTGCTACAGCGGCAGATCTAGGGAGTGGGTGACTGATGCAGACAGTTAAAGGAGAGAGGAGGTGATGAAGAGAATCACCTGAAGACAGCAGAAGGCTGAAGGCCATGTTGAAGTAGGCACGCCAGGGTCAAACTTTGTGCATTCAGTCTTCTGTGCAAGAAAAAAAGGTGTTTTCATTTTGTGGCAAATCAGGGTTTGTGTGAAGTTGGTGTAAGGTAAAGCTTGGGACTACAGCCCTTATACTGCAGCGAAGTTCCGTATACCTGGACACATGCCGAGGCGGTGGGAGTTCTCATGGCTGAGCATCCCTCTGTGCTGTGTGGTGTACAGACACAGGACAGAAGGTCCCTGTCTCAAAGAGCTGATGCACCACTGGGTGAATATTGATACGTAGCCAGGTGGGCCCGTTTCTCTTGAAGTCGGCTGTATGCCTGGCTTTCCGTGCCTGTAAGAAAAATTAGAACTGCTAAACTGGATGGATCATTTCTGATACAGTAAACTCCTCTTGACAGTGGCCAAGAGCAGATGCTTTGGGAGTGTATGAGAGCTGGGCATTTATGGACAGATCCTTCCCCCTATATCTACCTGGCTTTTGGCAGCCCTTGATGTAGGAACTTCCCTAAATAAAGGAGTCTCTTAATGTCAAAAGAGAGTTGGCTTTCTGCATGAGAATTATTTAACCTTTTGGAATTCATTCGTATGTGTTCACTGTGCGTACGGTTTATTGGAAAAACCAAGTCATCCCTGCCCTCTACTGCAGTCGTTCTGAAAGAGAACTAGAACTGTAACTTGTTACAGCTCCTTCTGAGATGCTTTGATTTGGTTTGAAAGGGCCATTAAAAGTATTGTACCGTGCTTAGTTGGGAGCCACACATGAAGGCCAAGAAGGATTGATTTGAGAATGTGGTGTTTTGTCCAACTTATTTTTTTATTGTAATTTGTGGCTTCTTACAACCACAGACCTCACTTTTGGAATTAGGCAAAAAAACAGTCTCAAGACCTGTACAGTTTTTGTGGCTAGCTGCGCTATACACTTTTCCCTAAACTTTTTAGATAAACAACAGGGAGTTTTCAACTCTCTCCTGTTATCATACCAGGAGTAAGAAAGGAAACAAATAAGGAAACTTGAAAAAAAACCCCATAAGCACCTTAAAATACCCCGTGCTCAAAGCAGTTTCTACTTTTGTCCCATCCGGTGGTAATTTATCAGGGTGGAATTAGGCGGATGCGGGAGCCAGCCCTCTGCTCTTTGGAGGAGCCAGGAAAGGTGGTGGGCTGGGAAGGTGGGTGCTGTCTGGAGGACAGCGGTGTACGTGTTACGGGGGTCGTCGGGCTTCCTGCAGGCCCCTCTGCTGTGTCTGACGGGCTGGGTCTCCTGTGCGGCTCCCGCGGGAGCTGCATCCTGTTTGGACTGTGGGATTTGATGCTACATGGACCCGAAAGGAAGGTCAGTGGATGTCGTGTGAGGACACTTGGAGTCTTGCCCAGCCTTGCGGAGGTGAGAGGATGTCTGGTGATGAAATGGTTAGTGAGGTATCGTGCTCTATGGCTGGGGACATGGCATTTGGGACGGGTCCTGGCTTTAATATCCCTTTCTTCCCCTTCCTTCCTCATGCTGGTCCTCACCTACAGAATGGGGGTGATGGTTTTCATCTGCCTCTTAAAGGGTTTTCGATCTGACGTGTTCAATGGCTGAGACTTTGATAGGGGGATTGTTGCTGATTTCCCTGTAGACGTTCCAAATGTTGTTTGGTCTTGGTATAACTCAGTGTAGCTTGGTCTGAACACCTGCGCTCATGTTGAGTGCCACCTAATTCCACCCGCAGTCTTGGTTTGGGCTCAGTGGAGCAGAGGGCTGGCCTTCATTACTTCAGTCCTGTGTAAGCAGCTGCTGAGGCTGAATACCTTTTGTGCAGCAAGAGGAAATTGTTTCTGCCTGCCTTTCATGTCTGCACTATCACCTGAGGAGCCCTCGCTGTGAGCTGCCAGGGCTGTGCTCATGTGGCTTAGAGTGGGAACTGAAACTAGCATGTCTCTCCTAACACAAATACCAAAAATCACATCTAATGAGTGCTGTCGAGAATGTGAAATTTGCGGGTAAATCATAACATTGTCCGTGGCGTCAGCAGAGAAGGATAAACCTGCCACTTACAGACATTCAAGGCAATAAAAAGGGCCTGTAAGGAAAAGCCTCTTGTTGCCAGGCAAAGCCACAAGTGCAGAATTGTTCCATGCCTGGGGCCTCCCGCTTTCCTGGCAGGCAGGGAAGGGGTTAAGTCTGGAGCCAAGCGCTCAGCTTGCTCTGTATTATGTCCAGGTGGCATGACGTGTGAACAGACGAAAGATAAAAATCGCAGCGGATAAAATCACAGAGGAAATGGCTCTGTCTGAACCCGGATCACGACGCCTTACGCTGACCCCACAACCTGAGCTCCATCAGTCAAGTTGTCCTTTCCTTGACTTCTCACCCCACGCTCTGCTGCTGCTGCTACTCCATAAAAGAGGAGGGTGGTGGGAGGAGGGGAGAGGCAGCTCAGCCCGATGACTAAGAGGGTCTGAGGACACGGGTCAAGTTCTTTCTGCTGGAGTCTGGAAGGGTAAGCTGAGTACTCTACCAGACCCTGCGATAAAATGATCTTCTTCCCCATAAAAGGACCGAACAAGTAACCGGGAGGCGGATGCGGTGGTCCTCTTGCCTTGGCTGGGGATGGGGGTGGTGGAGCAGAGCCAGGCTGCCTCAGCCGTTGGAGACCCTCACTGCTCGACAGAGAGACCAGTAGCAATGTTAGAGCCTGGGGCTTTGCTTCTGAAGCCATAGGATCCGTGACTCGTCTGTCAGTCGGTCCCTTTCCATCCACCCTGACCAGCTTGGCAGCTGTGTTAGCTCTGCTGCTTGGAGGTGAGGGGAGAGGCCAAGCTATCGTGTGCAAGGATGTTGCTGCACCCTCGGTGCCTGCTAACCTGCAAGAGAGAAAGTCTTTGAGGGCTTTGATCAACTCTGTGGGCATCTCTGGGGGTGAAACTCCTCAGTCTCCTTGTTCATCTGAGACAGGTGGCATCGGTGACAGAAATAAAGCGTGCCGCTGTCCCAGAGCCAGGAAGGCACAGCTGTGGGGAGAGGCACTCTCCAAGCTGGATCGTGCCTCGCTCCAAAGGAGCCATGTTCGCTGTAAGGGCTGGAGGATGCTGGAATTCGCTCCCTTTGTCTGATCCAAAAGAGCCTAGTTTTGGGGAAGGCCTTCTGGGCATGCTGCAGAAGACATCTGCTTTACAGGGTGTTTAGGATGGAGCTCAGCACTTCCCAGAACTGGGAAAGGCTGGGATGAGGTTCTCGGTGGTAGCTGGCAGAGTTTCCCAGCTGTAATTATCCTTTGCAGCCCTGGGATTTGAGTGTGTTACTAATGCCACTGTGCTAGGGCAGCGAGAAGCGGGAGGGAGTTTTCAGGTGATTAGACTCTAAACTGCTCTGTGCATTTAAAAACGAAAAAAAAAGTGCTTTGCCCTCTCATCTGCTAGAAAGATGTGGGGGCCACAGCTCTGGTGGCTTGTGGCTTCATGTCTGTGAGGAAACTTGTGTTTTCAGTTCAGCTTTAACTAGTTCCTTGTGTATTTTAGTTTAGCTTAACTCAGCCTGGTTTGATTGGAATTTATGCATCAATAACCAAGCTGGTTTAGAGCTGGCACCCCCTGAGCTGCAGGTGGGCTTTTTTAGAGATGCATGCAGAGGTGCAGGAGACTGCTGCTGTCTCTAACTTATTGGGCACAGAGCTACAGCAGTAACGTACTTGGGCATCCGCAGATGCATGTGCCGAGGGGCCTTCAGTCAAACGGGGAGTGGGGTTTAGCTTGGGTTAAGCATCTACTGAGTTACCCAGTCTGTGTGCGTGAGGCCTGTGGGCACTGAAGGAGCTATTGCTCTGAAGTCGGCATACGCCGTGCTAACCCATTGCAGGGCTGGAGATGCCTGTGGTGAAACCTGGGGCTCGTGGCGAAGGGTGAAGGCTTATAAAGCCCTCTCCTTCCTGGAGCATTGCTCCCCTGAGGCTTGTGAGGGCTGTTGGCCATTGCCTGTTTTCTCATTGCCTGACCGGAAGGAGGTACAGTGACAGGGTAAGCACCTCCAGAGTGAGACATGACCTGGTAAAAGGAGGGTGCATGTGTCTGTTAAAAACTGATTTAGATCATAATGAGCATCACGTCTCTGCCTCTCCTTGCTATGACGAAGGTCAGGGTATAGTGACTAGACCCTATCTGGGACCAAAGGTGTGTCTTGGTTTGAAAGCTATGTACTGTGGCCTTTGACAGAACGTGTAGCAAGAGCAAGTGTGCTCAGAAAGCAAAAGCAATGATTGAGAAGACAGAGGGTTTCTTCCCTGTCCTGACCATGAAGAGAAGAGGTGACCCAGGGGCACACTCTCTTGTGAAGATGTGTGGAAGGTCTACAGAAATGGACATGACTTTTCTGGGGGGAAAGGTGCTTGTCTGAAAGCAAAGCCACCTCTCCACATGGAGGATCGGGCGGCTGTGTTTTGGCTTCCCAGCAGGCTCTGTAGATCACCTCCTGCTCAGCTAGAAGACGGGGAAGCCCATCTGTGCACATCTCTGCTCCCGGAGAGGCTGGAGAGCATCACCACTTCTCCTCCCTGGGGAAGGCAGCTCCATGGCACGACCTCCCACCTGGGGAAACGAGATCAGCAAATGACTCCTAAGTAGCATGTCCATCACTGTCAAATTGACCATGGATGTCAAGCGTGAATCAGCTGTCCCCGCAGCGTGGCCGGAGCCAGCCCCTTAGCTGGCTGAGTCAAGCTGTGCTGACTCCCCTTGATAGCATTTTAATGTGAGGGATGACAGAGGCCTCCAAGTTAATGTCTGCGGAGAGGTGACAGTTTTGAATGTCAGCCAAAGTGGAAGGCCTGCCTGGAATTTTGCGGAGAGTGAAGAGGATGGGCATGAAATTAGCACAGGCATCTGCGCCTGCCAGCAGCCTCTCGGCGCTGATGCCTGGTGCTCCCGAGAGCCAGCCACCTGAGCAGAACTTCCCGCTCAGACCTCGGAGGGCGACCCGCATCTCTCCCAATGTGGCTCTTCCCAAGAGTGTCTTCGAGGACTGGAGGCGGGGCTTGAGCCTGGATCTCGCCGCATCCCTCTTGGGAGGACCACTGGGATGTGGAAATGGCGATAGAAACGCCTCACTGGCAAGAGGAGTCAGAGATAAGATCAGGGCCGAGCTGGTGTCTGCCCCTTATTAAGAATAATCGGTGTATGTATTTTAGATGAGGCCTGGCTCTCAGGAGCTTGGCTGGCTGCCTGAACGGCCCCATGGAGTCCCACAAGGAAGACACTCCCGGTGATTAACATCTGATGGCAAAGAGCATCCGAGTAATTCCTAAACAGCTTATTCACGAGAGGGAGCAAAAGCCTCCTGATGCTCAGCATGCAGATGAGGGAATAGCCAGACAAATCATCCCAGCCCAAATGCGCAGGTATTCCTGTCCATCTCCGTGACCTTGGGCCAGGCAGCTCACTCTGCTGTGCCTCAGTTTCCCTTTCCTCCATGAGAGAAAACGCTGGGTTTCTTTATGGAGAAATGTTGGGGAGAATAAATGGCTCCAGGGTTGCAAAGGGCCTGAAGACTGCAGGTGGGAGGCATTCCTGAAAGGAGACGAAAGCAATGACAAGATACTGAACACAGCCAAGAGCTAGGTTGGATTTATTAAAGAAAAAATGAGGCAGACATCTGTGGTCAGCTTGATAAATCGTCTCCCCCTCAAAGCTGTATTTCTGTGTTATTGTTCGCTTGCGACGGGATCTTGACAAACTCTCCCTGGGCTCAGGGGCTAATTGCTGAGTTCACGAAGTTGCAGATCTTCCGAGCTGTTGACTGAGCTGAACTGGTTGTAGACTGGCCATTGGGAAACCAGTAATGGGTCTCTCTGGTAATGCAATACACGGTACAATATTCCTTTTTAATCCAGTAGAGCCAAAACCCCTTCAAAGGGTAATTCTATTCACTGGTAACCTTCAAAACAGAAAGAAGGACATATCGGTGTTTGGGTTCCTTGTGACATTGTCCTTGGCGTGCAAAAGGATTTTCAGAAAGCCAATGTTTAGGGGCCATGAAGATTAGGGAGCAAGATGCTGTGCCTCTCCTACCTGCAAAGTGCATTTCTGTCCCTGCTGCAAAAAAGGGAGGAGGAAAAAGGTTGGTTGGTTTAACTTCAGTCTCTGTTTCGGCAAGGCCATGACTTGGGGACTCTTGTGTCCTGCTGTGGCCCTGTATGCACACGCTTTGACTTGAATATTTGGGAAGTCGCAGCTTTGATACAAGATAGCTTTGCAAGAGAGATTCCCTCACTCCCAAAGCAGGACTGTGACTGGGAGCTGTTTAAATATGTGTCTTGCTGTTTGCTTGTAGATAAAGCAGCATAGGGAATGACTCTTGCAGTTGGCTCTTGAGGAAGAGGACTGCGGCTGCAGTTACGGACAAATCCCTTCAGAAAATGTCTCCTGGGTGTTGGGAGGTCCTGGAGATTCCAGGAGCCACCAACTCAATCCCTGTGTTGCTGGGATGGCACCACAAACTGGGCTGAGACGGTGTTAGCAGAAGTAGTGAATTGTGGCTGCTGCTCTTGCCAGAGATGCATCTCTAGCTGCCTGTGAACATGTAGAAGGGGAGATGATGAAGGCTTTGGCCACCTCTTGCTTGAATGTAGAGTCCCACTTTGCCATTGCACGGAGAGCTGTAGGGTAGCAGTAGGCCAGTTATGCAAAAAACCCACCAGAACTCCTCACAGATATGTCAAACTTCGATTATATGTGTAAAAACAAAACTAAACCCCAAAATCAACCAACCAACCAAAAAAAAATCCCCACAACACCCAAACCAAAACAACAACTACCTTCACCACCCAGAAAAGAAATAAACAAAATCCCCACCATGCCCACAAACCAAAAAACACTTCCAAATGAAAATAAAAAGCTAACTGTGGACCACCTAGTTCTTAGCACCCCAGAAGTTCCAGTTGATGTTGATTTGACCATGGAGAGTCAGGCTGATTTTAGCTGGATACTGAAATAAAATGGTATTTGTGCTGAGAAAAGCCTGCTTAAAAGAAGGGAAGGAAAATGTCTGAAGTGAATTTGAAATTTCTTATTATAAGTTTAATGCTGTCTTTAGATGACTGAGCCATTGACTGGAGAAATCCTGGGCTTCAGCTATTTTTCTTGGCAGCACTTTGACCTCTAGGTGTCTCCTGGTCTTGACCTTAGTCCTTTTGCAGTGAGACAGCCTTGGAGGAATGCTGCAGTTTGCAGGCTCTTAATCCCAATACATTAAATACCAGACTTGCACGCGCTGAAGTTGTCCCAACCAGTGCTTGTCTGCACTGCTCCGTAGCTTCAGGTCTCATTCTTTGACAGTGTTGAAGGACACCGGTAAGCTTGCCTCTCCCTGGGAGAAGCGGTGTTGGACCCCTCTCCTCTGGACCCAGCGTTCAGGTGGCTGTTGCTGATCTGGTCTTGTTTGGTGGTGGCATGGGAGGGGTCTCACAGGGAGGTACTGGCTCTAGTGCAGCCCACTGAGGTCCACTGGGAGGGTGCCTCTCAGCTTGTGGGTTTTAGTGGAGGAGAACTTTCCCACTGCCCTTGTTGCCATGTGGAGTACCCATTTTCCTTACCACCAGTTCAGTTTGAACCCAAATCTAGAGTCTGTTAGCCCCCAAAGTATGGTTGGAGAGACTGTGGGAGAAGACCTACGTGGATTGAAGTGCCGCTTGCTGCCATCCCTACTTCCTCTGTCGATAACTGGGACCTGAGAGCATTCCTTCTCCTCAGACTTGGGCTATGAGCTAACGCAGAGGAGAGATGTGTGCGGTCGTTTATCCTCCTCATCGACAGATGGGATCCGACAGCTTCTTCCCTTATGCAGTCACAGACTCCACAGCTTGCATCTTTTCCCCTTTTCTGCCAGGAATAACTTTAGGGGGGGGCTTTAAAAAATGTTTCATTAATGCTTCTGAAAATGTTGTTTTATGTGCGAATTGCAGGAACTATTTACAGTAACTTCTTAAATGAACCTTGTGAAATGGGAATAATTTTGCTGTGTGCAAATTCACAGCCTTTTACTATTCTGATTTGCTGATTTTCTTTTTTTCTTTTTTCTTTTTTTTTTTTATTTTTTTTGACAGCTTCTACATTTTAAAGTTATGGCCCTGGGCCTAAGAAACCCAGTGTCTTTTTGGGCCAGGTGAATTACGAATCAGCCTTGAACTCCCTTCACAGCACTGAGTATTAATGTGTCCATATTGCTGAGGGTTAGTGACTTAACCAGTGGGTTGAGCGGAGAGTAAAGAGGGGACTTGAGGTCTCCAACTGTTTAAGGCAGGGCACTATATTCTTTCCCTGCTAGACAGATGGGAGACAGTGAGGCCCGTGGACCTTGGAGAAATTAATGGGGCCCTCTGAAAAAGCATCCTGCTTGGAAATGAAATGTTAGCTGCACAGCCGTGTACTCTGTGTGGCTGCCTTTATTTTTATTGGCCCCTCATCTGTTAAAGTTGTCACCTCCTGCCACCCTCCCAACTTTCTGCGTTGGGAGAAGGTTTGGTGGTAGAGCCCTTCCACAAAGCTTGGGGATACTCGCCACCTGTGCTGCCTGCATCTTGTTTTAATGGGGGTTGTTGGCCAATTGTCAGCTTAACTGAAGATACTTGCTGAAAATCTAATTAAAACTAATTGTAGGAGGTGTGCTTGTTCTTAGCTGGGGAGCTTCAGTGTACCCTAAGGTGGAAGATGGCTTGCTCATGAGCAAAGAGCGTGAGCTCCAGGGGCAGGCAGTTGGCTTGAATGCTTAATTGAAATGGTGGGTAGCTTTCAATGGTGGCCAACGGCCCTCAGTTTGCAGAACTTCTTGCTATGGCTGGTGTTTTCCATGGAACTGGGGTGGGACTCACAAAGCTGCAAGCTCTGGTCTGGTTCTGGCTGGTGCCTGACTCCATGTCCCTGCATGAGATCTGAGGGTGTCACGTCTGGGCCACGTCTGCATGGCTGAATGGGGCCATGTACTTTGTTTAAATATTTTGTTGATAGATTTAGTCTTTCTGAAAGACACTTTGAAAGGAGCCCTGTGCAGGCACATTTCTTTAGATGCTCAAATATAATCATGGCAAAGAAAAGCATGTCTCTCTTTCCCCAGAAGAACGAGGGCTCCTTCATGGACGTAAGTGCACACGGCCAGCAGTTGAGTTGGCCTCTGTTCTAGCAGAAAGCAAAATATTATGCTGATAATTCTTTATCCTGCCAAGTGCTTTTGCCTGATAAAGAGAGGCCTGACAGTGTAGCAGATGTCTGATTCTATATCCTCTTAAGCCCCTCTTCAATATTTTGGGCTGGTCAGTTTTGTTGATCTTTCCTAACTTACATCAGTTCCCTGCAGATCCCGGGTTTCTGGAGAAAGCTGTGCTGGATAAAGTTGCAGCCCCTCTATCTGCAGCATCCTGAGACTCCTTCGCGCCTTCCAAACCAGCCCTGCTGGCTTCAGGTTTTGACTCGCATTATTTATTGCTCTCTTCTTTACAGCAGCCCCTCTGGTAAAGCCAAGCCTTGTCTTGTTGAGCTTGGCTTCTTGGCAAGTCTGAATCTTACAAATCTGTCTGGGTTCAGAAGAAAAACAACCATTTGTGGGCTTACAATTGAATTGAAAGCCAAAAGGAACCACAGCATTTCATTTTGGCTAATTAATAGATTTTTTTGATAGAACAATAGCACTGATTTTTTTGTTGATATTTAGTAATAAGTGCTCTCACTGAAATGCTTCTTTTGAAATATAATTTTAATTCAATTTGAAGCAAATGGCATTTCAAGACGAGGGAAACTGAACTGCTAGGCTCAGAAATATTGCAGCTAGACATTTTGATTTTGCAGAATTAAAACATTTTAGTGGGAAGAACCTTCAACATGAAGGGGTCAGGAGTGATTCAAGAAGTATTTTGATGTTTCTGAATCTGCATTTCTCCCTGGTTATATACACAGTGTGTGTGTACAGTAGCGGAACATTTTCTGCCTGCTGCCACAGTAAATGAGGAGGTAGCGCAGTCCTTTGGTGAGAAGCCTTAGGATTTAAATGGACAAACTGGCAAGTTATTTCATCTCTGGATACTTTTTCCTGGCAGCGAAAGAGTAATTTTTCACTTGCCCAGCTCACTCTTTGGCCAAGCCAAGAACTGAAGCTGGGTCTTCTGAGTCCTTGTCCCGTGTCCCACGACAAGATCCCTGTCTTTTCTCTTTGTTTGCAGTTTGTGATTAATCGCCCAAGTCTCCTGATATTATTTCTGTTCTGCTCCCTGACTGTATGATTTGAAACTTTATGAACAGGCCATAGCAAATGCATGTGACATGCAAAAATATGGGTATTCATCAAAGTAGCACAGCTGTTCCTGAAACAATGGTGCTAAGGAAGCCCATTCATACTAATTACAGCAGCACAAAGAATTGTGTCGCTAAATTTGCTGGCAGGTCCAAAAAATGTTTTGGCTTGACCTAAAACAGTCTCCTTTGGGGAGGAAGTTTTTGGCAAGTTGGAACATTTCAGTTTCAGTCTAGAAGCAGCATTTTGTTTTGAAGCTAAGGATTTGCTTTAGGTAGAAATTGAGAATTAGAAGATGGAAACATTGCTTATGAAGTTGAAGTAGAGCTTTTTTATTTTTAAGAGAAAAAAAGGTCTCTCTCTTACCACTAACAGTTTGATAAATAGGAATAAGTAGGTGACCTGTTTTAATGAGGCTGGAATGGTATTTTTGGCAACCTCTTCTCCCAAATCTGCACTCTTCAGCTGCTGAAGGATTCCCTGACCCTTCTTGCAAGCGCCCAGGAAGAACACCCCACCTGGGGCTCCGAAGCTTGAGTCTGGGCGACCTGTCGCTTCTCTGCTTTGCTTCCAGCCTGGCGTGCCGAACAGGTAACCCTGGGGAAGCCTGGTAGCTCCTCGCATGGTGCTGCTTGCTGGATGGACAGAAAAGGGGAAAAGCCTCTCCTAAATGTTGCTGAGCCCAAAAGGAACAAAGCGTAATTACACCCCACATACCGATATTTCCATGCACTCCTCTGATGGCACTCCAACCACACAATAATATTTTCCTTTCTGAAAATAGCATGCTGATTTAGTAAATCCTTTAATGTTTAGAAAGTCTGAAAATACATAATTAAGGTATCCAGCCAGTTCCCCCTTTTGCCTTGTAATTATTGTTTGTTCATTATCACCCCGAATGACTTCCGCCACCCACTCAAGATTAACTTTGCCCCGCAAATCTGTCAAAATAGAGACGCCTATCAACATTGCAAATTGCTATTACGACAGAGGGAACAAACTTCCTTTTTCTCTCAGATGAATCAATTTTCAACATAATTTCACAATCGTGCAGTAGGTAGAATGATTTACTGCCGCACAATCTCTGCCTGCTTTTCTCTTTGAAATCTTACCTGCTCTAACTTCCAAGTTCATCATTGTGTCTCGGGTAGAAAAACAGCCCCAGAGAACTGTTGCAATTCATAACAGCCAATGTCATATCAGTAAAGACCGTTCTCAAAGCTGCTGGGCAGCTGGGGCGGTAAAAGGATAGCAGCCTCGTTCCAGATACTTGAATTGGGGTGAAAAAGCAAAATGTTTCCAGCCCACAGCATCTTTGCTGACTGCACCAGGAGCTACTTTGTTTATGCAAGATGGTGCTCATTCTAGTCCACGTGAGTCGATGAGAAAACTGCATTTCACGTCGTTTCAGTCCCTGCTTTTATTATGCAGCCATTTGGATGACATATGGAAATTAATGTTATATTTAGGCATGTTCCTGTATGTCCATGAAGACAGTTGCAAAACTATTTTTAACTCTAATACTTGTACTAATCCTCCTAAAACTCACCAAGGGGCACTAACTCTTCTCCAGCAGCAGAGGAAGACTCAGTCTGGTCTTTAGGGGGATATTTCTGGATAGGAAGATGTTTGCGAGAATAATCCATTCGGTGCATTCTGCTTCTGCTCTTATCTCGAGTTGCTTTGCCCTTCTTGCCAGCATCCTGCTGATTCCTTTGGCTTGCGGTACCCACAACCTTGCCGTAGCAAATGCCAGGACTTGGCAAATGCCTGGAGCTGCACACGGCTCTGGCAAGCACCAGCAGATGTGTTGCAGATCTGTTCCAACACACATCTGTGTGGGGCTGTCCCTGCAGCGGCTGTGGCAAAATCTGGGATGCTGCTGCTTGTGCACGCTCTGCACGTTGCTCCAGGTGTTTGCTTCCGGTTCCTGGGTCTTGCACATACCTATCTGCCGCACAAAGGTCTCCTGTGCACATCAACTAACCAGTAGCACCACTTCTTCGTTATAAGAAAGACTTTCTTCCAAGCCTTTATGGCATGGAGAAGCCATAAAGACTGGGTTAATGGCTGACATTGTGGATGGGCCATCCAAGTTGCCAACGGAGATGCAAAAGCAGCACTGAAAACTCCGAGATTGATTTCTTCAGGAGCTTTTGCAGAGAGGCCAGAGGCGGTGTGCCGAGATCTTCGAGGATGGCTCCTGTCTTGGGTATTACTGCAGACTCCTGTTCATGAAACCCTTGTTCCAACCCGCTGGAGTATTTTGCATGCTGCGGGATGTCTGCAGAAGGATCTGTACCATCCTTCGGGCACGGTCTCCCCTGAGGGCCAGCATGTCACAGGAATGTAATTTCTCAGCTTGATCCAGCTGGTGGGTGGGTAGGGAAGGAGCTCTCTGCTCCCTATGCAGCTCCGTTCAGCAAGAGCCTTTCTGCTGGGATGCCAGCCCTGCTCAGGCTCAGATAATCCCGGGGAAGAGCCTCTGTTTCTGGTGTTTTCTCTGTTCTTTCTTTTTCCCTTAGCATCTTCTGCCACATCATCTCTAGGCCTCTGCTGGGAAGCTGTTCTACCTGTGGATGCAGTATGTTGGTTGTACACTCAAGCCTCTGCTCCCCTGTGCTGCAGCCCAGCCCTGGGGCGCGTGGACCTCCGTCCGCGGAGTCCTGGAAGGGAGAACACCCCACGGGTCAGAGGAGTTTGTCCTGGACAAAGGAGGGGGATTGCTTGACCTCCTGGGTGAGGGCAGGTCCTTGCTGGCACGCACTCACGAGACGTGCGTGCCTCGTTCCGCAGCTCTGCCGTGGGCAGCTCCGCTGGCCAGCGTGCGATGATGATTACCTTGCACTTCTGCACTGCAGCGTGGTGATGACTGCAATTTATCAGGCTGTTCCCTGGCGGACTGGCTTTGACCTGAACGCTAGAGTGTCTCGGTGCTTCCAACCAGCTCCACTCACGTGGTGCCCACGTCGGCTTTCCTGGAAGACAGGCTGATCTGGCGGGAACTGCCTGACACATCGCCATCAATGTGTAATAACCTTTATTTAGAAAAAGCAAAAAAAGAAAAAAAGAATCAGAAAAAACAACCTTCTGCCTATGATCCCGTGGTAACCCCAGCAATATGGGCATTAATGTCCAGAGAGCTTTCTCCTCTGGATGGGAGGGGGGGTTAATGGGTTTGGATTATTTGTGGTTATCTGGATTTCAGATTGACACCATAAATATTCAAACTCTGAACCTGGCTGGATGCAGCCGCTGTTGACTTTTGTATGACCTAGCTGGAAACTTTAAATCAGCTGTCAACTTGACTTTCAAGGGAGCGAAATGCTCCAAATCCACTAGATACCATCTCCTCGGTGTTTTATTACCTCCTGAGAACTTCACTTTGGTAGGGACCCAACTCCATTCTCCTTTCAGAAAGCTCTGTTGGCCTGGCAAAGTCGTTAAACCCGCCATGTGGGAATAGGAGTGTCCTACCTTGTGGCAACACACAGGGCTTATTGTATCAAACGTACATGATTAATATACAAGCGAAAGGAGTCCAGATGCAAGCCTAGCATCGTGTTATTAATAGGCCAACGTAGATCTCTATCAATGGTGCTCTCTGTTCTCTAGATCACACTGGATAGATGATGTGTTTTGTGGGGGGCTTGTTTGGTGTCTGTGCTTTTTTTTTTTTAAGTGTTTCTTCGTCTTTTGAGATAGGGGCTTCTCTGCAGGTACTGAATATGTTTTGCTCCTGATGCACAGTGTGCTGCCGTTCTGCTCAACGGCCCAGGGCTGGTTTGTGAAGCGCTGAGTAAGTCGGAAGTGGAACACCGTGAGCAGCCGTGAGGACGGTTAGGGCCAGCCGTGCCACACCAGTGACCGCAGATTGCTGCGCCAGCAAACGGCACGCACTTGCCCGGTGACTGAGAGCAGAGCAGCCCTACAACGCCGGATTCATTGTAGAAAGCACTGTGTTGAGGGCCACTGTCAGCTTAACGGATGTCACAGCAGCCACAGTGTCAATAAAGGTTACGGCCTTTGCTGAAGGAAGACACCCAAACACCATTTCAGTAATTGTGTGGCGGCGGTGGGAGGAGCAGCAATGACGTATCTGCTGCTCGATGTGTGCATCCTCCTCTGGAGAGCCGGACAGCATATCCAGAGACGATGCTCCGAAAAGTCAGAGAGGCAAAAAAGTTGGGGCCAGATGTTTTGCTGAAGTTGACCTTTTGAGAAGGAGACCTGCAGTGTTGCTGGAATCAAGACCTCCAGCCCTCCATAGCTCCATCGGAGATACTGGAGAGCTCTTTGCCTCTTCGCCTCCTCTTCCCTTGGTCACCTTGGCCTGCCTTGCCAAAGATGTTGCTGAATTCAGCTGCCTGGGTTTGAGGCTGGTCTGGTTTCACAGCCGTGCGGGGCACTCAAACACTGACAGTCACGTGGCGTGAAGAGGTCTCAGGTCCCTGCAAAGTGGCTGAAGTGGCCCAAGGTAGGAGCTGTTTCTGAAAATGTGGGGGCTGGCAAGTCCAGGCCGACAGCTTTTAGACTAATTGGTTTAATGGCCTAGTCCTTTAATGTAATGTTTTATTAGGTCCAACGGATTTCTGTTCCAAATTCCCTGGGGAGCTCTCCAAAATGACTGTTCAATGAATAGCTTTTCCCTCCAGCTAAGTGGGGGAGGCTCTGGCAATAGACAGATTTTGGCAAACCAGCCTGGCAAAGACTTGGAAAGGCTCTTAGGTCCAGCCTTACAGATTACCTCGCACCTCCTCCACTCATCTGGCTGGTACTGAAAGCAAAGCGCAGGCAAATGGTTGGGTGTTGTAGTGGCCAGGGATGCCTGCTCTAGGTCTTCCTTTCAGCTCCACCTCTGTTGTGAAGGTGCTTCTTCCTGCTGTTCCGGTCCCTCTCTGCAGAAGCTCTCAGAGGTGTGTGCTTTCCTGGAGACCACGCACAGGCATTTGGAGGTCCCGGCATGGCCGTAGCGGTCCAGTCGTGTCTCAGCCCACGTGGTGTCTTATCCCCCAGACTGCAGGCAGGCAGTGGGCTCTTGTAGTGACGTCTTCCTCCAAGCTCACTCTTGGTTATGAAGATGTCTGGACTCTCTAATACAGATTCTCATGCCTTGTGCTTTTAATATCATGTACGAGTTGCTATCTGCTGACTAAGATTAATTGAATATGTAAAACAATAGGTGCTAAGAATTAATACGAGGCTTTGTAATACAAGATGACTTTTATTCTAGTTTGAATACTTCACAGAGCGGCTATAAGCACATTAGTTTTATTGATCTATATTCATAGAATTATTTAAATGTACCCTCTGGTGCTGAGTGTCAGGGATTTTCCAGTGCTTGCCACTATGCATTTTTCATTAGAGGCTAGCGAAGGCAGATCCAAACTTTGACTGCCCAGGCAAGATTAATTTCATCTCGACAGCCTCAGCCAAACACAAGCAGAGTGTGTTTTGAGAGCTGACCACTAACCATGGTCTCACACCACGTACCCCAGAGCGGTTTCCCGGGCTCCCTCCTTTGGGCTCTCCTGCATCGTCAGCGTTTCAGCGCTGCCAGGGCATCCTGGCTCCCAACCAGCCTGGCTCCACCAAGCCTTTACTTCTGCATTTTGTTTTAAAGAATGAAAATGGGTCTGTTCCTATATATAGCTGAAACTCGTGTATTAAAACCCTGTCTGTACTGGCGCATATTAAACCTGGCCTGATCTTTCAAGGTCAGATGTTTGGCGGGTGCCAACTGTCTGTAGCTGGTACAACGTTTCTTCCATCCAAATGAGACTGGGTTGCCTTTTATTTCATCAGATTCTTTTGCACCTTTGTCTAAGAATGCTCAGTTCATTTTCTTGCCCTTCTCTAGTGGGGGATTGAAAAAAAAAAGGAGGAAAAAATGCCAACAACTTCATTTTTAATGAAAAGCATCCTCAAGTATTTCTTTTAATGGTGTTTGATCGTAGCCAACAGCCAAAGGAAACGGAACTTTTTTAGTTTACAGGGAATTTGGGACAAAAAGAATAAAACTTCCCAGAGAGAAATGAAATGTGATGTGTTTAGAAGTGAGGCAAGTGGCTGGGGAAGAAAGGCAGCTTTCCCACAAGCTGGAGGTTGGGTGAGGGATGGGAAGCTCTCAATAAACTCCCTTTACCTGTGCTGACGTTTGCTTGTTAAAAGTCCTAGGGAGTCTCTGGTGTCTACTAGGAGGTTGAGCTCGTGCTACAGCCCTTGCTCGAGGGAGGACACTAAGAAGGTGTCTGTCCCTTAGCTGACAGCCCCGTGAAACTAAAACTATCTGAATTTTCTGCCTCTCCACTAAATTGGGTTAAAAATTAGCTGACAGGTTCCAAAAGCGATTGGAACACACAAGCCTACAGTGTAATTGCATAAGCCACTTTCCTTGGGAACCAAGCCGAAAGAGCATCAGTAATGTTTTGCAGCGCTTATTATGACAATGGTTTGTGTCTAGCTCGGTGTTCACGGTACGGTCTAGAACAAGGACTTTGGGAATGCTGGAGGGGTACACAGCTGATGGGCCGCTTTGGGAGGACGTACGTGTAAGTGTGTGTGCTGCGGCAGAAAAGCCTGTGGGATTTGGGAGTCTGGCCCTGCGGAGATGCTTTTGTCAGTCCTGCTGATGTGGCCGTGCCTGTTGTTGCCTAAAGCCTCTTCTGAGTCTGCCTTTGGTCCCTCTGCTGCATCCTTGGGGGTGGAGGAAGAAGCTTTCAGGGGATGCTGTTGCCTCTCTGCCGTGTTGTCCTCGGGCTGCCGGTTCCCTGCGGGAGGGTTGTCTCTCCAGCTCGTGTCCTTTCAGGATCTGAGAGTGGAGACTCCTCTGGGCTTTCCAGCAGGGAAGCGCTGGTTCCTTTGCCCTGACTCAGCTGAAGGTGGCTGCAGTGCTGTCCCTGGAGAATGCTCTGGGGTCGAGCAGGGACGTGGTTGCCCCTCGCCTTGCTTTGTGGAGATTCAGAGAAGGATCTGTGCTTTTATTTTTTAATGGATTTATTTTTTAATAGATGGAGGAGGTAGACTGGAAAGTGGTCCTGGCATCATCTTCTCTCCATGGCTCAGCATCCTCCTCGCAGCAGGGCTGGAGCTGGGCTGAGCATCGCTCTCATCCCCTGCTCTGCTTCTTCTCCTCCAGGGTCCTGCTTGTGCCTTGCTGACCGCAGACCCTGCGTCCCAGCACTCAGCCCCTGCCCTGCGCTCGGAGAAGGTGGCTTTGGCAGCGGGTTCGTGAACTTTGCTATTTTTTATAGCCACTAGAGGGGGGTCAGAGACTGCTGCCGTGGGCTGCCAGCAGCCAGGCTGCCCGGGTGGGGGGCCTTGCCCTCAGCATGTTTTCGGTATCTTCCCGAGCCTCCATGTGAATTCCTTTGGGAAGGTCAACGCCGCAAGCTGGGACGTGCTGTCTGCATCCACTCCGCTTTCCTCCCGTGGGGATGCGGGCGTGCGAGCCGGGAGCCCTAGGCGAGCAGGGAGCCAAGCTGGGGAGTCCTTCTAGCCTGTGGTGGGTTTATCAGCTCAGCCCCAGCAACGCTTTGTAACTTGGGAGCCAACTGGCATCACCCAAAGATGTCCGTCTTGCTCGCGCACAAGCCTGAAGCAGCTCCATGCAAGAATCCGTCAGGTCTTCTGGCTCTTGGGTGGAAATTCCCCCTTTCACACCGTCCTCCAGCATGTCCAAGCAGGGAGCGTGCCCCTGGGTTCATGCGAGGTGGCTGCAAGTGGCAGCAGGGCAAGGACTCTGTGTCCAGCCCAGGGTGCGTGGCATCGGCAGTTGGCAAAGAGAAGGCACGGAGATCTGCCGAGGAATGCCAGGCCATTGGGACCGCTGGTGCTGGAGCAATTTCAGCTGGCCAGGAGCAGGTCTGTTTATTGTCTCCGAAACCAGGCATTCGAGGGGCTGAATTTCTTTTGCTAGCAAAGCGCAGAGCAGTATTCTGTGCCAAAATGAGGAGAGATTTTTCAGAATGCTGTTGTAGCTTGGTGTTTTCCCTCCTGGACCCCTATATACGATTTCTATCAAAGGAGACAAAGCGCTGGGTTTTCCATTTCTAGGTGCTGCTCTCCGAACTCTGAGTGATGTGAGCCGTTACACTTGCTAACTTCTCATGGACACCCTAGCAAGTCTCAGTGAACTTCTAAACAAGGTGAAAAAAGTGAAGAGAGTATACGATTGCCCGTAGCAGAGCCTGGCACAGCATCGAGAGGGATTTTTCTTCTTGGGAGCAACACACCTCTGCTGCCATTGCATGGTGGATATTCCTGGTGATGCTGGAGCAGGATTCAAAAGCAGGTGTCTGATGGCGTCAAACCAATCCTCTAAGGTCCCGCACTTGCTGCTGAGAGCACCCAGCCCCTAACACATCATGGGAATAGTCTGTTCTCTGTATCACTGGGAAGTGATGGAGACTGGTTGCGTTAATGGATGGGAAGGATTTGGCCTCCCTCGACACAGCTCTGGGATCGTTTTAAGTGCAAGGCTCTGGATTATAAATTATACAGCATTTGTAATCAGGAAAACATCTGCTGGGTGCTCTTTCCAGTGGACAGGGCCAGCCGAAGGCTCCAGGACACGATGCGTAGGGGTTGCACCAATCGCCACCTGTCTGCTCCTATAATCGAGTTGATTTTTTATGATCTTGACATCAGCTTTCAAGGCGCATGATCTATGTGTTTATTTAGCTGTCTTTCCTGGCGTCCCTTAGTTTTGAACTCCTGTAAATCCTCCCACAGTTGGATTTCTGCACTTTTCAGAGATTACGTTTCCTGACAGTACATTTCTCCTTCCCCCTCACTTCGGTGACAGCTCAGGCAAGGCTCCAGGGACCAAAGCGTTCAAACCTGGCTCTGGAAAACTGAGCTCTGACACAGAGCAGATCTAACTTTCCAGGGGCCAAGCAACTGGTACTAGCGTAAGCAGGAGAGGTGGGCCCAAATGTGCTGCGTTGTGGCTGAAGCTACCCTCCAGATTAAAAATCTGGTCCAGGGGCTGGGTCATCCTCCAGAACTTGGTGGCTGGCCCATGAGGTGGTCTCCACAAGTGGACCTGCTCAGGTTCTGTCTGCTGGCCAGGAAGATGAGTCGAGTCAATGTGGCTGGAATAGCAACTTTTTGTGAAAGAAGCCTGAATTCTGGCTGCTGGGGAGTGAGACCTGTGCAGGTCTGTTTGTTCAGGGCCCATGGCCCTTGCTCACTGTTACTCTCGTCTCAATGGGACTTAACCCATGCCAGGGCTGCCTGGGGATCCCAGCTCAAATGATTCCCAGAAGGACTCAGTTATAACTGCCCTTGTTTTTCACAAAACCATGTCTTCTTTTGTCCTTTTCTTTCGGTGAAGTGCAGCTGGTGCTGAACTCCACTGGCTTCCAGATGTGTACAGATGGATGAATTCTTGCATACTACTAGGAAAGAATATGCAGCAGCCTTTGCTTTTTGTGTTTTTTTTCCTAACAGCAAAGCAGGGATTGTTGAGCTATAGTCAAGAAGCCTGTCAGCTCTACAGGACGCTTCCTACACCTTCACCTAGTCCTTGTCCACTTTTGCTGTCTCTGGCTGTTTTCTTGTCCCCCTCACAGGGGCTCTTCTGCCTGGCACTTACTCCTCCTACTGCCTGCCCTGGTCCCTCCTTTCCCTGCTCTGACATGGAGAAGAAAAAGAGGAGACTTCCAGGATCCTGAGCCATCCTGGTTCTGCTTGTGTGGTGCTTATGCCCCTTGGTCCCTGCCTCTCTCCTCAAACTTCCCAGCCATGACTGACCCCCGAACTCATTTATTTACAGCATTAGTGCCTCTAGAAGGAGTTTCTTGCTTGACCACATGCTGAGGCCTTCCCCTTCTCTTGGAGAGGATCCCTGACTCCAGAAGGTACCGTGCCTCATATTTCTCCTAAGCCAACGTGAATTTGTCCCTGGTACAAGTTCCTGTTTGAGGTCCTCGCACTTGTGTTTAACTCAGGTGGCATTCCCACCTGCTGCTAAACCCCATTCTGAGCAACTCTGCTGCCTGCGACAGCACTCAGAGGTGTCCAGATAAAATGGATTTAAAACCTAAGTGTATGTCAGGACATAATTTCCCAGCTCTGTTACAACATCCCAGTGATACCCAGTGTTTTGCTTGGCCCACAGTGGGGACGGTGCTGCCTCCCTCTCAGTGGTGCAATTTTAAGAGTCCAGGAGGGACAAAGCTCCTGGTAAGGGTCCAGATTTCCATGGGGTTGGGCTAAAACCTTCTGGTTTTCACCCAGAAAGTATCTGGCTGGACAGCTGAACAAGTAGATAGGTGACAACCCACCTGCATCCATATGACAACCAGATATATTAGTTCTCCATCATCACAGTGCTTAGGTGGAGGATGCTCTTGCTGCACCCTCACGCTGTGACCTGGCAGCAGCATGCTTCGTGGGGCCATGGCTGAGAAACCCCCAGGCATTGCAAGGGAGGCAGAGAGCATGGCCTACCTGATGTCTTGGTGCTGGCTTCTCCACCCCATCCTTCCCCACGTGGTCCTGTCTGCCGGGTCCTTTCAGCCAACCTTGTCCAGTTCTGCAGAGGGGGCGAGAAGAATAGATGGTTTAACGTGGGATGATTTACCCCTCTGTGTAACGAGATGTAAAAGGATCTCTTTCACACTAGGCTGGAGGCTTGCCTTTATGGGCATCTCAAAGCCTTGGCCTTGAATGGAAACCGGTCTCCCGCTGGCAGAAGATTGGATACACCTCATCATCACTTGTGCATATTTTTGCCTGCCAGGCAATCGCAGGAAAACAGACGAAGAAAGATTGATCTGTAGGTCTTAATTTTATGGGCTTGTGTGGAATCCACCTCCCATCAATTTACCTACGATGGTTAGAAGAACCGGTGTCCTTATCATTCCCCTCATCATGGCTGGGAATAATCTGCCGAATGATCTATCCCTTTATAAGGGTGTTATCATGTAGAATAGTGAAGCGGATTTGCACCTCTGATGGCTCTGTGGTTATTTATGTCACACTGGTGCCTAGCTGAAGCCTGGGTCTTCTTGCATTGCTACTCGGAGAGGGATCTCCTGCAAAACTGCTCCAGGTGGAGCAGGGAATGGAAATGCCCTGGGAGCAAACAGGTTTCATGATGGGGCAGCTGCAGGGTCAGAGCATGGGGGTCTTTGCCTCTGGGGCGCTGCCTACCGCTTCATAGCAGGCTGCTTTTCCACAGTCACGTATAGTTAGAGTCGCCTTTGCCCTTATAGGGCTGCTTGACCTACTCGAAGGCTGTTCTTGTGGTCTGCCTGCTTTACATGTGTTCGCTCCTTTTGAACTCATGAGTTAGACGGAGCTCAGTCCCATGGTGAATTCCCTGTCACCACCCCCCTGTTTGCAGAGAGGGTCAGTGATCCCCATGCTCAGTGCAGGGCTGGTGAGCCTTGCCCAGCGCGGCTCTCGCGGTGAGCTCGCACCTTCCCATCCCACAGCCTGGGAACTGTCCCTGCCACCAAGAGCTGGTGACATGGCTTCCTACTGGTGTCACAGCCAGATTTTGCCCTCGAGGTCTTGTCTTTGGAGCCAGTATGTATATTAGAAATATAATCCCTCTCTTCCTTAGGAAGTTCCATCTGAACATGAGGAAGAACTTGTTCACTCTGAGGGTGACGGAGCACTGG
>Ga0065711_1029043_pt1 | contig 37887 bp, 23 predicted proteins | sample Hoacrofraction12_FD_59098 | JGI IMG/M metagenome (GOLD analysis project Ga0065711, IMG submission 59098) | Hoatzin crop microbial communities from Cojedes, Venezuela - Epithelial fraction 12 v2 (version 2) | ecosystem: Host-associated > Birds > Digestive system > Esophagus > Crop | place...
CCAACCCCCCCCACAGTGAGCAGGGACACCGCTAACTAGATCAGGTTGCTCAGAGCCCTGTCCAACCTGGTCTTGAATGTTTCCAGGGATGGGGCCTCCACTACCTCTCTGGGCAACCCGTTCCAGTGTTTCACCACCCTAATCATGTCCTGTTTGCTGCATTGTCGCTCCACAGATTTCCCCAGCCAGGGGAATGATGTCGACCAAAACAACCCACAAAGCACATCTGGGCACCGAGCTTCATTCGATCTCCCGAATCCCTCTTGGCCGTGGAGGGCTGTAGGCAGCGGCGAGGGTGGCGTGCTGCATGCTGGTGCAGATGCTGTGGCCAGGGTGGGGGGGAAGTGGAAGGAGCCGAGCAGAGATGGATGCTCCACCCAGCCTCGCCCCTTCCTGCAAACCTGCACAACGGGAGATGGCACTGACTCGTTGATGAGAATGACTTGAAGCCCACTTTCTCTTCGACACTGCAGATAATGAATTGTTAGGGGAAAGAGGGAGCCTTAAGCTCCTTTCCTGGCTTGCCTGGCATGTGGATTCCCATCACAGTCCAAGGCAGAGATCTTCAGCAGCTCTTACACCCACACAAAGTGCTACCGAAGTCAAGCCAGGAGTGACACAATTGCATTAGCAGGCCCTAAGTCTGAACAAGAGTCCTGACATGAGCGGCTGCACTGTGACACACAAAGGAATAAAGGCAACGTGCTCGGAGCAGCTCACTGCTCGCTTTGCTGAAGTGCTGCTTGAAGGTCGGTGGCAAATACACAGAGAAACGTTGGTCGAAAGAGGCTTGTGAAGGTCATTGACTCCAACCTCTCTCTGGAAGTGGGACTGCTGCCAATGCTGGTTGATCAGGTCAGCTGTGACTTTGGTCAAGCCCTGGAAACATCCAAGGATTGACACTCCACAGCCTCCCCAGGAAACCTCTTCCAGTGCCGCACTACCCTCCCAGTGAAACTGGTTTTTTTGATGTCAAATCTGAACCTCCAGTTTGTGACTATAGCCACGTTTTATATCATCTGCCATGTCTGAGAGGAGTTTGGTTTTCTCATCTGCTTCTGACATGTCAAAATCCTCACTAAAGTCAATATAAACTCCGTCCAGCACTCTTCTCCCATCTGTATAGGCAGACATTTCATCACAGACTGCAGTCAGCTTTGTCAACGAGGATTTGCCCTTGGTTTACCTTTCCATCCATACATGACTGGAAATTATTTCCAAGAGGACATGCTCCCTAGTCTTTACGGGGACTGAAGAGAGCCTCGCTTGTCCACAGTTCCCCCTCCCAGGTCCTCTTTCTTGCCTTGCTTAAAGATGGCTGTAATATTAGCCTTTTTCTAGTAAGATTCAGAGATCCCACTCCCCCAGTTTCACCACAGTTTTCAGCTCAGCAGTGGTTTAGTAACTTTTCTAAAAGCCTCTCACATGGACTGTGTTACCTATACATGCTCTACAGACTCCCATCACTTCAAAATCATTCCTGATGCTATTCAAGATACCCATTTTCCCTTGTAGAGCATATCATCCATGTCCTTTATTTCCTTCATTTAGACACGGCTGCCTGGTTGGAACATGAGTAGAGAGGCATCGAAAGGGGGGGTAGTTATGCAGACAGAAAATTAACCTAGGCTGATGGTAAGCACTGGCCATCTTTTTTTCACTGAATAAAGCTTGAAATTTTCAGTCTTAAAGATATGTTCCCAAACTTGGCTATTTGTTCCTGTTATTTAATTACAGGAGCCCTGCGCTTTTTTCTTCTTTCTGGGGGGGATATAGACTGTTCAGTGCTTTTGCAGCCAACTTGCCATAATGTAATTTACACTTCTTTTTTGGGCATTAGAAACAGAGATTTATGATAGGAACATTTTCTAAATTACAGCAAATGAACTTAATGGCTATTATACTTTACTCAGGTTAAATTCTGTCTCCCAAAATATGGAGTTTACTTAATACAATTTAATTAATATTTTGGACATGCAGCATGCATACATACATTATATAGTCAAGTGTAAAAACTAGGAAACACTCCTTATATGACTTCACCTTGCCATTCATATATCAAGTAATAATAAGGATGCTAAATAACAGTTGTCATGTAGGAATTAACATCACAGAAGTATTTTTTTAATATATATAACAAGTGTTCATTTAGTCTCTTAAGTCCCAAATGGGGTTCTTAAATTTTCTATTTGCTGTACATCTGATGTAAATCTTAGTCAAATGGTGACTTCTTTCCTATATTCCTTCTAGCCCTTCTGATATCTGAAATCCATATCTGAAACGACAATATTAAAAATTGAAATTGCAGAACCCGACAGGAGCAATCAATCATATGCACCTAGGTTGTTTTAGTAAATAGACTTCCCTCTGACAAATCAACCATGAAATCAGTTAATGGAATTAAATGAATTGTACGTGGAAAATCTGCTTTCTGCTTTTTATATGACCTTGGCTTTTGCCTATTGAATCACTTTGGTAACATGCATGCATAGGTTCTGTGGAGGTGCGTGCTATGCCAGTCACCACAAATTAACTGTCAGCTTTCCACTATTCATCCTTCAGAGCCAGTTTAATTCAATCTTCAATTATTTGTTCTCCTCTCTGAGCTCCCAGTGAGTTGCCCTAACCTATGCACACTGTTTTTCCAAGTCACAATATCAGGAGACAATGCCAGAAGCAAAGCTGCAGATCAAACCTAATATGAAGAGAGCAAAATATTTCTGCAATGCTGTAGAAGTCTCACATGCAGCATGTGTTGCATGGACATGTGCGGATTAGGTATGTGGAACTCACTGGAACTGAAATGTTCCCCCGGTTTATCCCTGTTCAGTGTCTCTGCCACATACACAAGTGACAGCTTGTGCTCTGGCCTAGTGGTTACAGCTCACTAGAAGTAAAACAAACAAAAAAAAGAGAAGCCAGTGGAGCAAGCTGACCAGTGGATAGGAATTTCTGACAATCAGTACTTGGTGTGTGAGAGGGATGGAGAGCGTGAGCAAGACAGACACTCTCAAAGTCTGAATGTGCTAGCTCAGTTTCTGAGAGTCGTAGCTCATCGGCTGCACCCATGCATCAACCCCACTGTTCCCTGTAATTCTGTCAGCTGTAATAAAATGACAAATGAAACATTTCACTATCCCCAGCCTCTGTGTTCAGATAGCTCTTGTTAGGTGTCTACCCTGATGGCTTCTTGCAGGGTTCACCATTTTCCTTTCTCTTTTCCCTAAGAGAATAATGCCCTATTGTTATCCTGCTCCTGAACACTTTCCAAGATGATGTCAGGTGAGTGCACAGTGTTCCCCATGCCAGAAGTCCTCCTTCCATGCATTATGTAGGGTTCATTGTCAAGTCACAGACAATTACTTTATCTGATTCTTGTCAACATGCAGTCAGACAGGAATTCTTTACCTCCAAAACTGTCTACTCGGCACCATCCTCTGCTGACTTTGCCATCCTTTCAGTCTGTCTGGAAGGAATGAATGGGGTGGAAAGAGACAACAAGCTCAGTTTCAAGCCGCTGCTCTCAGGGCTGAGCTGGGAGACTCTCCAAAAGGATATATTGTACAGCTGGAGCTCTGGACTCAGAGCAACTCCAAGAGCCCAGCACCAAGGAAGGCAAGTGGCCAGAGAAAAGGCACTTGAGAGCCTTTGTATGTCCTTAGCACCAGTGGAAGGAGTAAAGCCCACTGTGAAACCCACCAAGCAGTAGCCAGAGTACAGCTAGCAGATTGCTGGGTGTGCTCCACAATGCATTTTCAGCAGCTGCTCTGACAGTGCTGTGACAGGTCCATCACCCATGGCACCACTCAGCCCAAGGCAAGAGCAGAAAGGCCAGATGCCAGAATTTACATTCCCCTAAATTGTGAATATTCATTGTGCTAAACATTTCTAGGTCATCCCTACATTTGTGCAAACAAATGGGAAAAACTTGGTGCTTTGCTTTTTTTATTCTCATTCTTGCATTATTTTCTATCACCTAAAACAAAAAGTCAGCTGATTTGTGTTAATTCCAGCTTAGATAAAATAAACTTACAGGTAATTCCCCACCTTTTTCATAGCAGCATGGGAATTAACTAGGCATCCACTGCTGACCTGACACATCCGTCACGGTGGTATGAAGTCGGTGGATCTATTTGCAGAGTGGTATATTGCTCAATTTAAGGGCAGAAGGGCAGGCAAGGAGGCCATGCAAACTGACTCATTTACCTATAAATCAGTTTATGGTCAAGAAGATGTTTATTTGCTGATATTTGGCCACAATCAATATGAGAAGCAACAAGAACAAGTGATTACAAGACTGCTGTAGTCTCAGGAAAGTTTAAGGTTTGATGTTGATCCTTTGCCACACAGGAAAGAACAAATTTGTTTTCAACAGCTTTTACTCCAGCTGATTAGATGGGGTGAGACAGGTTTGTTACTAGTAAACCATTTATCTCTCTTTTCAAAAACAGTATACAACATCTATGAAACATAACTGATCAGGCACACCCTATAGGAGATACACCCTTCCTACCCTTGTAAGCCAGCAAAATCTACGTTTTCATCTCAGACCAATAGTGTGAAGCACGCTGGATGCTCAGAGCCAGCATCTCACCACATGTAAAGCAAAGCAGCTCTTCTCAAGGCAGTGGAGTAGCGCCAGCTGTGCCTTTTCAGATCAGATCTACAAACCTCCATACATGTGTCAGTCTGCCTATAGGAGCAATCTGAAGTCATCTGCTTACAGAAGTGAGCCTTCAAAATGTGTATAAAACACGCTGTGCAAAAAATTTGCCCTTGTCAGGAATCATGAATCCAGAAGTCTTTACACCAAGAGCAACTTTTACTCAGACCTCTTTCTTGACACAGGCCAGAAAATGTCATCAGCACTTCCTCAGTTAAGTCCAATGCATTGTACTTGAACGTGAGATTGCTTATCTAGATTTCAGATATCTACACTAATATCTACAATTACTATTTTATGTATTACAATGTCTTACGAGCAGGTACAAATAGAAGAACCATGGAACACAGACCACGCTGTCTGTAAAACAGCATCCCATCCAAAAAAATTGCCTTGTAGGCACTCTAAACCTTTTAAAACATGAACTAATATTATTTTATTGAAATTTCAATTGTTTTAGTACACTGAACTGCCCTTCCAATCAAATAAAACCAAATAGACACATAGCTCAAAAGAGCTGTCCTTCTTTTTTGTTAATAATTAGGGGTTTCCCAGAACAGTGGCACGGCTTATCAGAGATTCCCCATCTCTGCACTGCTGGAGTACAGATGCGGAGGAAAAGAGAAGTAAGCCTGGTACTACTTCTCCATGAGTAAAATCCCCTTTCTCAGAGGACAGTGGTACTGTGTCTCCCAAAAGGGACACGGCCCATGGGATAGCACATTAGGGAAGAGTTCAGCCTCACCTCTGCATCTGGTATAATGCTGGAGGTGCATCTACCAACCCATAACAGTTCCTCAGAGGATGAGATGCTCATCTGCTACAAACCGCCGGGGTTTGCTGACCTAACATTGCAAAGCAACATGCATTGACTAAGGGTCATGATGGCATTGTGCTTAACATCTGAAAACTTCGAACAGAGACAAGCAGATGTGCCTACACAAGTCTTAATACGTATGTACTGTTTAAATAGCAACCCCCCCTCAGAGAAGGAAAGTAAAATAAGGCTGAAATTCTCAGGTTTAGGAATTACCCTTTCTGATCTGTCTTCAGCTTGTTTTCTGTTATTGTTAGTCTTTTAACAACTTAGATAACAAGCACAGGTAAGCAATACAGTATTGTGATAGTTTGGTAAATGCAGACAGGTTGATATTAGGAATATTGTGCATCTGTCTTTTTCAGAGGCTGGCCTTGATTTCTTTGCTGCCTCTGGTTTACTGCAGACCAGCAAAGACTGGCACTTCCCAAAGCACTGTCATCACAAGAAAACATGGCTGCCTCTTCCTCGAGCATTTCCAAGGTTCAGTCATGTATCTGATATTTGGAGAGGTCTATGATGGAAGGAGAAAGTGATGGAAATTGGATTATTTTGTTTTCACTACTCTGACATATCTGGTAATCAGGCTTTCTATCAATCCCCTTGCCAACACTTCACCACGTACTTAAAGTTTGAAAGCATATATTACGCAACAAACCACCAAGGTTTATTTGGCACGTATGTATTTGTGATAGACCACATAGGCCATGTATCTTTTACGTGGCAGACCATAAGGACTAGAACATCAGTCCTGCTAAGCGGTTGGTGCAGCTTCTGTGAGGTTGATGGCTGTGCGCGGGCACAAAACCTCAGTTCTCCCACTCGAACAGTGCGCAGGAAACCTCCTGCCACACAAGCTCCTGCCCTGAGAGGGTTCAGGCAGCATGAACCTTCCTGACTGCACCTCCCCACTGAGGATTTGCCCCCACCAGGCAGAGCAGCCTGCCATTTCATGTGAATCTCAGACATTTATAATCACAAGGGATGCAAAAGCAAGTTTCTAGTCATAAAGAGGCATAATACTGGTAGCTTTACACAGTGAACTAAACTTTCTTCAAAACAGTAGTGACTAAAAGGCTGTAAAGTAACGACTGATAGAGCTGTATTGCCTTTTTACAGCCAGGAGGCTGATAACAGTCCTTACAACAGTTCTCAAGAAGTGAACTTTAGTCATTAAGGGAAAACTATTAAGAAGATCTTTAAAATTCAGCTCTTACTGGTTTAAAGTTTTACAGTCATGTGAAAAAAAATCCTGAAGTCAGTGGCAGATTTATAGTTAGAAAGTACTCTGCATAAATACTATGACCTTTTCTTCTGGTGGATAAATCAGACAGCCACCTTCACGAGGACTGTGATGACAAAGCATGAAGACAGCTCAGCTTCTCACAGAAAATCTTAGAAGTACGCAGCTCTTAACAAATGCACATTTGTGAGATGAAGGCATCTTTAATATTTTCATAACCCATACATGAGAGAGGGAACACACAGTAAGAATGTCGTGCCAGGGCTGCTCAGGGTACGCATCTCATTTCAGCGCTTCCTTTTGGGACCAGCCCAATACCGGTACGCTCCCCACCTCCCACTGCGGCATGCGAGAGCAGGAGAAGCAGCTCTGGGCTGGGGCTTGGCGAGTTGGTAAAGAACAAAAGGCTCATCGTCGCAGCTCTGCGAAAAAGCTACACTGAGACCAGAGATAACTAGGGTAAACGAAGAGAACACCATTAGACCTGGTTAGAGCATATGATCCTTAATTACTGTTTCCAGAACACTTTGATGTCCTTAGGGAGAGAGTATGTGAAGTTCAAAATGACTGGTTAATAAATGAGATTTTCAAAAGCATTTAAATAGTGAAGGAGTTCCAGAGACCGCTAAGTTACATAGGTAGCTTTGAAAATTGCCCCTTAAGATAATAAATGTATGTCCCATTATTTGTTAAAAAGTCTTTCTCCTCCAGTGGCACAGTATTACTTATACACATTTTGTAGTCCTGTTTTTGTTCTCCGACTAACTGAAAGCATAGCCTCAGTGTATCTCTATGTATGTTGTGCAATAGCAGATTTGGAATTTGCATTTTTTAGATTACCAGACAATAAAAAAAAACAAAAACCAGAGATTGCACAGATATGCACCACCCTTCATTAGAGGCAGTGATATTCTCTCCCACCCAGTCCTGCCCAGCGAAGACAATATTGCACATACGCCTCCAGACAATGAGACTACCACACCTTTTGCCTCTAATTAAAATTATTAAGTCGAGAAGGAAAGAAATGTATTTCAGTCTGTGCTTGTTAGCCAAATGTCTTGATAAAACTGAACATGTTTTGCTGCTGCCCACCATCTGTTCTTATAAGTACTTCTTAAAAACACTGAACAGGAAAATAGATTTGTCATCACTGACTTCACCATTTTATACCAGATTTGCCCTCAGGTTTTTCTTTATGCAGACCAATAAGCATCCATAGAATACGATAAATTTTTCTTGTATTAAAACAATTTCGCATCACACATTTCAGTAGAAAAGATTCAAACCTAATGCATGAAGAAAGCTGACTACATAGAGCAATGAGGATGTCTTTACTGAGGACAGCATTTTAATAAGCAATCTTGTGTTTCCTCTCTCGACCCGTTTCTCACATATTCTCAGTCCTTTCACTGTTAGATAAATCATCACAGAAGCACTGTGACTCCCTGTCTTTGACAAAGAGGCAACTTCTCATAGCACTGCAGCCATTGAGGCACCAAAACAGCATGCGTCTTCTCAGCTTCCCTTTGCTGCTGGGAATCTGAACACCTGCAAGAAAATATGCCTTTTCCATTAGTGAGTTAACCCAGACTTAACCATAGCATCCAGTCCAGTCATGATTCCCAGTATATTGCACATGACACAATGAAGAAATCCCAGCTGATGCAATACAGCAGCCCAGCTGTTGATACTTATGGGTCGATGCTGTTTCTTATCCAGAATTTTGTTCTTATGCATTGAACTGTAGGTCCAGCCATCATCCCCAGGCTTACCGTGGACTATTTTAACTAATTTTCCATTGGTGCCTTCACCTCGGGTACAATGTTATAGTGGATAGCGTTTGTAAAACAAAGGAAAATGGAATTTTCCTGAGGCAGGTGCTTATCTCTAGAGACATTGTTCATCATTGCTTGAAAAACAGGTTTATACCCTACTATGTGCAGGACCAAATGTGTCCTTCCATCGATAACTGCAATTAATTCATACTTTTTCTAACTACCCTTCTTTCTTCTCATAGAAGCTCCTCACAGTAGACAAGTGGGAATTAACCCATGTATTTATAAAATTACCTTCACAAAAGGGGTGAATAAGTGGTACCAGATATCAACCTATCTCAAGAAGGTCAGAGGTGGCTCATGCAGGTGCAGGTGTGTAAATTCCTGTGGGCTTGACTCCAGTCAGTACAGAGGGCACCCTTTGTTTGGCAATTTTTGGTGAGATAAAGGCTGAGTGTGGAGATTTCCGGAATACCAGGACTGTTTAAGCAAAAGCTGCTCAGCTGATATTAGATCAGTTGTGGGAGTGTTGGTACTCATCCTGTCAAAGACCCGTGGCATCAGGTCATGTGAGGCCAGGGCTGCTTGGTCAGGAGCAGTTAGTCCTCCCTCTCAGAGCAGTGCAAAGCTCTGCTCACTGCCAGAAGGGACAAGAACAAGAACAGAACGGAATAATCTCTAATATCAACTACAGGAAATATGTGGTTGTTTTGAACTGTAGAGATACAAGGAGGTCAAAAGGCATAGCAGCATCATGTCTTGAAATGATAACAAGCATATTTAATGGGTTCCAGCATAAAGCATGCACAAAAAAGTGCCTTTTCCAGTCTTCTATGAATTAAAATCCACCATTTGCAAATTGTCCCTAGAAATTCCTTCGGAGCAGGCTTTCCTCTGGAATTTCTGGTACCATCCATTTCAGGTTAGACTGGAAATCTTGTGAAAGAGACTCCTGACTTGCTAACACACCAGGCTCTCTCAGGCTCTTGACTCCCTCATATTCAAATCCACAAACTTCTCAGGATGTACAGATATATTAAAGACTGGGGATGTTATCTTGTAAGACTGAGGACATTAGACTGGCTTCGAAAGTCAGAAATAAAACTTCGTATCATTGCCAAGGCTGTTTCTATGCCAGCCAAGGTGAGAAGAAAGAGGAAAGGTGAGGATGAAAATAGGCATTTGATTGCAACCGTGATTTGTTTCTATTTTTTCTCCACATGTTGAAGTTTTGGTTTTTTTTCCCCTCCTTCCTTATTTTCAGTTGCATGCAAATTACATAGTAAAGTGAATATTTTAAGCTGTCCAAAGCTGTCTGAAGGAAATAGGAAGAAATTATACTAACTGCAAATATGCACTGGGTTAATCCATGGATTAATATGACCTTTTTGGAAATGTAAGTGCATGAGATGTTCCAAATACAACTTCATATATTTCAGTTTCTTTACACTGTACCTTGTTATTGCAGCATAAGGTCATCTCAGATGTTGTTTAGAGTTCACAGTTTTCCCTTAAAAATCTCAATAAGCACTCACCAAACTTTGTTTCAAAACTCTGGAAAAAAACCCCAAACCTTCACCTTCTCAAATCTCTGAAGTTCTGCTCTTCTCCCAGATTTGCATCCTAGAACCACAAAGCAAGAAACTGAAAGTACAGAAAAAGAACATAGAAAGAGATTGATGCCCGTTTTCCCTTCACCTGACTGAAACAGGCAGTACTTTCTGACATTAATTTCTAATTTAGAAATGAGTTCATAATTATTTTATACATATGCACACGCAAACATATGTATAAATATACAAATACATGTATGTAGATATGTATGTCTGTGTGTGTATATATGTCAGTACCTAACGGCTGGAATCAAATGAAATTTAAACAGTATTTTTGGGGCCCAATGCACTACCCATTATTGTCAATGGCATCCAGAAAATATCTGAGAGGTACACCTGTGCCTTCTAGCACAGTTTCTAACAGACTCTAAAACACTTGGATAGGCATAAGCAGAACAAGAATGATTCTGCTCCATGATTATTATTAGCACCATAAATTGCTACTTGGGCTCATAGAAATGTAAATAAAAGTACCCTTTAAAAACCCATAGTTTTGTTAAAACTTTGAATAATTAGATGAGACATTGTTCTATTTCAGATATTCTAAATGTTATGAGGCTGCTCTTTCCTCAGTGTGCCTATGATAGAATGAAAACCAGCGTTAAAAGAAGTTTTTACTTTGTTTGCTTTTTCTTAATTTCTGTTTTTCCCTCTTCTCACTCTGCTTTGTTATTCTGCAACCTCTTAAAGCCTCCACATATTTGGAAGCATTACTGTGGGAACAGGAGGAGTTTTGAGCAATGACAGAGTAATGTCTGTTAATTTCATTTTATTTTCTGCCGCTTAAATTTTTACAAACTTGTGAAAGTTTCGAAAAGTTTCAGAAGAATGAAAGAAAAATATGCATTTGTTTGTTGCAAGAGGGAAAAAGAAGCTTAACCTGCCTGCAATTACCTTCTTGCGCTTACTGGAAAAAGAAGACATTAAAAGAGGAAAAGAAGAAAATTTTAAACTAGTATTTTGAGTTTGCAACATTTTTCACCAGTTGAAGAAGTTAAATACCCAAAGTGGTTCCTTTATCAGTCCCACAAAATGACTACAAAATCCCCTTTCATCCATTTCTAGCAGGAGGTGTGGTTCCAGCTCCCACACAAGCAGTAACATAACTCTTTCCTGAACTTTCTCATCCTTATTGCCTCTAAACACCCAGCTTTTTTTTTTTTTTTTTTTTAAATGAGCATCATTAAACACATGTGACTTATTAGTGGTGATGGCTTAGCTTGGGACAACACTGGTGGTTTCCACTCGTAGTTTTCTGTCCTGGCCTTCTCTTGGCAGTTCTTCCTCTTGCTCCAGGGGTAGCTCAGCAGCACATGAAGCTCCTTCACCACTCAAATTTGGAGGAAACCAGGATCCATTTCAATTTCCCATAATACACCTGCCTCTAATTTATGGCAGCTCAGCAGCTGCTCCTAAGCAGCCACAGCACCTCTGCCACGGAGGCAACAGCCTCCAAGAGAAGAGCAGGGCAGATTTCCTGGCTGAAGTCAAGGGAACAGGGTAGGTATATTAGTACATGCCATGTGTCGCATTAAGGAAATTTGAGGAGTAATGCACTCAGTGAAAACAAAATACAGCTTGGCAGCAGCTTAAACATATGGGGGGTGAGGGAGGGGGGAAGAGAAGGTGCTACAGAGCCATTAAGAGTAGTCAGATCATCATTCAGATCTGGAATAAAATGCTTGGGAGGAGGCCCCAGAGAGATACAAAATTAATCCTTGACAATATATTCAGAATTTGCCACTGTTTTTAATATAGTCCACGTAAAAGAGCACACATTACCACTTTAACAAGTACTCCAGCCCTATTTTTGAAATGGCAAGCATCAGTACACAGAGAAAGCATTTGGGGATGTTACACCACAGCTTTCAACACAAATGACTTGGCATTGATCCTGTTAAATCTCATGCCCACAAAAGTTCTCCTTGTCCTGTAGCAAAGTATAAAACAAAGCCATGATCTCCTGGCTTTGTGACTTGAAGTAAAAGATATAAGATTGCTCAGCTGGTGTTCAAGATTTAAAGAATTAAGTCCTGTATTTACATGTAGGTCCAAAAGGATTAAACAAATGCAGAAGAAAGGAACATTCTTTGAACATGTGGCTGATGATTTTCCTAACCCAATGTGTCATCAGCAGCCTAGATGCTACCCTTAAAAAGAATGTGGCCTTACGACATGTATCTGTACATCCAGTTCCTCTTTTAAGAGTCTTTGTTTTCTCAAACTGATATTTGAATTGTACTCAGCACCTGACATATTTCCTGAAAAAACAACTGTGTGTTGGTACAGGGAGCTGCATAGGTGACAGTTTAATTTAGAAAAGAGTAGCAGGAGAACCCACGTAAACACCACATCAAAAACTGATTCTCTGAAACAAAGCAGGCATAGCTTTGCTCCTATTGCCAAAAAGGTATTTGCCCATCCTATATTTTATTCTCATTTTCCTGAGAGAGTGTTCCTAGGAGGTTGTCCTCGTCAGCAAGTGAATGTGCTTAGCCAGTCTTGTGGGGCTTCTAAGAATGTTTGGCAACAGGCTTCTGGTTCATCAGCATGAGTTTAAGCAGTTGGGGATGGCAGAGATGACAGTAAAAGAGGATACAAGGTTCTGTAGTCAGATCTTCTACCGGGACATCACTGTCAGCAGGGCTGATGTCTCTAGGGAAACACACAGGTCCAAGTAACAGCGCAAAGCACCACAAAACCTAATTTAACATTACGAGTGCATTCAGCATGGTATGTCAGGTAAGAGCATTCATAATTTTGTGTTATATTAATATTGGGTTGGGTTTCTTTGAGGAGTTATAAAGTTCTGGCTCAGCAAGAAAAATGTTGTATTAGAGACTGCATCTTTCAGTGCTGAATCATCTCACACAGACAGACCAAAGAAAAGATTGCTTGTAAATACTGTTAGTTAGACGTGGTCTTGCAAACGCCTTAAGTATAGAGCAGCCACTGGATACCACAAGAAGGAATCCAATGCTGCATGCCCTATAATCTTGTCTTTAATCTATTGTTGATAAATCTGCAGAAAACTACTAAAGCAAACATTAGCAAGTTAACCCATGTAAGAGAGAGGAAGAACAAACAGGCAGAAGCACTTTGTGTTATTGACAGATTTGCTGTCATGAAGGCTGTATTGTCTTGCTTTCACCACCAGTTTGTACCTCTCAGCCATGCATATACAAGGGGGTTTTGGCCCGGTCAATTTTACATTCCAGGTAATCTCTTGTCCTTTGTGATTTTCACTTTGTTTTCAATATCATACCAAATACATCTTGTTCTTCAAAGTATCAGAAACTGGCAATAAAAATCATTGGGGAGTGAGCATTGGCAGACCCACCTGGCAGAGAAACGGGCTTTTAACCTTGTGGTGAAGGGGAGGAGAGGATCTGGTTGGGCACTCTGCAGTAGGTGAGGCACTGCTGAGACATGGGACAGCTGGAAAACCATGATAGCAGAGATGTGAGATATGCCAGCTTCTGTCTGGGGCCCCGCGGTGTATGTTCAGTAGGAGTGATGAAGTCTGCTATCTTGTTAGGCTCCCACTGTCAAATTCTTCCTCTCATGAGCCACTCCACTATCTTTAAGGCAAAGATTTGCTTTAGATGGCTCCTACTTTCACAAAGCCCCCATTTAATTCCCTGAGATTTTCTTCTGGCTTCCAGTCTTCTAAGGAATAAAGCTTAGGAGACAACAAGAAAGAGCCCATGCAGTAGAATTTCCACTATTCTAGTCATGGGGATGTATAATCATGAATTACTTTCAGTGGGAAGTTTAATGGAAAATAACTAAGTTAGTTTAATGGAAAGGGACTTTTAGCGCGAACTTAGCAGTGTGTACATGCCTGAGTGGACAGGTTCAGTAGCAGCAAAGCACTGTGGGTCTCCCCAGCCCAGGAGAGCAAGGCTGAGGCACCCTAACACGGCTGGTCCCAGGCCGTACAACCAGCCCTCGACAGACCAAAGCCGCCCTGCATAGCACCACTTTCATATCCACAAAGAGCAGACATGAGTTTATTTGGGCTCGTTAGCTCAGGCTCAGTCAAGACCTTTCTGGACCTGCTCCAGCCCTACGCGCAGCCACCTCAGGCACTCCTGAAACCACTGTCCACTTACCAAATAAATAGGCAACCCCTTCAGAGGCCATGGAGCTGACCGGTCCCGTTTACACCACATTTGATGAGGAATCTCTGCAGAGGGACTATGTCCAGCACATCTTTACTGATTAAGAGAAACTCCTTTTCCACATTGCAGCCCATGTGTTCCCTCCATAATCTTTATAGAGGGAACTACACACACAGCGGGTGTACAGCTGCTACCTAGAAAGGACCCATATCTCAGTGCAAACAAAGCAGTAAATGGTTTAGCTGTATAAACTGACAACATAACAAACAGATTCTCTTTTCCTGTACATTCATTCCTGAGTATCTCCTTATATTTGGAAACATCTGTGGTGTTGAGGATGATTTATGATTGTTCAGCACTACCTGCATTGAAGCATCTACTTCTTCCATTAAAAAATAGTAGCTGGCCACTCTCTGTATGATTCTTTACTCAGGCAATGTTGCAGATTTAAACAGGAGTTGGGGAAACTGTGTGGGAGCACAGACCATAGATGAAAACGCAGTGGGATATGCTATAATCAGCCCACCACAGCACCGAATCCAACACAGACTCACAGGCTGTCCCCCTAGACAGCTGGATGTTGTGCCAGCTGCCAAAGCGCAGTACGTGGGGAGGGTTAGGCACCTCTGAATGGCAACGCTGAGCAGGGAGCTGCACGAGTGCAAAGCCCTGGCAACGGGGCACCTAACTCCTGCCATCAGCTTCCTAATGTATGGAGGTGCCAGGTTTCCTTAGAGGTGCACAGTGAAAGGACAATGGCAATTATCATAAGTTGCAGCAAAACAAAACTTGACTAGATATGAGGACAAAAATGTTCACAGTGAGGCTAATCAAACACTGGAAGAGATTGCCCAGAGAGGTTGTGGAGTCTCAATTCTTGCGGATATTCAAAGCTCAGCTTGACATGGCCCTGAGCAACCTATTGGACTGGACCATACTTTGAGCAAGGGGTTGGATTGCATGACACCCAGAAGTCTCTTCTGACCCACATTGTCCCATGTTTCTGTGAACCCCTCTCCAAAGTTGGGGATGCTCACAGAGAAGTGCAGCTAGGAATACTAATTTATTTGGAATCCACCTCCAACAAGTCTCTCCTGAAGAAAAGTCCTGTAACCATTTCCTCAAAAAGGAAAAAGCAAGGATTGCAGTTTATTTAAAACTTAGGGCAGTGGTGATGTCAGTACCCAAGTCCTGTATGATATCCTGCTGGCTAAAGCACTAGCCCAAGAAATAGCTATCCTTAGTGCCATCCTTAACCCAAGCGCGTTCAAACATGTATGTGGCAGCCACCAGGAAATAAAGGTTCTGAAGAAACACTGAGGGACATGAAGGAGCCTGGCCCTGTGGTGAGAGGTTAATGTCTTCTTCTAAAAGACAGGCAATCTTCACATCTGGTGCTGGACTGTCTTTTGCATGGGCTCAGATGGAGAAACAGCCATGGAACTTTGGATATCTCAAGCTTTATTCCCTTCCCAGCTCTGCTGTAGCCACAGGGCTGCAGTCCCCCTGCCCCTGGTTGCTCTCTTCCTGGCCCTCTGAGTCACATATAATTTATTCTGCCAAGACCCAGCTTCAACAACAAGCTCCGAGTTTCTTCCCCTCCCACAGCTGGCCTGCTTATTAGGCTGCTCTCTTGGGAAACGTACGCCTGAGCTTCCCCAGGCTGAGGAAGACCTGATTGAGGTTTCCCTGGGCAGGCACCCTAACCACTGCGCCATTAACTAAAAAAAAACCACCACACAGTAGTGCCATCACCATTACCTCCTCCATCACAACTGAGGCATGTTTTCAAAGAACTTGGCCCCTGCTGAGCTCTGCAGGCAGCCCAACGCTGTCTGTGGGCGTTAGGTGTGCTCTGGGAACAGGCGGTGGGATGGGCCCCGAGGGAGAGGGGCTGGGGCTGCCAGCTTCCTTCATCCCGCCCTTCCCCGGCATCCGGGCTCGGAGCCATGTGGGCTGTGGCGGTGCTAGCCGAGCAGTGAAGCAGAGCTGGAGGTGCCCGGGGCATGCCAGGATCTCCCTTGTGAGCCCACGGGCTGTCGGAGCAGCTGCACAGAGCTTTGCTGCTTCGGGGACAGGTGCCCACCCGATGTGTCTTTCTGAACCTCAAGCCCTCTGACAGCCAGTTTACACACCTACAGCTTCTTTGGGCTTTCGTGCTCACATCCAGGGCTCTGCTTGAAACATGTTTTGGGCATCACGCTGCTGTCTCAAAATCTCTACATCCCCTTCTCTCTGCTGCTAAACCCTCTCTCCTGCTATCCTTTCTATCCTACTCTGGTGCCCTTCTGCCCAGGCTTCCCATGCACTTTTTTCAGTGGACATTTTGTCTCCGTGTGTTCTCCCCACCAGAGCTGATCTGCATGTGTGTGGCAGGACTGGCACTTCCCAGACACACGCTGGTTGTGTGACCAGAGGCAGTCGTGGCTCCCCAGTTACTAGAGCAGCCACGTGATCCACAGACTACTTCAGAGAGACCCCAAGGAGTTGCTGAATCCCTCAGACAGACAGAAATCACCTCAGGTCTCGGTTGAGCAAAAGCCCAACCTCCCCTGCCTCCTCCAGATTTTGACCCCAGACTTTCTCTACCAGCTTTGCCTTCTGCCGTACACACCATGAGCTATCATTTCATTTTTACTGTCTCCAGATTTGTTCCAATAGATCATTACTGCAATCCCACGGCAAGACTAGCATGGACCAGAAGTGCCACCTAAGTTGTTTGTGGCCATGTTTAAGTATTGCGACCTGATTTTTGCTTTTGTTCTTCAGAGATGAAAATAAAATCTTTCAAATAATTCTTTTGTCAAAACTGTACTAAGACATTTATTTTCAGACTAAGCCTCTTGCTTTTCCACTTTGGAAGGCACATGTGGGTTGAGAGTGGGTGTTCCATTATCCCCCATACAAGTTTCTTTTGTGTTCCTCACTTACAGATCCTTCCATCCTTGGACGCTTGGATTACAGCAAAGTAGGGAATGAGTCAGGATCTTAGTCTAGGAAATTACCTAATCACCTCGCCACAGAGCGTGATGGATGCCTGCTTCTTCAGTGACTTTGTCTGCCACTCTTCTTGACAAAACTGATATAGCTTTGGAAATATTTTTACTTTAAAAAAATTAAATTTCAGAAAAAATTAATTTACATGAAAATCAGCTGCAGTCTCTTCTCACACCCAGACTCTTACTTCACAGTTTCCTCTTTCAGTGTCCCACTTCTAAAAATATCCCGAAACTCCATGTGTTTCTCCTGTTCTTTCTCAGTGATGAACTCTTCTTTGTACAAAAAGTACCATGAATAGTTCTCTCTTACTATTGAAGGTCAGGAGATTATGAATTTACCTTGTGAGATTCCAACTAGAAGTTACAAGGACAGAGTGAAAAGAGTGAAAACTAATTTTTCCTCCTTTGAAATGGCACAGTATACATTAAGAAGCGGTGCACAATTCAAAGAAATTGAGGGATGAAACAGAAGGGCTGGAACAGCCCAGACAATGGCAGGAACCACATAATACAGGCACTGGAGAGGGTGACACAGGGACATCCAGATAGTGTTACCCAGAGACAACACAGCACTAACAACACAGAGATAACAAGCCTACTTCTCCCACTACCGAGCAAGGCAAGCCTTTCCGAAGCACGCTTTCCTCTTCACCTCTTCAGCACTCAGCGATCTGGCTGGATTTACTGTCACGGGCTTAACGCCAGCGATGCCACACGTAAGTGTGCCTGCTCTGCAGTCCTGGTACCGGGAAAGCAACAGAGGGGACCTGAGATGGCTCTGCACGTAGTCAGCTGGAGCCCAGCACGGCTCCTGAAGGTGAAGGCTTTATTATCACCAGGGTGAAAATGAACTGGGGGGGTAGGATGGGACTGGGAGGGCGAGGGCGGAGGAAGGAGGGAGGAGCAGGACTGCCCCATTTAAAGCCAGTGAGCTCAGTTTAGCTATGCTGCTTAATTTTGTCCTCAGACTCTGCAACCCAACTGCAGTGAAACTGCTGTCAGACCGGAGCTGGGTCCACAGGCACCAGAGCTTCACCTGGGTGACATTCCTTCTAAACCAGCAAGTGCGACTGGTCCCCAGCTGGCTCTGCCGTCCAGTTGAATAGTCTGCCAAAATGCCAGCAGGTAGTCGAATGTTAGCTGGCCTGGCAATTTATGTTGCACAGTTAGTGGTATAACCACCTAGGAGAAAGATGTCAGGGTCAAATATCAACGGGATCCTTTTGAAAAACCTCAAAAAACACAGGCTCAGGTGCCTCCCTATAAACCCAGGAATCTACATTACGTTTTCTGGGAGCTTGTGATGGGCACTGTTTCTCCACCCATTGGACTTCCTCTGGCTGTCATACAGCATGCAGACACATCGGTGTAACCTGTGTGTCAGTCCTCATACCTGGCCTTGATCACTAGTGGATTAGTGGGAGGATTCTTTCTAAGCTTCACAAGGGATGTGGCCTGCTCTTTCCCTTGTGCACAGACAGGGTGGTCTCCCCATCCCTCCTGCATCAGGCCATGGGGCTTAGCCTTGAAAAGTGCCCCTGAGACTACAAGTGCCTGCACAACCCATCCTGCAGGCACAATTTGAGAAACACTCTTGCGCAAGCTTGGTCTCGGTCTCAACTGCGCTACATGGTAAAGCATTTTCCTGCCTCAAAACTGTTCCACTCCAGTGGCCTGAACAACAGAGGGATCTGGAGAAACTACAATGGTCTTCTCAAAGTACAATTGTCCTGTCCTGCTTCTCATATTGATCCTTAAACTGCACACAAAGTGGGAGGCTGGGCAAGCCAGCATTGAGCATCCCACAGGAGAGAGACTATCTGATAGAAGAGCCACTAAAATCTCCCTCATGCACTACTAAAATACTCACAGCTTCTTAGAACAAATGCCAAAGGACAGACTAAGATGGAGGAGTATTTTTCTTATTGCAACATGCTTAGCAAAATCCGCCGCAAGAGCATACACTGTGAATTCCACTTACATGATATCGTCAAGTCTCTGCTGTGCCTACCACTTACTCTTGAAACTAATTTATGTCAAAATACACTAATATTCTCTCTTTAATTCTGATGAATTTTCCATTGAAGCAAATGGAAGCCTTTCCATTGCTTTAACTCTATAAAATGCCTTCTGGAAAAACCGCACACATAACTGTTATAGCTATTTAATAGGTAACTACAGAATGCAGTTTTATAACTATATTTTATATAGTTTTACAGTAATAACTAGATACTTACACAGTATAGTTAACTACAACAAAGTTAAATATCTGTTATAGCTCATTTTTAGCAGAAAAAGGGATATTAAAATTTTACTGGAATGATTGAAAATATGTTAGTGAATTAGCTAGAATAATTTAAGTGCATCGCCTATCTCCTCTCCTAGCAGTGCTCAGAAATCAAGTGCAGGCTGAGAAGCTTTGGCTGAATAATACAGAGGTTAACACATGGGACTAAACCGATTTGCAAATTTTCTGGCCTGTCCTGAGCAGGAAGCCAGGAGTCAAAGGTGTTTTGGTAATCCCATAACTGTTTCAGCACTGAGGTCCATTTCTTCATGGTGTGCAAGCACTGAAGAGATCTCCAGAGCACATCCAGCTCAGACCCTCCACCGGAGCAGAACCCATCCACGTGTGACAGATGTTGGTCTATCAGTTCCTACAAACCTCCAGCGAAGGAGATTTGCAGCACAGCCTGCCTGGTGCTAAGCCACTAGATCTTCTTTTTCATATATAATTTAAAGCTTCTTTTCTGCAGATTAGACTCTTGTTTTATACCCTTCCCAGTGGGCACGTTAAACATTTAGTTACTCACTGATCTCTTTAAAACAACCTTTAAGCAGTACCAATGTTTTTCCACTTCACAGCACCCTATGCTGATTTACACTAGATGAGCAGCTGGTCCACAGTTTTAAAAGAGCTGTTCTGCCAGCGCCAGCCACTTCAGGGGACCGATGATGGCAAATCAAGATTTATGTTTCGATGTTCAAGTGTTTGATGATTCTAATGCACTTGGTTTGATAGTGACAGCAAGTCATTGTGAGTTTACAGCTCTGATGATGACCTGTAGAAACCAGCTGCTGGAGGATGGATTGTGCCCGCCAACGACAGATGGCAAGATGGGTTTTGCACACTCAGAAAAAGCAGTGGGTCATTCTATCATCATGTTCTCAGTTTTGCTCCCTCTAACACAGTTAAATTCACCTTTAAAATGAGAGATTAAGAGAAGTAGAACTTTGTTTTCTGCTAAACAACTTCCAGCAGAGGGTTGTTGAAGTTTTTCAGCATCACACAACAGCATTTTTAATTCCATCCAAGATGTCAGCTGAAGGATTTGGCTTTCAAGAATGGTCTGTTCTGTCTCTTACAGATGACTGATGCATTTATTTTATATGAATGGTCTTTCTGTGCAAAAATCTTGCAGCCATTTCTGGCTTGGCGTGGAAAGTGGCTGCTCTAGTCTATGAGACAATGAAAAAAAAATCCCACTGGTATCAGCTTGGAAATCGATGCTCCTAGGAATTCTGTTCACAGAGAAAACAACACAGCGGCTACTGATATCATCTTCTTAATGGCTTGGAGATTTATCTTTAACTCATTACCTGAAATAACTCAGGACTGGATAGCCTAGATACACGAGCGAAAGTTGTGTGACCTAGATTAGGCTCCACCACACCTCTTGGCATTTGGCATCATTTGGCCCATATGGGATGCAATGATAATGTCTTTGGACCTCATAGGGAAGGGGAAGGTGGAAAAAACTATGGGGAGAGCAGAAGCACAAATAAGCAGAAAATAGCATCAGTATAAGATCCTTTTGATGACGCACTAAGAATTTCAAAGGACAAAACAAACTGTGCTGCTCTCTTCTGGCCTGGCACGGCTTGTCCTGCAAAGAGTAAGCCTCTCTGCCTTCCTAGGCATTGGTACATGGGACTGCTTTTGAGTCAACAGCAACAAAGGGAGAAGCACAAGGAGCAATTTGTGAGAGATGTTTTATAAACTTTAACAGGGAGCTTGCCACTGGTTGCAGCATGGGAGATAACAGCACGAAACAAAGAAGCTGACAAGGGACAAGGGCAAAGAAGTGAGGTCTAAGAAGCCAGTCCCTGGGTTGGTGCTAACCTAGGAGGGTTAAGTAGGGGGCATTTCTCTTGGGCTATTTGGGCAGATCATTTGCCCTAGGAATCAGAGTGAGCAGAAGAATCAGTATAATAGATCTACTTGCAAAGTGTTGTAAGGAAAAAGGCAGGAATGTTCTGCTTATCGATAGACCTGAAATAACATATAGAAGAAAGATTTGACAGTAGACAACTGATACTTGATTTTTCTCTGAACCGGATACGCCAGCAAGGGACTGGAAATTGTCCCTAAAATCAGGGTTAACTTCTATGAACTTCTAGTGCTTCTTCATGTGGCAACACTGTTCCTCAGACCACAATCAGGGTTATAGCGAGCACTCAGGGTGTCAGTGTGACACAGAAGCTCAAAAGAGAAGAACTGAACTCGTAGGCCAAAAGCAAAGAAGTCTTTGAGGCAATTCTGGGCCTGGGAGGAATGGAAGAACCACATAATAAAGCAAAGGATAAGGATAGTGCTGAAGGAGAATTAAACAAGAGGAAGGGAAATATGCTTGGTGAATATCAGGTTGATAATGAGAGATTTTGTTAAAAGTGTTGAGCGAGAGTTGAAGGCCACATCAGGAGGGAGGGGGAGCAGAGGGAAGCCTACTTAGTGAGATAGATAGGGTCTCAGGGTGAAAATAAAAGTCAGTGAGAATGACAGTGGGAGAAGAGGAGAGCCAGAAGGCAAGGTGGGGGGTGGGGGGGTGTGCTAAGTTGGGTGGTATCAGGTGGGATGTACATCACAGCAACGTGCAGCAGGAAGAAAAGCCAGAGGGAGGATATGAAATGAACTGGCAGAAGGAGGGAGAAGAGTGCAGCTAGAGGGAGAGGAATCATCGGTTTTCATTCAGCTCGCTTCCTGTGTAGAGGCTATCACAGGAATTGACCCTCCATGCTTCATGTGTTTATGGGTCAGTTTGTGATATTTCTCGACAAACAACAACTTTGACAAATGCTGCCTAACATTACTCTCTGTGCTGCTGTTGCTGAGGACCTTCGCAACATGAAGCAGACTGGTAAAATCCATCTAATTGCTGTGCATGCAGGGTGGAGTCACCAAGCAGTGTTGTTATTGAGTGCACAAAGCAGAGACAGTGTGGAAGCTGCTCAAAATTAGTCATATTATAGTAGTGTAACTATGCTATTTTTCCTGACATTAAATGCCCTCTGACATTCCAAATTTACCAGAGACTATATAAAAAATATTGTGGCCAATTCCTGAACTGACACAGAAAAGAAGAATTTTTAAATGCAAGTTCATAATGTTTGTAATTATAATTGTGTGAACTACGTTCCTGATCTCATCAGATGCTCCCTCTGCTGGTGCCAGGCCCCTGGCTTCCACACCTCCTGCCACGGAGCCCTGTGACTATCCCAGGCTCTAGTTCCCTGTGGTCAGCCAGGATGACCTCATGGTCCTGACTCATCTTCAGTTCTTCTGCCTCCAGGAGCAAAGCCATGTCCATCACCAAACAGCCTGGTAAAGCAGAGCCTGATCTGCTTAGAACAAAGACAAGGTGGAGAAAATGGCCCCACAACAAAAGAGCTATCTCTGCGAATCTGTCTGTCTCCCTCCCACTAAGGCTGACTGTGCTGGCTGCTTGTCTGGACTCCAGAGCTTCTCCCCGCATCACCCTGTGCCCAGTGGCAGCTCCTGACAGCTGAGTGCTCTCTCTCTCTCTCGGGAACAACTTCATAACTGTTTGCTGATCTCTGGATTTGCAAGCATCTAAACCAGCAAAGCACAGTCTGAAGCCTTTCACAGAACAGAACAGAGGATGCTCAAAGGGATCAGCTTTTCAGTGCCTGGCGGGATGTTGTTGTCTGGAAAGTCACTGTACAGACTGACATATTTTGTTCTTCCCACAGTCCCACTTAATTAGAGCAATGTTAGCTAGCCAGGAAGCATTCTCCTACTCCTCTAGAAGTCAAACAGATTAGCCTTATTTCCAAGGGTACATTTACATTGCAGAGAACATGATGCAGAGATCCCCAAGCTAGCATTGACCCGATTTGGCAAGTCCACCCAGCGCAGCAAAGTACCGTGCAGATATGCCAAGTGCAACTGAGAAGCAGAATAATCATGTTCAGCTGGCACAGCACTCAGGGCTATATTGCTTCTGGTTCAGTGCTGGCTTGCGTGGAGCCTCTGCACTGTGTTTCCCAGCTGTTCGAGCTGTGGGAGTACATTGTACCACACCAGCTTAGATGTCTTTGTGCACACCCTAAGCTGCTGATCAGATTCTTATATTAATGGCAACTCCACTCCATCACAACCTCTGTGTTTTCATCAGTGGGAAAGCGTCCTTTAGTATGATCCATTTTACCTTCATTTTGTTACACTTCTGGTGTGAGACACTTATAGTCTCTTAACCTCGACTTTCATGCATTGATTTTTTTAAGCCTATCCTTGAGGAAGTCATATAACACAAGCCCTGAGATGTCTGCACTTATCCTGATCCCTTCCTTCCCTCCAATATATCCCAAAGCCTTTGTAAAAAATAGTTACACAAAGAAAAAAAAAGATATTTTTCTCAGATAAAAGTATGGTTGGGTACTAGATATGATATTATTAACAGTTTTGGCATCAGCCTAGATTACTTGCCCTATACTCAAGAAACCTTTCCTTCTAGCAGGCCCTAGCAGAGCAAGGCACAGGCAGCATGAGAAAATTTGCCATCTTGCAAAGTTTTTGTAGCACTGACTCTGTGTTCTTGAAAAGCAGCCAGCACTCCATCCCATCCACTTGTAAATGTTCTGCAGTTATTCTCTTAATAACTCAAGGTTGATGGATGAGTGTAAGGTTGGGCAGCTTTGTTTGATAGCCTAAGGGAGAGTGAGGGAGGGAAAGAAACAAGTATCAGCAAATAGATTGTGCAACAGACAAATAAAAAGGATTACACAATATATGCTGTATTTTAAATAAGCCTTCTGGAATGTTGTCATTGCCACCAACTGATGTTGCTTAGAAGAATTCACCAGCTAATGCTGCCACAATCCTGCCAATAATTTCATTTGAAGAGAGCTAAATGGGTCCAAATCATTGCCCCCTGCTAGTGCTTAAAAGAGCATCAACAATGCAGAGCAGTATTTTCAACAAGTTGCATTTTCTTAAGAGACATATTCCCTTCGCTTCAGTCTCCTTTTCCCCTCTGAGCTTGAGCAGCAACTCAGAAGAATGGGCTCAAACATGAGGTGCAGGGAGGACTTGAGACTTGACCTCAGAGTCACTTTGATAGTCACTTTTGTTAATTGTTTAATCCGGTGATTTTTCAAACCCCTAGTAGACACAGAGCAAAAAGTTTTGTGCCCAAAATTTTCACAACAGATAAGTGAGAAATGCAATCACTACTGTCAGTAGACTTAAATTTTGTTAGAAATGAGGACTGCTCCTCCACTTGGTAAATACTGCTATTGTCAAGATTGTGAAAGTTCATTTAAAATCTGTTATGAATTCTTCTAGTAAATATGAACTAATTACCTTCTGCTTGAAGACAAAGACATAAAAGTCCTTTCTTTTCCTTCACCTCTTGCCACCTCTAATCCATCCTTCTTTCTATTCCCTCTCCATGAAGGTTCAATATCTTCCTCATTCTACAATCACCAGAGCAAAACATACAAATAATGAAAACATCTCTAGCATGAATTGAAGTTTTTTAACTGAAGCATGAATGCTGAAAATAGGAATGTGTGGAAGAATTATGGGAATTGTAGTGATTTCAGATCTATTGCATATACGCAAACCAGCAGAAGTTAAGGACAGAGAATATGGTCATGCATAGTCCAGCATAGATCACTGGGTTCATCATGCAAACCTCCAGTGGTAAGGTGAGCACCTACAAGTTCTTCTGATGTTTGGGCTGGGCTTGGTGTTTCACTTAATTAACACATTTTTTTCAAAACCAGCAAGCATTGTATTCATGCCCTGATGAAGAAAAAGCATAATAGCATATGCAAAGGGTACTCAAATGTACACTTGTTAAAATCAACATCAAAATGTCTCTTGACCATAGCTGTGATCAGCAGCCTCTGCGTGTATGAGAATAGACATCTGAAGTGGACTCGCAGTAAAAGAGAAGTTTCTGATAAATGGAGGAAAGATTTTTTTGAAGGGTTTGTAGCCACTGTGCAGCTAACAGTACGAGCCCACGATTAGCTAAGTCAGTCTGTAATCTGGCAGTAGCTCTGAACTCCTGACTGACAATAATCGCAGAGCAGCTTCTGCAGGGAGTGTTTTCCAGACTCTCTCCCTGGTGAGAAAACTCCAGCTGATACCCTCCATGACTGGGGTTGGGGGTCGTGATCTTCTTCACCCTGCATGTCATGATACCAAACTCCAGGTATTACAGAAGATTGTAGCAGAACATGGGTTGCTATGAATGGATATGACCTGTCCCCTACTCTCTGCCCTGACCACCCACGGCATTGCAAGCATAGTTGGGGCTTTTCATCTTTGAGACCCTTCACGGCCACTAAGGCCACTAAAGAGTTGTGGAATGAAGGCTATGATCAGCTTCCGCGCTCTCAGCCACAATCCTCTGAGGTACAGAAATCACTCGGGTAAGAAAATACGCTGTTGGGCAGAAGTTACAACTTTTTTTAGAGCTCCAAATCTACAGAATGAACTTTCCAAGGAGCTAAAGACCACCACAAACCACAGAACTTCCTGCTCCAACTGTATTCGACCTTGTCTTTCCAAGAATAATAAAAAGAAATGTGCTGGCTGGTATACCACCAAAAGCAACTGCTGCAGGAGGCCTGCTCCCGAGGGGTGGCTGGCAGGGCACATCATGGCATGCATGCCCACCACCGCTGCGAAGCACGGAGGCTGTGTAGAACAGACTACACTGCCCAAATCAGCTACGCGAAGATCAGGGCGCTTGTGCAAACAGCAAATACACTGAATGGGCCGATGGGTATGCAAACATCCTTTAAATCAACAAAACTTTGAAAGGGACAAGTGCAGTGCTGCTCCTGCTAGAGACTTCCAGCTAGCATGCTATTTCTGCTGTTTGCCATCTTCAGATATGCATGAGAGAAATCAGTGTTGTCTGAGGAAGGACTGATAGAGTTATCTCCACATTTGTCCTGCTTGAAACACAGTTTTTAGAACACTGACAGACCAAAACAATTTATATTACAGAGCACTGGTCACACCATAATGACAACGGGTTTTACTCCTATTTTCTCCATCTATGCAGTCTGGGAGTAGAGGGCAAGAGTCACATCTACTTCTTGGGGTATGTAAGCAGAAAAGATTAGACAAAATGTTGTCAGAGTACTTACGTAAGTGCCTTAGTAAGTATCCAACTGCCTTCTGCTAAATACCCAATTAAAGCCTCTGTGAAGTTGAGTCTAGAAGGCAGGGGTTCCTCGGTCCAATAGCATGTTTAATTCATCCCTCATTATCATAACACTGAATATTATAGCACCAAGTAATCCAGTAATTACAGTTTTCGTTTTTGAATCTACTGCAGTTCATTGAAGCAGTTGGCATTAAAACAATCCCAAGATTTCTCAAAAGCAAACCAACTTGCCTTTATGTCTTTATTTGTAAATGCATTTACTTATATAAACAAGTTAAAGCTAATTTCTGAAAAACACCATGTGAATTGTATTTTGTAAGATCCTGAAAGAGCTTTGACTACCTCGGCATTCAGCACACAGAATCCTACTTGGGCAATAATAGTCACCTCTTTCTTTCGAAGGAGGCCTGTTTGACTTGACAAAACATGTATTGTCAAATACATGACAGCACAGATGATTTGGGAGATAACACAGTACAAGCAGGCACAAGGTCTGAAACCCAGGTAACTACCAGAAATTCCCATACAACTTTTATTTTTATGGCGTACTGCTTGTGAATTTGTTCTTTCACTATATCAGTAGTTATAGAAGTAGTTTAATGACAAAACGGTGAGAATAACTTGACACTTGTCTCAATGTTTTTTCTGCTTGTACATTTTATCCTTCCATTTTCTTTGACAACTGTGGCCAGCCTGGGACAAACATGGTTGTACGTATATGAGTATATGGGGACCGTGGTTGATCTTGTTGGACACTTTTAACATTATGAAAACACAAGTAAGAATAATTAATATCTACATATCAGACATGGCCTCTTCAGTGAAGAATTAAAGTCAAAATTATAACTCCTGTGGGAGCTTGCCAAAACCAAAGGAAAAGCTAGAAATACACTATTCAGTAATCAGGTCAACTTATCTCATAGCACTTGGTGTAAAAGCATGAATCACGTTATGTTCCCTTGGCATTACTGTGGTTGGCAACTTTTTATATGCAGACATTGTAAAGAGCCTTGCAAACAAAGAGGGTGAATTCAGAGCTCCCAGGAACACTGTCTATACCCCACCAAGGGAAGCCTGTGCAGTGGCAAGCCCCTTCGTGTCATTCCTGTGGGGACATGTGGCTGTGTCCCCATGCTGCCTTAGGGCAAGTCCTGGGGGTCACCATCTCCCTCAGCACCTGGTTTACTGGTGGAAACCCACAAAATGGTCAGAAAGGGAGATGCAGCCAGTCACTGCGGAACACAACCAGTCTGTAGTGAACTACACACAGCTGCACGGGAGCAGGATGAACCAAATCAGGACAATTCTGTGATCTGGGTTGAGGAAGGAAAGTGCTCATGACAGAAATATAACGGAGGCATCCATCATAGTCCAGATAAAAGACAACTACATACTTCTTCTTTGTTTTTCCTTTTTTCCTTTTTTTTTTTTATGATACATCAGTATACATATGGAAAGGCTGGATTGTTTGGAAATGGTCTAATTTCTATAAAGGGATGGAGATCTCAGAATTTTTTATTCCTTCAGCTGATGCTGATGATACACAACCTTGGATGCTCAGTACCTTTGTAAATCAGGTCACACACGTAAGATAGGTACGTTAGGGCCTGATTTTCAGTTATCTTTTTAAAAAAGTATCTGGGAATTTGAGATGTGGAATAGTTACAAGAAGATTGTATTGTCTTTCTGCTCTGTATAATAGAGTGGCATGGGGTGTTTTCTGTAGGTGCACATATTCACTTTACAGCCAATCTGAAACAGATGTCTTCAGACGCATACGATGCTCAAGGATGTTGCTGTCCTCTTTGAATAGCTTTAGGAGTCATGCCCAGGCCCATGGGTGTATTTAGGTGCCCGATGACCAATGGAATGAATAGGAGCTAGGTGTTTAAATACCTTCACACACTCAGGACCTTGACACATTCCTGCGCAGAATGGTGGAAAAGAGCCAGTTCAGATTTCGACATTTATCAAGGGCAATGCCAAAACCAGTGATCGCTGTGATCAGCAAGGCTGGGACCCTGCTCAGCACTGCTGCGAGGAGCAGGGCAGATGTGGCGAGGATGAAAGGGCACCCAACACCAGCTGGGATTCCCTCCCAGAGGAAAACGCAGCCATGGCTCTCTGCCTCCACAGGACATGGACAAAAGAAAACCTGCACCAGCATGTGCCCAGAGGAGCCTTGCCGCACCCAAACACACAGGAGTGGCTGGACACACCACCCAGGTGCAGCACAGAGGCTGTCCTACTCCATTACCATGTGGTACCGGGCCCTGCTTCTGCTGGAAACTGCCCATGCACTTGTATGGACCTGTTCTTCACCAGTGCCCAGAGACAAACATATCCATGCTCCTGATGCTTCGCCTGCGAGCGGTCAGGTCTCCAGGCAGCACTTCTGCCACCTCACTTGGCTAAAGAAGGGCAGATGTCAGCCAAGAGTGGCAACACTTAGGTATTGCCCATGATATAGTCAACAGAGATGCCCTCTAGCATGGATATTTGGATCAGCTTGGGTGCATTTCTCGTCTGCGGCCTGGTTCTGCTGCTGATGAGTTATCAAGTGTTTGTGATGGGGCACATTCAGGTTTCCAATGTGTTAGTAATAACACTAATGATATTATATGTTTTGCCTGCATTACAGTCTGGTGCTTAGAAAATAAACATCTTGGCTTTGCCTCAGTGTTTATCTTCAATAAATACCTCAGCTTTGCCTCAACAATTATCTCTCTACAGCAGATTATTATCCAGTAGAAACATATAATTCCATTAACAGTACCGTTTAAAATATATCCTCTTTGTGCTGAGGAGAGAAAGGAGTTGTGTGTGGGAATTGTCAGGGGCCTCATACAGTTCTTGAATTGAAACAGAAGTTAAATCATTCAGGCTATTTTTTTATCCTCTCCTAGTTTGTTTATTCTATTTCTTGTTTTGTATAATACAAGCTCTCTCTTGCTCATGAGGGGATTGCAATTGGAGGGATCTGGAAGGCTCCCAGGGAAAGCATATTTTAGGGCAATCTTGTGCCAGGGGCTACTGCAGGTGATAATAACTGATAAAGGTCCAACATAGCACCTGAATCTGCTTCAAACTGATGATAGGGCTTTAGGAACTGCTAGGCGTTGGGCTTTTTTGTATCTTCCAAGGAAGAAGTGTGAGAAGCTTCTGGTGATAATTGTTACAGATTAATATTGTGTTGACATTTAAATCTGATCGTACACAAGTCAGTAAGACACCTAGAGGTCAGCAGCATGTTTAAAGGAAAAATGGTCTCAGTAATTTCAGAGCTGTGTAGGAGCACTTTTGGAGGAGCCGTGGCTGTGACTACAGCGCTCTGTGCAAGCAACCCAGGCAGCAGCATCTGAGAGGTAACAGCTCTCTGTTATGCATCAGTCTTGTCCTCTGCATACTGTCCTGAGCCAACTATGCAGTTAGCAAATACGCAGGAGGGCAAATTAAATGGGAGAGAATCTGTTCTCATATGCAGCAGTGGCTCATTAGTTAAACTATGGCAAAGATCTCAAATAGTAGGACCTCTTTGAGGCAAAAGGTTGCAGTGATGGAAAGTGGCTGAAGAGGAATGGACAGTGGCAGAACTGAGCAAATAGAGCCCAAGTGTGGATGTAAGCAACACATAGGGTCTGCAGTCAAAATCACCATAGCTAAATCCAGTAAAGCATACAGGTGTCTGCTGGGGGGGGAACATCAAGGGGGTGCTCAAGCTGTCTGAGATTCTTGCAGCCCAGCCTGCTGTTTCCCAAACTCATGTGGTACCCCACTGTCGGACCTCAGCGTTCCTGGGCTTCTGCACGGCCCAGACTCACCACCATCTCACACATGCTGAGCTCTTAGTACCTACTCCATGCCCACAGCTGTGTGGCATCCCGGACTGGGCATCCCAGCACCAAGGTCTCCTGAAGGGCTCAGACTAGTCGGTGCACTCCGCACACATCTCAGCATTGAGTTTCATGCAGAGCACCACATACGGGGCCCTGTGCCTTGTGGAGGAGCCCAATATTTTCTAAAATACCCAGCACTCCACTTTTATCAGCTTTGGGACTCAATACTTGTGGCACAACTCACAGAAGCAGGCAGCATCCCTGAAGCAAACAGCTGTCTCTACCCTCACCCATCGTCAGCCACCGAACAAGGTTTCTGCACTGCTGTGGTGAGGGGTTGGGGAGATGGGGGTGCAGGCTGCTCCATAATGTGGGTTATGGCATGATGAAGAGGTTTCATGTGGTAATTTAGAAAGGTTCCCTACAGGAACAGCTCTAGTGATACTCCCCATCTCCTCCAAAAACAGTGAGACTGATCATGATGTCACCTGGGCTGATGTTAACCTACAGGCCACTGGTGTGGCTAGCAGGCCTGGCAAATTTGGCACTTGCTCATTAACTGGGAGAGGTGACCTAGACGTCCCCCTCCACAGCTCTGTTACCTCTACTAGGCAGCAAAAATTAAAGTAAGTCTTGCAGTTCAGGAGCTCAGGTGGGACAGAGGGTCTTCATTCCTACTCCTCTTGTGTATTTTATCCAATATGAAATGCACGGGTAGCCCTGTGAGCAGGGACAGACCCAAAGTCAAATGAAATGACGGAGTGGTCAATAATGAAGAAATCAGATCCCTGATAAGGATCAACATGACATACTTGGCAAGCTGCACAGAAGCAATCAATTTTTGATACGAACTTCAGCATAGCCAAAAGTCAAGTCATTTATCAGAGGATAAATTTTGCAGGGTATCTTCACAGATTAATGGAGGCCTTAGAAGCAGTGACTCTGCAGGGGAAACAAGGCAGATAGCCCAACAGGAGGAAATGTTTGCTTCAACAAAAGGGATAGAGGAATCCTTGTGTATATGAATGTGGGAACTCTGGCTGCTACAGACAAAGTCTGTAACTGGTCTCGGTTTAAAAGTGTCCTGGCCTCATGTGTACAATTCAAGCAGAACATTAATAGATTAAGACATTTCAGAAAGGATTCAACTGGATGACTGAGGACTGGAAAACATGTCTCACAGCAGAAGTTTCCAAAACCTGAAGCTGTTCACAAGAGCAAAGGGAAGGGCTCATGCAGGTGTAATTTAAGGGTACCTGTATCTGGAGCAAAAGTTTGGAAGCGAGCTCTCACACACATCTGTCTAGACAATCTGCCTTAGAAATAAAGCATGTGGTTTCAGTAGAGAGGAGAAATTAACTGCTGGCACAATCTACATGGAGCAGAGGGTAGATCACTGGGCATATTTTAATTAGACTTGGCTGTTTTACTGAAAGAAAAGCAATAGTCCAAACAGGAACAAATGCAGATAAGCCCTTTGGTCCATGTTATACAGAAAGCCATGCGAGACCTTTCTGGCCATCAGTCAATGAAAAGTGGATCAGCCTGCGCTCTGTTCCCCCTTGACCCTGCATCCCTCAGCACGAGGTCTGTGAGCAGTAGGAAGGAAGTGAAGCATCTCCAGTGTTACCTTCCTCCACCCCAGGATGGAGAACCCAGAAACTGCAAGAGGGAGAGAGAGAGATGGGCAAGAAGTTGCAAGTGCAAGAACTGAGCTTGGAAGTTCAGGAATTAATAGCATTTTTTCCTTGGGTTGCATAACTAATTGTTGAGCAAGAGAAGAGAGCAAATGTGGGCTGGTAGGATCTAAAATAAATTCATTAGAAATTAAGAGTCTGATGGCCAGCTGGGAACTTGCTACTCTCAGGAAGCCAGAGAGAGCTTTTACAGAAGAGGGTATAGCTCTCTGTCCATCTAAAAGAACTGGCAACACTCACTGTTTGCCTTTCTGTCTTACACACACAAGAAAAAAAAAAGAAACATAGCCTTTTTTGAAATACCTTATGATATTAAGATCATTCCCATGATTAGGAGAGTGCTGAGTTCTCCTCACTTCTGGGGTGAAGAGTCTTGTGTGAGACCCAGACCCTACCAGGCAGGCAGCCACCCCCTTGGACTCCTCTTCTGAGTGTGTTTTCTCATGCCTTTGCGAATGCATCCACCGAGGATGCTGCAGTGACCTCTCTTGGCAAGCTACGCGTGTGTCAAATTGCAGGCATGTCCTCCTTCGCAAGCTATTCTTTGCATGATGTCTGTCAGGAGGTGCAAAAGTGAAATCAGCTCAAAACCAGTGCTGATCACCTGGAAGTTAGTCAGAATATTACCTATTCCTTACAAATCCAAAAAAAGTTCTCTGCCCAGTTTTATAGTGTTAACACAGCACTAGCATAACAGTTTAGCCAGCAAAATTTGTCAAAGAGCCAGTCCAGATTAAACATGAAATATTTGATCCCTGAGCGCTTCAATCTCCTGTTCATTTAAAGAATAGCACTTTGTTAGAGTCATCTTCAGTGCACTACCCTCCCTTGACAACTATCTTACAAATCCCAGCACAAAACTAAGATACAATCCTACGATACTTACATAAGCTGTGAAAGCTCATGCCTGCGTTTCCTTACTCCTCTGATCCCTCCGTTGCTCATCCTGGGCAGAAGATGCATTTCAGCCATCTGAATTCACGCTCCAGGCTTCACTGCAGTGTATTTCTCTCACCGCCCCCACCCTGACCTGAAGGAAATACTGTCTTTAGGACACTTAGCAAGTCACCAGTAGCGTTGCAACAAGCTACTCCAGCTCTATGTGGCTAGACTGGTAGGTAAGGAACATAGCTCATGCTCCCATCTGGATAAAGAGAAGCTTTCCAATGGGGAAGGATAAGGAAGCACTGGAACAGGTTGCCTGGGGCACTGGTGGAGTCTCCATCCGGGCTTTAATAACTGGTTAGACAAGCACCTGTCAGGAGTGATATAGACATAGTTCATTTTGCCTTCCAACCCTATTTTTCTGGATCTAGGGTGAAACCCTCCTCCTGAAGAACTGTATGAATATTTACCTGTTCCCTGCATCCTGGGAAACTGAGGAGACACAGTTTGGCAACTAGCATTGAGATAAGTGGATTGCAAGACACGTTAACCATCTTAGAAGACTATTTGGCCCTCATCTACTATTGTCCAGCTACTAGAGTCCTGTGTATTGACTGACATTTGAATCTTCAAATCCCCAAATGAGCAACAGCTTTCAGACTTTTATAACTTGCATCATTCTTAGCCTGTTACACAGCCCTTATGATTGATCTGCTTTGCTGTAAGCCCCGAGGGAGGGGAGAGGAAGGGGTTCACGGAGGCATAAATTTCCATGGGTGACAAGCTCACATCTGTTTTGAACTGTAAAATGGCAGCTCGTTGTGAAATCCTCTCGGAGTACACCTTCTAAATGCCAAACAAGCACAGCACCAACAGCACATAAAGAAATAATTGAAAAGCTCTGGAGGGAAGCCAAGAGGACGTGGCTAATGTTTCACCTAACCTCACCCCCTCGCCCGCTCTCCCCCGGCGGCCCTGCCTGCGCGACGTGAGCCTCAGAGTTCCAGCCGGCCGCTGCTCCTTGACTACCGGCACTGCCTGCCCTGCTGGCAGCACGACAAGGGAAACAAAGCAGCTGAAAACATAAAGCCGTGAGAGATTAGGAACGGCGCGTCCGGGTGGATGGCGTGCGCTCCACCCATGGAGGGGCCGGCGTTTGAGTCCCTCCCGAGGTCCTGCCTGAGGAGCGGGCTCAGCTCGGCTGTGTCTCGCTGCTGCCTTCAGGACCAAGGAGCACCAAGGAGACCTGAGATGGTGGCTCTTTCCAGTCAGGCCGGCCTTAACAGGGCAAGCAGCATGGGAGAAACTTGTCAGGCTGTACCTTCCCTTTGAATAAATCCACTTCGACTCCCTAGCCTCCAGTCACTTGTCCTTTACACGCACACAGACATTCACCTCCTCTTTCATACCCCCAAATACCTTTCTTTTGGCACAGAATAGCTTGTTTTTTCAATAATCTGTATTAAAAATAATTATCCGCAGGCTTTTCCCAGCAGTCCTGCTCTGAAACCCCTGCCTTCTCCGAGTTACTTCCCGTCAGGTCCTTACTTTACAAAATTACTACCAAGAACAAACAATACCCAGGATACAAAAAACTGCAGAATGTCTGCGATCACTTTGCTGCTATCACTTGCTGGCAGGTCAAACTGAAAACAAAGCTGACAAGGCCGACGTGCCAAGAGAAGCATTCTGTGTGCAGAAACTTGGACTTATCAGAGGTGAAAAGTGTTAATTGTTGATTGACCGTATTTGCCCCAGTTCCAGTGAAGTTTTAGGACTGACCTTTTACCTGCCTTAAAATATAAATTGTGGTTAATCAGGCCATAGAGCCACACAGCTTTTCAGTGGATTTAGAAAAAAACATCTTCGTGCTAGCATCAACCTAAATGACAAAAATATTGCAGATCCTAAATGAAATGAAACAAGTCATTATTTTTTACTAGGTGCTGACCAAAAACTTGGATTTTAAGTCATAAATCACCAGCAATATGGTCTCATGACATAAGCACTAGCATAGCGGCAAAGTGATTGCCAAACGGCAACGAAACAGAAGTACAGATCAGAGACTGGCAGGGGACTGAAAGCAAGTGTGATTCTCCTTGTGAAGAACATATGAACTGACAGGGAAGAAAAGAACTAAATATTAATGCACAGTTTGGCCTACACCAGATACTGAATTAAAAATCAACTGTATTTCTGAAGGTTTGGTTTTGTTCATGTATTTGTTTACTAGATTTACTTTTGATCCGACTGGTTTTCATTTTGGTTAGTTTCATTTTGAGGCCAAAGTGATGAAACACTACAAGAAAGGAAGTTCTTGTGGTTTTTCAGGGCCATCCAGAAGCACAGTAATGGAAAACCGGCAACAGGCAGGAAGGACTGGAAAGCGTGTGACAGCTTTCCTACCCAAACCCTGCCGAGTTCTGCAGACTGACGGTATGTCATGACATACAAACTCTTTCTTGGGGTTGTGCAGCTGCGTACAGACCTAGTGCAGGCACAGGGAGATGTCGTGACAAATCCCTAGCAAGTACCAAACCTGGGTTGCCTTTGGAGGCACAGTGATCCATCCCTTTCCAACCACCCCCTGGGCTCTCATTCCAAGGTCTCTAGTCTTTGCGCTCCATCAGACTAGCAAGGGCTGGAGATCTGATTCAGTGCTCTCTTCCCTGCTTGAGCACCCATACCATGTCAGGAACTTCATGGCGTAAGCATAGGTCAGTGGTTGCGTTAACATTGTGCAAGCTTGAGTCAATCTCCCAAATGCTGTAGAACTACTATTTTTTTAAATTCCTCTTCTCAGTAAAAACCTGTGAGTGCCAGAGAAAGTGCATGGCATTATTCTATACGATGTCTTACTTTAGCTGTCTCTCTTTGCATAGTTAACAGGCAACTTGGTGTAGCAAAACTATGCATGTGTGAAGACTCTATCGGTCTGTCTAGTGATGATATGTTAAGTTTGTTTTACAGGCTAGTCCACACAGACTTTTGAACACAGTCAAAATTATTCTCTTCCAACCACTCTGCACAAGCAAAAAGCAAACAGAATGAGCTCTGAGCATTGGACCGGTCATGCCCAATCAGGTCCACTCAGTGTACTGGTCATCAGCATCAGAAAAGGTGAAAAATACTCTGGAGCTCACATCTGTCCCATCTGCAGGTACAGAACAGGCAGGACTTTGCAGCAAGGCAGCAGCTTGAGATTGGCTTATACCCTGAGAAGGAAGTTTCATCTGTTTGCCCATGTAATTTGTAGAAGTTTTTTGAGTTTTTTACCCTCTCAAGTGCAGCTGAACCCTCTGTTTCATTGAGCATGCATATTCTTTGTGCCTGCAATGCACATACAGCTGCCATGTGTGTGCCGTGCCAGTGCTTCGGGATCCATAACGCACGCCTCTTCACCACCTCCTGCCCGCAGAGACGAGGGAAAAGCTCCCACCTTCACTCCGCAGAAGGGCTGATTTGGCTGAGGTCCTAAATCTCAGACAAAGATCAACCTATAAAGTAATGGCTAAAAGTTTAACTATCTATTTTTCTACTGTTTAATATTCATTAAGTAGCTACTGTCCAGATCCTCAGCAGGCTAAAGTCACCTTACCTTCAAGTCTTCGAGGGGATGTTTGTCTTTTTGCTTTGTCTCTGGGTTTAACCCTATAAATGTCAAAAGAGTTAGCTTCTGGACTCATGCAGAGAAGTTTTTAATGACCCTCCATCCTTGCTCATTCCCCAGCAAGCAGCAGAGGACACGTGGGTACATGTCCACCATGCGAAGGATGTGCATGTGGTGAGTGCCAGCGAGTGGAAGCAGGGCTCAGATGGCTGCCACAGGGCGCCCAGCAGATCCCCTGGGGACACAAGGGAGTTCTCTTGTCCCACGGCCTACACAGCACTGCTAAATACAGTGGTGACATGCTTGCGGGTCACACTGAAACTGCCTTTCCAGCCAGCATACACAAGAAACCCTCTTTTTTATACCACTCTCACATGAATAGAACAATAGCACAGGATAAATCCTGCTTCCTTGTATACCAAAATAAATCTGAGATGACACTGTTGGTTTCAGGAGGGGAGCTTACATTCCTGCATCTTCCCACTCACAGAAGAGAATTATTTTCTCCTCTTTAAGTAGGGAGCAGAGAATCCCAGATGTGACTGGAGTTATGCGATTAATCAGTAGCTGATGTGCAGTACTATGAGAGGAAAATCTGGGGATGGGTTAAAAAGTCAAAAATCATTGGGAGGGGCAGTCAAATATGATATTTTATTTCATTTCATTAATAATTTGAACAATAAATGTTATTAAATGCAACCTTCAATGGCTCCCTTTAGAAAGGCTCAAAATATATAATTTTAAAAATAAGAGCTATTTTAACAATTTTAAAAATATTTCTTAAGGCTGTTCCTGAATTTGGTACAACTTTCCCAATATTTTCAGTCAAATCAGGACTTCATTTTCGTCTTACTACATTAACCATTAACCTGAAAAAAAAATTCATTTTTTTTATTTGGCTCAGAAAGCATAAGAGTTTTACTTCTGTGAATATCCTCAGGTTTTATACTCCTTTATTAGTCTTACACTGAAGGACTGAAAGATCCTTCAGTGTAAGAAACAAGGAGGGACTGGTGGAGGATGTGAGGGTTGGAGGTAGACTCGGCTGCAGTGACCATGAAATTGTAGAGTTCAGGATCCTGCGTGGAGGAAGCAGGGCGATAAGCAGGATCAAAACCCTGGACCTCAGGAGGGCTGACTTTGCCCTCTTCAAGGAGCTACTGGGAGGAATCCCGTGGGCCAGGGCTCTCGAAGGCA
>Ga0065711_1029044_pt1 | contig 37887 bp, 43 predicted proteins | sample Hoacrofraction12_FD_59098 | JGI IMG/M metagenome (GOLD analysis project Ga0065711, IMG submission 59098) | Hoatzin crop microbial communities from Cojedes, Venezuela - Epithelial fraction 12 v2 (version 2) | ecosystem: Host-associated > Birds > Digestive system > Esophagus > Crop | place...
AAAAAAAAAAAAAAAAAAAAAAAAAAAAATCTGGAGTCCAGAGAGTTCTCTGAGCTCTCATGCCCAGTCAGATTATTCTCGGTGTGCTCAATCTAGCTTTCATGCACGCCTGCATACCCCACTTTCATTTGGACAATGGTGCGAAGAAAGATTGTCTCATTCACAACATTCAAATACCAAGAACGTCAGGCCCATGCTCTGCCTGGGAAAACACAGGTGGCTTGAAAGTTCATTCTTCTGGTGCTGGGAGGACTTGGGTCTCTGAGCCCTGGTGACTGTCCCCTGCACAAGCACTCCCAAGGCAGTCGGGCAGTGACAAGCCAGAGACAGGCCCCCCGCTGGCACCAAGCAGGATACAGCCCACCGGTCAAGGGGCAGCTCTGCCATGCCACAGGCACGATGCTCCAGACGGACCTGTACTGAGAGGCTACCGAGCTGACTTCTCCTCCCCTGGACCCGGGGAAGCATGGCAAAGCCAGTGGTTCCCAAGCCTCCAGGGACAAACAGCGCTGACCGGAGTCACACCTGGGGATGGCCCTGTGCTAGCATGGCACTGGTCCCTCCCAAGAGAAAATCAGTTTGCCAGCGAGATGAACAGGACAGATGGGATAGAAATGAGCATTCACCAAGAGATATTAGACAACCATTTTAAAATTTTGATGACTCAGCAAACAGTCTAATTATGGGTCCTGCTGGCTGTGCACTACAGATGTGGAGCCGGGCTTTCCCCCAATGCAGCATGTCCCATACAGACCCAAGCACAGACCAGGGATGCTGGGGAAGCTCCCAAGCAGCATCTCAAAAGGCCACTATTTTTGTAACTGCTTCTTGCCTACAGGAAATTATTCCATAGCTACACCATTTCCAAAGGATGACTGGATTGTTGCTGTCCTCGCTCACAATTCCCAGTCAAAACCAGCCACAAAGTGCCAGATAACCAAGGCATGGCATCTGTCTCTCTCTGCACGATCAAGGCCACACTCCAAATCCTGGCCTCCACCACCTTATTCTTCACAAACCATTCTTGTTTCCAATCAAACAGCCTCCCCTGGTTCCCTCTGCTCTGCCAACACTAGCACAAAACCCTCTCTGCCTCCTGCTCCCCTGCCCATCATCTGTTCCCTCCACAACACGGCAGCACAGCCAAAATCCATCTGCCTGGATGTGGTAAGCAACAGCCAGCCATGGTCTCCTGGGTCCGGATTTGGGGTCAGCAGTGTGTGTGAGCTCCCTGGGGCAGAGGCAAGACTCTGCGTGCCCTGCTTGGTCCCTCCTGCAATGGGCTCTGGGCAGAGACAGGGCAGCCCGTGCATGGAGACCTGCTGCTCTTCTCTCCCCCAGCAGCCACCAGGGCACACAGGCTCCCGTCAGTGCTGCAACCTGAATAAAAAAGCAGCATCGTCCTGGCACATCAGGCAGAAAACAGCAGCTGAAGACCAGGTGTGAGGGTGTGGTCCTCATCACCACTTGCAGAAACCCTTCCTCTGCTCCCGGAGAGTCAGCTGGGCTTGCCCGTCCTGTGCAGGCAGCGAGCACTTGCTTGGGCCCCAGCAGCAGCCCCCTCCTCACACCAGCATGGGGGCACTTGCCACAGCTCTGACCGACAAGCCACTGCTTGGAAATGTCACCAAGAAACTTCGTAATTCACACGAGCACTCGGAGCACACAAGAGAGCCCATCATTAACACCTGAGGCAGCAAACCCCTTGTCGTTTCCCATTTGGCAGCGTTGAACGGCCGCTCACCCACCGATGGAGACACTGACAATATGACCTTTCAGGAACAGAGTAATCTGTTTGCTCCGACTTGGCTGTGTCACACTGTCAGCTTGTCACCAACACTTGCCACTCACATAACCTATTAGTTGTCCAATTTGTTTTCCTGTCACGGACCTTGATGCTCAGCCCAGTGACTGTGTGCAATTTTAATGCTCTCATTAGTTAATAAAGCACCACTTCGGAATTTGGGGGGGTAAGAAGTCATCTCTGTCACAACACATCTCCCTCCTCAGCACCCAGCATGTCCCATCATGCTGTGGCATCTTGCCAGAGCTACTCCACGGGACAAAAACGTGGCAGCCACTGTCTTGATGGGGCTGCCATGAAAAAAGCCATCTTCCATGTAAAAACCATCTTCCAGCCTGCTCAAGAGACCTGCTGAGGCTGGACACAAAGGCACCTCCTCTGCCTTGCCCAGAGCTGACCAGATGGACCCCAGCTTGGCTTTAATTTTGCTTCACTTTTGAGCCGTAAAGTGAAGGGTTTTCAGGCGAGTCCTGCCTGAGAAACACAAGCACAGCCGAGCACTGCCAGGGGCATGGATGGAAGGAGGCAATGGGGACACAGACCAACCAGCTCTGGTGACAGCTTCAGCAGGAGAAGGGGCATGCAGCAAACGGGGACTTCCAGAGAGCATTATGTCTGACCAGAGGCTTCTCCTCCTGTCCTGATGCTGTGACAGAGGGTGAAGGTGGTGTTTGTGTCACATCGACGCACCTGTCCCCCAGACCCGCGTCCAGGACCTTGGTCCAGCTTCATCAAGTGCTAGACCTGTAAGTCCCAGCACTGGAAAACAGAACCTTCCCCCAGCCTCCAGAGATGATCACAGCTCCAGATCTGAGCCAAATGCAACACAGCAAAGCCTTTATGTCTTGGCTCGTATCAGGCAGCATGCTTTGAGGTGACTATACCCTGTGCCGTGCTTCCGCAGGTCTTTTCATCTGAAGGCCTTGCAGAACTTTGCAGTCATTCATTAGCAAAGAACTTCCTGGCATCATCAGTTAATGAGAGAAGGGAACCAGATGAAAGAGCTATTCCTGAAAACCTGGATCAATCCTGAATTCATAGTAAAGCTTTTTTTCCTGCTTATTGGCGTTGGAACTAAAACAATCTGGCCAACTATTGTGCTACTTTGCATATCTAATACACAGATACTTGTCTATTCAGATACCATTACCAAATGAACCTTTAGTCACATAGCAAGGAGTCTGGAGTCTCTGCTTACTTAACTTTTCATTGAAATCCTTATAACACTGCGTGCCGTACTTTATCATGCATTTAAACACCGTAGTTAAAACCTCAGTATGACATTTTACACCTGACTTAACCAGCACTAGATTATCAGCTGTTGGCCTGAGTGCATTTTTTACAACTTGCTTTTCTCTGAATTTGCATTAAAGGGCCCTGGAAACCTACTGGGACTGAGACAGCTCAAGACAGTAGCAATGTAACCTTACAGCTCTTGGTGTGCTAGCACAGACCATTAGCTGCAGATGTCCTTCTGAAGATCAAGAGCACTTCAAAGCCTCCTAAATTCCTTCCTAAGCTCCAGAGGCTTGGAACATTTGCACGGCTTATGCCAGCTGACCTTGATTCACAAGGCAGCACTCAGATTCAGACTAAGACTTCTGAAAGTAGTTTAAATGTCTCCCATTCTCTGCCATGAAATAATCAGTACACCCTTTTGCACAAATTTGCAAAGTTACATTTTCAGTAGTCTGTCTTGTAGCAAAAGCAAAGCCTTGATGCTTTATCTGTAAAATTGTATGTCTATAAAATATTGAGAAACACAAAAAGAAGGTGCTATAGGCAGTAAGAATTACGAATTGTAAACATCTATGCGAACTTGTTGCGCACAGGCTAACTGGACAGCCGTAAGGGCCCAAATGTGCCTGTCCTTCTGCATCTTTAATGCAGTACCCAGCTGCAACACCCAGATCCAAGGACTGGGAGGATCCCCCTTAATGTCCCCGGTTCCAGCCATCCTTCCTCCTGCTGGCATACCGTCCCGATGGCCTGGCTCTTCAGCCTCTGTCCTACACATGCTCGGGGAAGGTCCTAGCAAAGGCAGAAGCTCGGCTGAGCTGCCAGTGGAGATCACACCAGTCATTCAACACCTGCATGCCACAGGATGGGCTGTGAGACTGGAGAGGAATAAGGGCTGCCCTACATATCTTCAGGAAGAGACATAGGTCAAAAATCAAGATATGGAATCCAGAAATTTGAGGGCAGTAACACAATAGGCAGAGTAAATCAGTAGAGCCTCTGGTTGTTATCTTCCAGTGGGGAAATTACATTTCATTCCTGCACTGAAACACTTTTCCAGACAAAACAGATTCATCCAGCTCTAAATCTATCGAATGAGAAAATTTTTCTAATAGAAAAGCACCAAAGTTGAAAATCCAAAGTTGCTGTTTGTTCTGCCACGAAAGCTTGAAAATTAATTTATCTGGTGAGAATTTTCTCTGTGCTGAAGGACTGGATTTTTTTTTTTTAACCTCTTATAGCCTAGAAAAAGTTATGACTGCTTCCTTTTGTGTCAGGGCTATGATCTTCACCTGCAAAGACAGGAGAGGTACAAGCGCGTTTCATGTGCCAGAACACTATGTTGTAAAAAAGGGATTCTTCTCCTCTACCCCCAGTGCATCAATGCAAAGAACTACCAAGACAGTAAGCAGGGTGAAAGCCGTATGTCACAGCATTTAATGCCTCAAGGCTTCTTGCAGATAGTTGTCTTTGCAATAAACTTGGAGGAGACTCCCTACTCACTCTGTCTGTAAGACAGCAGTGGAGACATCTCTGTTCTTTCTGACAGTCTCAGGACCAGGCAGCAACTTACATTAGTATTTGCAAGTTCAACAGAAACACTGAAAAAAAATACTGATTTCTGAGGACCACCATTAGCTAATTTGCAAGCATTCTAGCGAGTGATAGGTGCTTTGGAATTTGAGGATCACTGATGGTTCCTTTTGTCAGTGCCTACTATCATAATATTAGTAGCAAAATAATTCAAATTCAGATCATTTAAATGCTTCATGAAAGAAAAAAACAGTCCCATTGTATTTGCATTGTCAAAGGTCCAGGGGTACTGGTATTGCCAGGGAGGCAGACACTTAATCTGTACTTGTGAGTTTGGAAGAACAGGAATCCCTAGCACACTAAGCTCATGCTCATCCTCCACAATGGATCTCCTGATTTACTGGAGTGAGAACAAGGATAATTCATTCAATTGTTTTTAATCAAACAAACCACCTATTGCACAAACAGGACAGTCCAAAATCCGAGAAGCAAACAGAACAATAACAAAGACCAGAGGGCTTGAGCAGTGCAAGTGAGCACAATGGCATTCTGCTTCAAAGATGGAAAAACAGCACAAACAGCAATAAGATCTCATGCCCTGGCAGCTCCTGCCAGTTGCAAGTTCATAGAAGGGCATTGATTCAACATGAGTTTGTTCACTGTCAGCTGTGATGGTGCTGTATGGGAAACTGATTTCTTCTTTAGTACATTGTCCTCCAATGGAAGCCAGCTCTCTCCATGGTGATGGGATGTGCTGATCCGTTTAACAAGCTGCCGATGGGATTATGCAGAATCATTTCATCGGTTTCAGTAGATGTGTGAAATGGCATTTGCTGGAAACACAAGTCTGCATGGACCTTTTGGCAATGAAATCCAAGCCCCAAAGCCCTATGCTAAAGACACACAGGGCCTGAACATCTTCAGTACTTCAGAGTGGAAAAGTCCAGCTGCCACAGAAGGTGGGCACCCCTGGAGCAGCTAGGCTTTCTAGGGCATGGGGGATTTTTAGCAGCATGCATAGCAAGCTAATAGCAACACACCGATGAGCAGCTACTGCAGCAGCAGCTCTGGAAGGCTGGTCAGCCCACCTGCATCAAACACTGTGCTCCCTCTCGCAAAGACATGTGTCTGCGCAACACCACACACTGAGACAAAGCAAAGGAAGGTCACTTCTTGACCTTCTCTACTGTTAGGTCCCTAAAAAAAGAGCTCAGGCCCTCCTAGTGAAAGGTGAATAGCTCACCTAACTTCATTAAAAAACAGCAACATTAGTTACTTCCGTCTTCCAGGGCAGGCGTAAAGATAGATGAAAGGAATAAGGCAAGCTGGGAACATCAATAAATTTCTGCAGTGTCTTATTGGCTGCACTATTCAATAGTTTAAAATGTTTTCTGGTGCCTTAGGCAAGCAGAAGATTTGCGGAAATGCTGAGCCCGTCGCCTGTGATGTATCATTGTCACTCATCAGCTGCTAAGTCGCATTTCCTCTTCCTTTCCATGCAGCCTGTGTAACTCTGAACAGCCGCAGCAGTGAATTAGAGAGAAGGTATCTCTAGGCAAGCACAGGCTGCCTGGTGACTAAATGCCAGGAGGACAGTCCCATTTCTGCTCTTCAGACATCGATGGGTGAAAGCAACAAAGACCTGGGTGCAAAGAAAGGGACATACTTCAGTTAGAGTCACTGACTGCTCTAAAAGAGGGGGACATCTCGCAGGGTGAGGCGACCTGCACACCCACGCACAGACCTCTGCTGTCTGCCAGGGCACAAGCAGGTCCCTGCTTCCCTGAAGACTCACACATCTCCAAACAACAATGTGCCCTGCAGCCATGCCCAGAGCCCCCTCACTCTACAGCTGCATGGGAAACCAGAGGTGAAGGCTCAGGTCTTCCTTACAAATGAGCAGCTGCTAAAGAGTCACAGGCTGCATTTCTATGACAACTCACCAAACTCGGCAGCACCTCGCGAAGCATAGGGGTGGCTCAGACATGGGCAGTGGGGCTGTGCTGGGGCTGGCAGCAGCTCCAGGGACACTGGGCTGGGAAGCATCTCCTGCCCAGGGGACGCTGCCTTTGGCCTGGCACAGCGTCCCCAGTGTCCCCAGCACCAGAGGCTGAGGCACATGGGGAGGACGGGGGGCTGCTGGCCTGTCCCCAGGTCCTCCCTTCGGAGGAACGCAAGTGGCAGAGCAGGGATGGAGGGACAGCTCTCCGAAAGGGGAATCTGCCCCACGGCATGCTACAAACGGGGTGACTGCCGAGGACAGGCCTGCTGAGCCCTTGCCACGGGGCCAAGGGGGAACCAGGTCCTCGCTGCTCTGCAGCATCAAAATGGGGCTCGTTTTTCTGGGGAAGAACTGGGCCTCCATCTGCATGTAAAGAGCCTGTGGAAGCCCCACTCGTGGCAAGGATGGTTTGCGAAGGACTCGGTTTGGCCCTAGAAGGCGTATGGGATGTGATAGGCCTGTGAGCCTGCTAATACACAAAGCGCTCGAAAGCATCCTTGCAGCAGCCCAGGGAGAACCTGACCCAATTAAAAATGACTTTGGCTGGCCTGCTCCTAGCGAGTGCCATATATCTGCACAGATGATTTTCACAAATGTAGTGGACTACGCCATGTGGCTTTGACTGCTGTTGAAAATATTTAATAAACTCTGTAATATGAATCACTATCAAGGACCTGAACATTAATTTTAGTCACAGTTGGCCACACTGTATCACCCTATAAACACCTCTCCAGTTTCAATTAACATTTCTATCTCCTGTCTCACTGAATATTATATTTAACTAATTTAAGAGGATTGGTAAAGATAGTTTTCACACTTCACAGGAAAGCATAATGAAATAATTATACCTGTACCTACAAAAAGCATGAGGATATTGCATAAAGAGCTTTAAAGTCATCTGAAGCAAAAACTTCTCCAGGAGACTTTCATTCTGGCTTTGGCCACTGAGGCTGCCGTGCAGGTCCTTCCACCCCTGCTCGGGGTCTGCTTCTGCACATCTGCACCGCAGCAGCCGCAGCGGGCTCAGCCGGCAGCTTCCCCCGCAGAGCAGGGACCACTCACGGCCCGAGGACACCTCTGCTGCTCGCTGCTGCCGGGCCATCATGGTGTGCTGCAGCCCTGTATGGTGCACACCCCTTCACAGGCGAGACAGCCTTGTCTCACCTGACGCATGGCTGCGGCTCTGTGGTGGTGGAAGATGCCTCTGGAGATGAGCTGAGGGCTGCCTCGGGCCACGGCTCCAGAGCCGGGCACTGTGGGCCAGTGGACAGGCGGCTGGAGGCTCACCGCTCCTGGCTGCACACTCTGCTCTGAGGCTACGAGGTGCCCACACATCTCTGCCTCCTGCCAGCTCCTCTTGGTCACACTGTGGAGCTTGTTGATAGTAGCACCTTTTTGATCTCCTCCACCACTGCTTCCCACATCTCCTGCCTTAGGGCAAGCCCTGGACTGTGCAGCATGAGTCAGCATTTTCTCTAGCAAAAACCAGCCTACAAAGCACAGATCATGCTCCCCAGCCACCGTGGACAGAGTTGAAATCTGCCCTGAAATGAGGGACAGCCCTGTGACCTGAACTGGCTATAGACAGGCAAAGGAACATTTCCACGACAAACCAGGCTTTTTGGCCATCAGGGTCCAGGAGCCAAGTCCCTCAGGCAGAACGCATATAGCAAAACCTTATTCAGTCAGAGAGCAGATCACCAGGATAGGAATCTATCTGAAACCCCAAACACACCATTTGAGCAAGGAAAGGATTTCATCCTTGTGTCCCACAAAGGAGCTAAAGACACGTTGTCTTAGTCAACGAGACCTATGCAGCGCTAGGTGAGGCAACCAGGTATAAGTAGCAATTTCCAAACCTCTGCCTTTCGCTACAGGGCCAGGCTTTAACCTGTATGTTCCCCTAGGAAAAGTGCTTAAAAAGCAGGGAAACCAAGTCATAGCACTGAATATGCACACATAACTGAATATTCCCCCATTCTCCACACATCCCTAAGGCTTCTCCTGGAAGCGACATACAGGACATGTTTTCCAGGACACAGAGGTAACAGTAACAGCACGAGGTGATGGAGCAAATTGCAAACTGCTATTGCATGAAGCTCTCAGGAGCAGACAGCATCGCTCAGAAGCTCTGGAGAAGAGAATAGTGAAAATAACCTGGCTGCTAACAAGCAAGTGTAATTAATTACCAAAGCAGCTCCTCCCTCCTCAGTATGGGAGAGCAGCCAACAATACAGCAGCCTTCATCTAGGCAGGTAAAGAAGCTGCCTGTGTTGATTATGAACTGCCAAGGTCCATCTTGGCCACAAAGAACAGAGCGGAGAAGGTTCACTAGCTGAAATCAAAGTTACAGGGGACTGAAGAACACGACACGCTGCAGGACATGCACCTTGTCAGTTCAAGGACAGCAATGTCTACTCCTCGGGGCTCTGGGCAGCAACCAGCTGCCGGCTTCATCAGTGCCACAGCCATGCTGGGATCCTTGCTGGGGCGGGAGAGGGGAAAAACACACCCACAGCCCAGCAGGAGTTGGGCAGCCCGGGGAAGCACAGCTCCAGCCGACAGCTCTGATGGGTAACTCGGGTCCTGCTGACCACCTTGCTGTACCTCTCCCTCCCTCGACTCACACGTGCACATCAGACATTTCCAAGCCATAATCAGGGCACAATGCACCGAAGAAATCACCAGTCAGGTTCAAAATGCATGCCTGGCCAGGGTACGTTAGGGTCAGGAGGTGAGACTAGATCTGGTCCCAAGTAAAGCCTCCAGACCGCACATGCAGGAGGTGTAGGGGCCTCAGCAACAACTGCTGCAATCTACTGACCCACTTCTGTCACACACAATTGCTTACCAGCATAGACAGACCCCTGAACATGCTGATGCCAAACCTGCCGATCCAGCTGACATCCCCAGCACTTTGAATAAACAGTCTCCTGGTAGTCGTCTCAGCCCTCCCCAAATCCAGCTACAATTTCATCTTGCCCTTAGCACTGCCACGTATCTCAGCGCTGTACAACCATGTCTGGCTTTAGTCTGCTGACGTTGTCTGCAGATCTCCTAAGCTTTTCCCCTCTTGTTTCTCATGTTGTAACAAATGCCTTCAGAACGAACAGGTTTTTCCCATGGCAGACTCAAAGAAAAATTGATTATTGTTTGTCCTCATCTATAATCTCATCTACAAGAAACCAGTAGCCCGGTTTTTCAAAATCATAGGTATTTTAAGACTGTAAAGGACAGAAGACAACTGTGTAATAACCTTTCCTGTATCTGAAGACTGTCACATTTCCCCCCTCTGACTGTCCCATTTCAGACCGATAAGATTCAATGCTTTCAGATTTTCCTTGTGAGGCAAGTTTTTTGGATCTCAAATTTCTCTTTAAATTCTCCAGTGCTTAACAAACCTACCTATATTTTTCTTTGAATAAATTATATTTATTATTTTAAAAAATACAATATTTTTATTCCCTGACATCACATACAGGGGGAACAATTATACCCAGGCCCATACAGGCAACAATCATGTTAATGCATCCTAAAATGACCACGCTTTGCCTTTTGGCAACAACAGGATATTACTACATCCACATCCTTTCCTGCAAAAGTGTTGCCTTGCCAAATATTTTATATATACATGTATTTCTGCTTTTGATTTCTCCTTCCTGCACACAGTTTGGACTTTTTATATTGACTTTCTTTCTGCTGGTCTGGGCCCCCCTTTCCAATTCTAATTGCGCCCTGGGGACTGCTTAAACTCTCACCTACATGACATGGCCCAGAGTTATAAGATTTCTAAGCATATAGGCTCTGCTCTCATCCTCATCAGCGGTTGGTAGAACCCCCAATTTCCTATATTAAACAAACCAATTTTCCAATTATTTGCTTTTCTTATCGTTCTCTCATCTCCACTTGTGTAAAGTAGTCCACCAAGCAGAGCAGAAGTAGCATTGTCTTTGCGGGAGCACAGCTTTACTTCACTGCCATGGGAAACTCCATGACTGGAGGGAAATGGAGAGGACAGCCCCACACAGCAACATTCTGATAACAGCATCCATCAGCCTCCTCATTGCAGCTCCCAACCTAGTCACTGCCAGGGTGTAGCACCTCTGAAACACATCTGCGGCAGGACCAAACTGTGCTGGGGGGGGCCGTGCCCGGGTGACGAGGCAGGGGCAGAGCATGCTTCAGCCCGCACGGCCCTGGGGATGCTCCACACCCCGGGCAGTCACACCAGAGCTGAATCTGAGTCAGAGGAATCAGACTCACGAGAACTTCCGTGGAGCTGAAGGACCACAATGAGCCAAAAATTGTCACCTTGTCCCTTGTTTCTGCCACCACTAAGTCATACTTCCCCTTGCGAAGGTGGCAGTGGACGTACATTACATGCATCATCACTGCAGCTATTTTTACTGCACAGAAATTAGCCCAGCAGGCATTCAATTCCATTAAATTCCATTGTTCTGAGAAGGGAAACTCAGTGCTGACTTCAGAGAACAGCAGCCACAAAATCTGCAGAAAGGCTCAAAAAAGACAGAAGAGCTCACAGCCGCTGGGGAGCGTTGGGAGGACACCGGGCACCTGCGGGCAAGCAACACCCCTGGGCACCCCAACACCTCTGCCCAGGAAGGCAGTTGCCCACAGGGTCTGTGGTGAGCTGTGTCACTCCTGCCTACCTGTGCCTCACACAGCCCTTCACCCGCTCTGCCAATCTCCTGATGGCTTGGAGCTGACCTGTGGGTCTGAGCTGCCGACATTAATAGGTCTGTAACAGTGTCAGAGAGCCAGTGCCGCGAGGGCTGGCAGCCAGGGGAGCAGCTCCGGCGCTCGGGATGCCCTGAGCCCCTCCAGCAGCCGCTGAGCCAGGGACAGCCCACTCCCTGCCCCCACCACGCAGACCCCAGCCACCAACACCCTCTACACCTTGGACACAACCTTCCTGTGGCACCTGACGGCATCCCCTCCACGGGCATCAGCAGCAGCGTGCTGGACCCAGGCCAAGGAGGGCAGGCAGCTCCAGCAGAGGAGCAGGTGCCCAGGACCACCTCTTGCTTCATCACCCCCACAAGGAAAGCAGCACGCAGGGGGGTGACAGGTCCTCAACCCCCACATTGCCCATGCCACATGTGGGCAGTATGGGGCCTGTAACGCTACCATACCCGGAACCGCTGGAGACAGGGGGACACAGGGATCTGTGCCTTCACCCCCTCAGAGTCATCGTGCTGCACACCAAATGGGGAGAACTGGTGGTAGCTCCCCAGTGCCAGCATGGCCCTGTACTAGCATAGGTGAGGCTAATGTACTGAGACATGCAGATCTGAGACCATCTGCACGCAGAATCACATGGGGAGGAAAGGTTGTTCTTGCTCAGCATTTCAAAGGGCTGCGGCTCCCGCCGGGCTCTGGAGCTACCTGCATAAGCAAACAGCCCTCGGTCCAGGTCAAGGCTGCAGCCCTGCAATCCACAGAAGCTTGCTTAGTAATTCAGACACTACCAGAAAAATAAAATTGTGCTCTGGCACTTTGCAGCAGCTCACTAATGGTAACGATTTGAACCTGAGGCACCAGCAGCAAAAGGTCATAAGGAGGAGGCTCAGCCACAGCATTTTTTGGGCACGTTTGACTTTGCTGGACTCATGCTATACTCGTGACTTCCTCCCCCATTAAAAACCCCAAAGGAGTGGAAGTTCTTGCTCTGGTGTTTACATTTCCTCATTCAGCTTTTCTAGGAATTTCCCAGTTTAAATACATCATCTTTGAATGAGGGTCACTGGACTTCCACTCTCTACTGCTTGACAGACTTTATTGTTGTCCTTAAAATCAGCTTCAGAGTGCCAGATAATGAATACTTACTATATGTAGTCACCTAGGAGACAGTGGGGATTCCCAAAAATCATTGCTAGAAAACATAGTAATCCTCAACTAATTAATAAAAAAAGGAAAAGAATTAGACAAGCCCTGTGTTTGCAATGGTGCTATTAACAGTGCAGTCATCTGCCTGTGAGCTTTCGTGGGGGCAAAATGCACAGAATAATGGCATAGGATTCCCATAGCCCATAGGGATGGTCCTGCCTTCGTCCTGAGCCCATCACAGCAAAGAAGACAGCTTCTTGATCACAGCCAAGCTTTAGGTTTAGATCCCAATACGCAAGAGGCTATTCTTCTTGCTGAATTTGAAATTGTTACATGGAGCTATAGTTTTGGTTTCTGTGCACTACACCAAACATGGAGATCATCAAAAGAAAGAAAGATTGCATCCGTCCTACCTGAGACACTTCCATCCTTATGGATTTCTGCTGATTAGAAGCAAAATATTCAGAGCCAAAAGGCTGCAGAGCCAAGCTGGCCCACATGCCCAGCATCCAGTGCCAACAGCATCGCTACGCCTGCGCTGCTCCAACTAGCACGGCGATGTTAGCACGGCTCCTTCTGCGAGGTGTAACAGCAAACGCCTGCAAGTCTTAGCAAAGATCTATCACTTGGAGGCCCTGAGCAGCTCAGAGCACATGTGTTAAAGAGATAAAATAATATTTTCCTGGTTAGCTCCAACACTTTACTGAATAAAGTTTAAAATCTTTACCCTGACTCAATCCATCTGTGCAGGTGTCATAGTACTTTGTCATTTTCAGTTTGGAAAGGAAGAAAACGCAGGGTGAGCAGATAAAGCAGTTGCCTGATTTGAATTTCAGTTCTATCCCACAACTCTTTGCAGAGGTCAAGGAGAAAGTGACAGGTGGAAAAATGTATCTTGGAATCACCAACTGGAGGTTCAAGAAGAGTCATTTCCAAAGCGCGTTGCTGCTGACAGCAAGAGAAGAGCGGGACTCACCGCAGGATGCGAACCACAAGCACAGCCTGCCAGGATGGGAGCAGGTGGCACAGCGCTCCTACTGCCGGGCTGAAAATGCTCAGTTTTGGAGATGCTTTTTAACATCATGGAGAACACTCAGTTTCATTGTCCAAACAGACCACCCCAGTGAGCAGTGCCCAAGGCAAACTCAGCCACGCAAGCAGCCCAGGGCTCACCCCCATCCCTGCAGATGGTCTGTGCAGACCCGCGCTGGGACCTGCTCTCTGCTCCTGAGTGCCCGGGCTGGAGGATGCCCAGGCAGAGGTGCTGGGAAGCTTGCCACAGGGCTGCTCTGGAGCACTCCCCACACTGCCTGGCCCCCAGGCGACATTTGTTGTCTGTGTGAACAGTGCAGTATTTTGCAGTTCAATTTTCTGGGAACTGTAAACAAACTGAATTCACTTGTCATCCATCTCAGAGATTTACCAAGCTCAAAAGTCTTAATTTCAGTAATTAGATAAAACTTTTTCCCTGCACAGGACTTTGGGCTGTGTATATTAATAAAACTTCCTCAAAACAAATGAGAAGTCACTGAACGCATGACAAAAGAAGGACAGCAACAACCAATCATTCCCCCACACCAAAAAGGCTTAGGATTTAACTACACAAACATATTGCTGCTCTGTAATCACAATATCTCTAAATCAGTGATTTGTGACAAGCAGCGCAGGGAGCCAGCCCGCACTGCTGTCTCAGGAGCACGCTGCCAGCCCTTTGATAATTTCAAGCAGGACATGGCACACTGACCTCCAGTGCAGCCCTGTGGGAGGGAATCCAGTGGGACTGTGCTTGATGAAAGCCAGGCAGCATGCAGCATCCCCCCAAGCACACACCAGGCTCCTATGACACAGCAAAGATACATGAAAGGACCTGGCTTGCCAGGCCTACAGACCACCCAGGTTAAGTTCACACAGCCCCCAGGTCTGCCTCAGCACCCTGGAGCTGGTGACACTACTGCTTTTCATCTCAGTGCAACCCCAACCCTTCCTGTGGCAGAAAGAGCAGGAGGTATGTGTGGTATCTGCGCCAGGTATCTGCTGCACAGGTAGGTACACCCTTTGGGCACGGGGAGACAAATATAAGCCGGGAGCGTGCTGCTGAGGCCACAGAACTTGTGTGTCCTGGAGCCTTACCAGAGGCATCCCAAACCCGTGAAGAATGGTGCCACCCCTGCAGTTGTCCAAAGGAGAAATGCAGGGAGGACCATGCCAATGGTGCCTGCAGGCATCCTGTGCTGCATCCCCACAGACAGCCCAGGCTCCCAGTGGCCACGAGCGCGGCTGACTCCATCATCCCCTGCATGGGCACGGCTCAGGGCTGCCCAGGCTCTCGGACAGCGAGCACGTGTCTGTGTCAGTCGCCCACTAGAAGCGGCTGCCAGCCGCAGCTCCCTTCTGCCTTCTGGAGACAGCCACTCTTCCCATCAGCTGTGACAGGCTTCGGAGCAGCAGCTCAGAACAGACATCTTGTACTCAAGCACAAGGACAGAATTCCTTTCACACTTTTCCATGCTACCGACCTGCTCATGCAGCCCTGCCCCTAGCACATCCCAGAGCTTCCCCAGGATTTAGAAATAGCAATCACAAGGCCTTTTTTTCCCTCCTCTTATACAGGAGCTCCCTGAAACTGTGCATACATATACACGTACATCTTGCTGGGGAGAAACTGTGCTGAGGATGTTTTGCATCTGCTCCTGAGTGCAGCCCTGACTCCAGTCCAGCAACATCCCTGACCCCTGCGTGCGGCAGAGTCCCATCAGCTGCATTAGTGTTGCTGTTCCTGGGACAATGTAGCAGGTAAGCCGGGGCCACTGCCATCAGGGAGCATCAGAAGAGAGCTCCGGCAGCAGCGCTGCAGAGATGAGCGGCTCTACCAGAGGGGATGGGTCCTTCGCCCCAGCCACTGCCATCCACAGTGCCACCACACCCTTTGAGGTTTTTGGTCTGCTCCTGGACACTCCAAGGCACTGTTCAGTCCTTTCCTGGCAGCACGTAACTATGCAGCTACACCACTCACCACCACCCGCTTTAGTCAAAAGCGGGAACTCTGACGGCACATTTGTCTGCAGAGACAGTCAGGCCTTCCCTGGCTTTTGCAGGGCTGTAACACAGTGCACGTTCACAGATGCTCAGAGCGGGCATTGCTCAATCAGCGGGCATCAGCCTCTCCAGCGCAGCTCGGGAGTGCCCCGTCCTACCTCGCCTAAGGCTCTTCCTCAAACCGCCAGCAGCACGCACCCACCCGCGGGCCCACCTTGCCGCCCGATTTTCACCCCGTGCTCTCAGTGCTGGTCACCTCACTGGCACTGCCAGCTCCCTCCTCATTTCCACAGGATGCTTTGGTTTATTCGTGGTAAGTCATGACCATGCCCCTGTTAACAAATCCCATGTGCTCCACTCCTGGAAGGTGCAATAATTGCACAGGTTTGGGTCCCTGCAGAAAGCCTCTCACTAGCATAGCTCAGCCTGTAAGGGTTTTTGCCCTGTCCTTCCCTGAGCACTGACCGTACAGGCCAGTGGTTTGCTATTGTCATTTCTTTTAGATTGTAATGCTCTCATTTTAGCACAGCAACTTACTTTAAGTAGAGTTTGGAAAGATTATTTTTGTATGTCTTCACTTCTTCTCTAAGGATGTTTGCTCTAATTTTATTTCTGCTCTTCTTATCTTCTCAAGAACTGCATCTCTTATTCCAAGTTCTGCTCATTTTCTGCTGCTTATTGTGATGTTTCTTTAATTTCATCTTGTTCCCACACTTCCCAATCACACATTTCATCACTTCTGCTTCCCTATTGCCAACAATATGTGAGTTCTTTATCTTAATTGTATCACCCAGTCATCTGGTTCCAGGACGGCATCTCTTTACCTCACAGTGCAGTCCCTTTAATCATTACTGCTTCTGGCATGTATAATAATAGCTGAGACAAGCTGTTAGCTTTCACCTCCCAGTTACAGTCACAAGTTTTTTTCATGTAAGTCCTAATGACAACACAAACTGAAAACCCTCCAGACATCACATCATACAGACTGCAGAAGAAACCCACCACTCCACGAGCTCCTCTCCTCAACTCCCAGCTGAGCAGCAGGGTGATGTGCAAGACCAGCCCTCAGGGAAGAAAACCGCTTCTGCAGGATCAGACCCAAATCCTTGCCAGAAGCCTGTGAGCAGAAGTCCCTGCGTGCCATCCTGGCTGGCCACACAGCCGATTCTTGCTGTCTGCTCCCCTAGTCACTCCCAGGGGTGTCTTCTTCCCACGGAGCCTGGGCTCTACCCAGACCCCAGCCAGTGGTATGGCAATGGGCAGAGCTCTCTGTGGGTGGGGGAGATGCAGCCTTCCCCCACAGCAGCCAGGACATCCTTTTCCCCTCAGGCTGCCAGGCTACACCTCTCTGATGCCCACTTATGCACGAAGAGACAACGCTCCGTGTAGTCGGCAGCGAGCCCCTCGCCCAGCAGAGAGGGCTGCTCACCACCGCTTCCCCCGTCTGGAGGGTCCTTCTCTCACCAGGCTGTGGGACTCGGCGCCCAGTGCCTTTGCTCCATGCATGGCAGATGCAAGTTACTGACCAGCTGCACCATCTGGGGTGAGATGTCTTCGCCTTGGCTGTCTCTGAATACACCAAGGTCCTGGCACTGCCTGGTGCTCTGGAGAACTGGCTATGCAGGCTGCTTCGTGCAGTGCCCTCTGTGCCTCAGGTCTCCATTCAGCTCTTTAGTCTATAGCACTCAAAGCCCCCACAAAGTTTTTGAATGGCTTATTCATGTTCAGAACATCTTCAGCCTTCGGGGGGGGTCCTGCTCAGCGCAGGCACTAACAGCTCCTCTGCAGGGAGGCAGGAGGGGGACCGGCCTCACCAGACCAGGTTCACAGGAGAGACTGTGCAGGGCTCCCCAGCAGCCTAAGGGGGAGCCCAGTCACAGGAGTCTGGTAGCTGTGTGCCCACTAGCCCCCATACTAGCAGGTTTTCTGGATGAAAACTTCGTTGTCCGGATCCACTTCTCCAGCTTTAGTAGTTCCAGGAAAAGGCAAAGAGCTGTGAATGCACTGCAATTTATCAGCAGTAAGAGTTGTACACGTGGGTAAGAATAATATTGATACTGAGAAAGCTTAAATGCCACTGCATAAGCTAGCATAGTGTGGAAGGAGTAGCTGCATATGTCAGACTCAGCACCCCTGTTTGTATTCTGATCTGCAAGCACTGCGTAGAAGGTTAGTGAGATCCTGGCTCATACAGAGAAAAGCATTTTACATATGTCAGAGGGTATTGTGGTGCCAGCTATGAATCAGCGGAGGAGAATATCTGGTCACCTGATTTGCACAATGGTAGAATTGAACTGGAGCTTGAATAATATAGGTCAAACAAAAAGAGAATGGAGTGTGGGGGATTATACAGCGGAAAAATCTGACAAAAGGAGTTATTTAGTCTGGAGAAAAGCAATTTACACAAGGTACCGTATTTTTTGTCAGTGTAAAGCGATCCTTGCTGATCTATCATAGCTCTCTAGACAGGCCCGTGCTAAAGGTCAGCAGCTCAAGTGGAGGAAGAACATGCCCTGTCAGCTCTCTGGGGTGAGGGCTGTGCTCATGCTCTGTGCTCCCCTCCTGCCCCATACAAGGAGCCTGCAACTGCAGCATCCAGGCACGAGTGTACTGCAGGTCAGCAAAATTAACTGCTATATTACAGCAAGAGAAGTAGTCAGAAAAGAACCACTCCATCCTGTTGCATTGCTATAGGGTTGATTTATACTCTAAAGCAACTGTACTATTAGGGTTCAGAAGTTTAACATATCATAGGCATAAGAGCTCAGAAACCTGGGCAGATACAGAGGATGAAGCATATGCCAAGCATTTCCAGAACTAACAAGTCCATCAGCTGCTTCAGCTTCAAGAACTGCATGTAGAAGACAAAAGGAGAGGAAGTTTTTCGTAAGTGGTAAGAAAGAAAGTAGATGTTGTGCAGTGGCTGGAACAGAAGGACAGCACTCAAATGTCTGTGCATTTATGTACAGGGAAGGAAAACACACAAAGAACTAAACAGGGCTCTGGAGCAGCGGCAAATTTACTTAATGGCCCTGTAAGTCTCACTGCCTCTGCTGCTGCCAAAGCAAGAGAAGAAGCATGCATAGCGTACACAGGTTCGGGGGACAGTGCCACAGGCTAGTACTGAGCCTTTGTCTGAGGGGCTTTTACAAACCAAGGCTAGTGCAGTCTAAGGCAAGTGAAAAGGCAGAATGTGCAAATACTGGGAAAGCTGTACAAGGCTGTACTGTCAAAAGAGACAAGGGGAAGGTGCTGGACCTGTCCCTGGGAAGCACCAGCTACGTGGACACCCACCAAGTTCCAAATCCAGCTCTCTGCAGGTTGCTCTAGAGAGCCCAGCCTCATGGTGCCAAGACAGGGGAACTCTGGGTCAAGACATGTCCTGACCCAGAGGACAAGGCCAGGGTGCGATTTATGTGGGACACATGATCACAGCAAGCAGAGGGGTCACAGGAGCAGGAAGTACTGAAACAGTTGTGCTTTGTCCTTCTGATGCATCAAGGGACTGCCAGGACAGAGAGTAAGAGCCTGTGGGGCTTTGAGGGAGCAAGGCACACCACAGCACAGCAATGAGCCACCAGAGAAGCACAGCTGTTGGCAGGAGAGCCTCTGCTCCAGCATCCCCCCCATTGTGAACCTCGACTCTGCTTCTTACTGAAAGAAAACCCCAGCTTTTCCTCTACTGGGACCTGCCAAGGCAAGAGCAGCTGCAGGTACGCTCAGAGCTTCACCGGTCCCAGGCAGTGGGCGAGAGGCAGCGAGAGCATGCGTGGGAACCTTCCCTTCGGAAGTCCCCAAGGCTCAACCCTGGTGAACATGACTGAAAGAGCTGCGTGGCAACACTGCTTTCATTCCTCCTTATTCCCATACTTTGAACCTGCATACTCATGTCGTTTAAATCTTAAGCATTCATGGCATGTTGATGTATTCAAATATTTCTTCCATTCAAATAAGACTCTATATAATCCACTCTAAGCAGCCATTTCTTAAACTGGCAGCTACTAAAAACCGGGGGGGACTGCCCTGGGCATGACAAACACAGATGATAATACTTATACACAGTGAAACGCACCAATAATCAGCCCTGGAGAAAGTCCTCCTGGGCACTCAAAGGTAAACGAAATGGTGATTCACCTGCACAGGTCTAGGGCCCAGTGAACAGGTCAGAGTGTTGACACTTTACTTTCTCCCCTTAAAAAGGAGTTGCCAGAGGAAAAATAAAACCAACAAGGGATGTCATCTGAAGCAAAGTCAGAGCCGTCTCCGAGAGGAGCTCTTTAAGGCTGCACGTTTTTCCCAAGGAAGAGCCTTGGTCCCAGCAGACACTCCGGAGCTGCCCAGCCACAGGAGCTGCCCCCATGCATCACCCCCAGAGCACACACTCTGCACAGGCAGGGCCCGCTGCTCTACCCTTCTGCACTGCCTAAAGACCCTTGCACTGCCTTCCACCCTCCCTGCTTCCCTAGACCCCTCTGTCCCTGCCAAGCGCACCACCAGCACCAGAGCCGCTCTCTGCTGCAGTCCCCAAGCCTTTCCATTCTGACAGCCCTGCTCCAGCTGCCTGCCCAGAGCTTCCCCCGTGCTCAGGCCCGGCCAAGCTGATTTTTTAGACAACCATCTGTATCCTATCTGCATATACATTTGTGGGTAATAAGGCCAGGAGGGACCTAATGATCACCCAGCCTGACCTTGTGCCAAGCATAGGCCATCAGACTGCCCTGGATTAATTCAAGTTTGAACAACCACAAGTCTTTTTAGAAAGAAAACCTTCCATCTTCACTGCAGCATTTCCAGTGAGGAACAGATCCTAGGGGCATTGCTCCAGTGCTTAATTACACTCACAGTTTCCACTGTGTAGCTTCCTTCTAATCTGAACTTGTCTGTCTTCAGCTGCATCTAGTTAGACAGAGCTTTGTCTGCCAGACAACAGAGCTGTCTGCTATCAGAGCTCCATTCCCTACGCAAGTACTTACCAGCAGAAGTAAGTTGCTTCCGCCACCTGCCTCTGATAGAAAATAAGAGATTTCTCTCCTGCAGGCTCTCACTGTACAGCATGATTTCTTTCTCTGTAATCATCTTGCAGCTCTTCCTAACTCTTGCATGTCAGCTTCCACCTCAGCATAGCTAGCAGAACCGGGCACGCTGCTCCAGCCACAGTAGCATGAGATAACCACCGACTTCTACCTATTCTCTGCTGCATCCATGAAAGGACTTTGCCCTTGCAGCCCAGCTGGAAGCACTCCATCCTCCCTCACAGGGTCACCAGTTCCCAGCAAAGTTTTCTCCTCCCTTTATCAACATTCTGTAAGACTTGGCTTCTCATTTACATTCTCCTTACATTCACATTTTTTTCTTTCACTGGTTTACATCTTTCTCACAAAATTCTTGTTCCCAAATGATAGGCTTCATAATTATTTTCAACTTCATGAAATTAGCCCTTTTAAAACACCAAATGTACATCCATATATGGATTTGGATCTTCTTGTGTTCATACATAAGAAACATACTTAAGCCACAACCCCCTGCATCAAAGCTACCTCGAAAGTTTAGTTCAGTGACCAGTTCCTCTCTGTCCAAACAAAGGCTAATGCAGAACTGTTGAGTCAGTGAACTATCATATATGATTTTTGGAAACATCAAGGCCATTTTAGTTCTGGTAGCATGGGACCTCTAGCACTCATCACTCAAAGCAAAATATCCCATGCAAACCCGGTCTTTTCTCCCTCTTTTTGTAGAGGTACACAGAGCTGATCCTCCTGCTCTAATCACACATTCTATTTTTCACAGCAAACACCCTCCACCATCCCACCTCATGCTCTGCATACCAGCACATCCATAGCCACACATCAGAGATCACTTGCTGCCAAGCTGTCAGCAGTACAAGTGCCACTTCCAATGGAGACTGACCTTCCATGATCTTTGCCCCAGATCTCTCCCAGATACAGCCCAACAGTTTTCTGGTTATGGGTTTTCCAATGTTAACTTTCCAGTTAACTCTCCCAGCAGGTCTCAGCAACAACAAATAGTTCAAACTGGCTCTCATAAACAAGCAATTCTGAATCTTCTTGTTTATTATCCAAGCTCCTGGCACTGATGCATAACAATTAAATAACTTTGTTAATGTATCTTTCCTAGTTTTTCACTGCACAGACAGGAATGCCTTGAGATCTTACCACCCCTGCTCACAGTCAGGCATTTATAAGCACAGGCAGTGACTCAGACAAAGATATCCCAACTGGTGCATGAAATCAGACCAAAGCTGTCCCCAGTCCCCCCACAAAAGGCTACTGCAGCCCTTGGGATAAAAAAAACACTGCTTCAGAAAGAGACATTGCCCCCAGCTAGATCCCTTTGAGAAGCACAGTTCCCTTCTAATCAAATTCTCATGCCAATGACTGCCTTTACCATCATTGCAATTAACCTCCTCACGCATAAAATGCAAATGATCAAAACATTTCTCCTCTCCAGGGCTCTGTGTGACTCACGCATGGAGAGGTGCAGTGGCTGGTCCATCCCTGCTGCTGGGTGTTCCTGTACCTTCTCCTGGCTCTAGCAGGACAGTCTTCTCACATCCACCTCCTCCCCACATGTACCAGCTGACCACCAGCACTACCCAAGCCTGGCCTCCCTTTTATCAGTTCTCATGGAAGGAAAGCATGGGAGGAACCCCACAATCCCTCAGAAGCAATAGGTCACTACTCTGAGGAGGGGTGGGGAGAGCAGGGTGGAGAGGCCAGTGATGAGGATGAGCAGCATCACCTGCCCCAGCCAGGTGAAGCCTGTTTGGGGCAGACCCACGACCCAGGGGATGGGCACGCTCCCTGCTGACGGGTGCCACCCACACCTCACTGTGGGCACGGTTTGCTGGGGCAAAGCACATCTCACCTTTTGATTCCATGCTTTTCATAAAGATCCCCTTTGGCACAATACCTCCTGAGGTTACTCTGAGCGTTGCTTATCCAGGTAGCCCGAAGATTTTTTCTGGCTGTTGCTGCTTTGCTTTCCCCTAGGAACACTGTCCCTTGTGTGGGATGGTGGATAACCCCAAAGAGAACCACCAAGGAGGAAAGAGAGACAGAAACATGATTCATTTTTTTCATCTCACACCAAGGCATCACCACTGCTAAATGAAATGGAAAAAATTAACTCTGAATCCGCCTAGTGAAAGCTAATTGTTTCCAGGTGACATCTACCCAGAGGTCAGCCTGCATGGTCAGCTCTCAGTTTTGGTGTCTGGAAAAGAAAACACACAAAATACTCGTGCTTTTCTCCAGCACCTAGCAACAGCGCTCAGTGCTGTGAATAAAACCAGCCCGGAGCTCTGCAGGAAGTACAGGAGGAGGACAAGCCCTTGGGCTAATTTACAAGGAATAAAAACACTTTCTACACAATGTCCTGACACCGTGGCAGCCATTTTCTCTACACAAAACAAATCCAATATTTGTTGTTCTTTCAGCCAGGCTTTTCCTGTCCTAGAAACAGTTCTGAAGTGCTCTTAAGCATCCCCTGTGCTGCTAAATTACTCGTGGCTGCTGAAGCGTCCCCTCCATGGGGACATTTAAGTGGAGGTCCCTGCTGGGCACGAACAGGTGGGCAGGGGTTGGCCAGGCTGCACATGATGCCATGCGCATGATGCCATCGTCACAGGGCTGCCCAGCATGCGTTTGCCTCCTGAGCCTCAACAGCCGCTCCCGGCGATGGCAAGCCCCGGTCGGCAAACTGCCCCGAGACGCTGCTTTGGCACCCTGGGCAGAGCCGCGCTGGGGCGGACACGGGGCGTGGGCAGGTAGCACATCACCTGCCACCGCAGAGGAGCGGGACGGGGGCTCCTGTGGCTGCACGTCCCTCCCAGCCGGGGTCTCGCAGGAGCGGTCCCAGCCAGGGAGACAGCGCCAGGGAGCTCCAGCCTCCCCAGCCCGACTCCCTGGGCCCGCTCCCCTCTTGTACCAGGGCCCCGCAGGGACCGAGGAGAGTGCGAGGCCACATCTGCAGGAGGCAGCTGCCTTGCAAAGCCTCGAGAGCCACTGGAGCATCCCTTCAGACTCGGTACTGGTGACCCATTAAGAGAGGATCAAAAAAGCCCTTTCCTCATGCACCAGCTGGCAGCAGTTGCAGTCTCTGCACCGGGCTCAGAGCCACAGCGCAGCGCTCGCTCCAGCCCAGCGCCCACAGCACCCTCTGGCACCCTCCCGCTCAGCTCCTGCCCACATCCCTGAGGAGCCAGGCAGCCCTGCGCATCAGCGCTTCTTGGACGAGGGATTGTCAGAGGCTGCGGGGCCCCAGCTCAGCAAGCTGACATCATGTGCCTGATGTTGCCAAACATGGATGAGCTGTTGCTAGAACAATCAATTTTTAAATATCTGTCTGCCTGTTACCCTCAGCCCTGCAGTAACTATAGTAACAGTGCTCCAGGCTCCCCCTCTTCAAAGGCACCGCAGCTGCGCCCAGCGCTGGGGGGGCTCCAGGGGCTGGGGGGCTGATGCCTGCTGGCCTCTGCCGCAGGAGCACCCCACCTTCCCTGCCCCAGCGGCACCGTCCTGGGCTGCTGGCTGCCCCCCCAGGGCCCTGGCACAGGGACGCTGCAGACCGCGGGCAGCTCCGGCCTCTCTGACCGCAGGAGAAGTGTCTGGCGGTCCACCCCAGCACCCTGGGAACAGGGAGTCCCCTGGGAGTGGCCATACTGCCCACCCACGGGGCTTTCGCAGGACCCTACCCCGAACAAGGGGATGCGGCATGGTGCTGCAAAGCAGATGCCCGCTGGCATGCATGGCTTTTGGCAGTAACTCGCACAGCCCTGGCACCGTGGCAAAGCCCGTGTGTCTCAGTCCCCACACCGCAGGGCAGTGCTGGCAGGCAGGTGCTGTGCAAGTGCCCCATCCATCCCGCCTCTGGCACGGGTGCTCACAGAGAGACCGTGCATGCCACAAGGAAAGAGTGAAGAGTAAACCACACTCATCTTGCTTGCTGAGCTTAATTTAAGGATTAAGCAACTGATTCCAGGATCAGAAGCCCTAACCAAAGGAACAGCAACGTGTGTTGCCAGTATCGGACACTCCAGTTGCTGCCAGCTGACCTCTGGGCTCCCCTCCAGCATGCACAGTGCTGCAGCGGCTGGCACCGGTGCAGCAGACCTCTTTCCAGAGTAGGTGCAGGGACACGGCTCTCAGGGTGCACTCTGGTCCATCAAAGGCCTGGTTCGGATGGTTACCCCATCCTCAAAGCTGTGCCTGCACACAGCCTGGTCCAGAGCGCAGCCTCCCATCACATGCACGCAGGATCGCGTCTCCGTGGCAGCGTGTGAGGGGCCCCTCCAGGAACCACCTGCCCTGGTGCAGGAAAGCACGTCACGCTGCAGTCTAGGTTACCCGGCACACATGTGAAAGCACAGAAGATGTCCTTAGGCTTCTGAGCGGATGTTTACCTTGTTTCTCTCCCTACCTCCATTCTGCTCAGTAAAAATGCAAATGAAGTGTTGTCATTAAGCTGACTCTTTCTGCAATGCAAATGATGTGTGTGTTCCCTCGGTACCTACCTGCCTCCCATATTTAGGAGGTGGAGAACAAAGAGGTAGGTGGGTTGGCTGAATCACAACCTTAATTGGACTCCTCCCCAGACAACATACACTGTGAATTTTTCAAAATCATATAAATCATGTAATATCAATTATTCAATCATTCTGCTAATCTCAAGGCTTCCAGAAGACCTCTAGTTTTGTATAAAAGCCATACATGAAGTATCAATTATTGACAGACTTGTCATCAGAGGATTAACATCCAAGAACATATCCCTTCTGAACACAAGTGGAGCATGCAGTGCTCCCTTGGGAGGGATTACCTCTACTAGTCAAAGTGCTCTTGGAGAGGCTTCATCACACCAAATTCCATCACTGCATTTCATAAATCTGTGCTATTAGATTTTGCAGTATAATTCCCAGGTTTTTTTCCTGACATTAATAAGGTCCACATAACCATGGTACATAAGAGATTCAGAGAGCACATTTGACAATTATGTATGCAGACAATTTCTGCTCTAATCGGTGATGAAGGGTCGCATCTTCCGCACACAGTGGATTGGAGAGGGGACAGCCTGTATCACACGTTAGGGTAACCGTGTGCTCTGCCAGCCTCTTATTTCCCTTCCCCCGGCACAGAAATGGACAGTTGCATCCTCCATTTGAGCAGAGTGGAGGCCAAACTTTAATCTTGTCCCTTAAACTGGGTTTTCCCTGCGCGACCTTTCCCACACACTGCTGGGCATCCTTCTCACAAAGGGTAATTCGTCTGGCAGCTATTTCCTCCAGCGAGGATGCTCTCCTGGGCCCCTGCTGCTACTGGGATGGTTTGCTGCAGTGGCAGCCCTGCAGCTGGGCAGGCACCTTCCCCAGCGCAGGGCGCAGGGCAGAGAGGGGCAAAGGCAGATGTTTTTCCATCGCAGTTCTGAAGGCATTTGATGCAGCTGCTGCAGGCTGCGAAAAGCCAGGAGCCTGCCAGCACCGTGCAGAGCGCTTGGATGCCTCCCACAGGCAGGAGGGGCAGGGAGAGTTAATTAAAATGCACTGAGCAAATGTAAACTTTTATTACAAGATAGAAAGGTAGGCTGGTTTCTTTCTTCAACAGACACATCTGCATAATCCAGCCTGGGCTCCTGCAGCTGCACTGCGCTGTGCATGCTGCTGCCACCGATACTGTTTTCATCTGTTTTATTGAAAAAACACTATCCAAGGTTTAAGCTGCATAACAAGACCTGCTGCGCAGTAATATCTTTGCTTTCTTTCTGCAGACAAATCTAACTGGAAAATCCCAGGTAGTAAATGACCATTCTGCAGACAGGCATGCCCATCTTCTGCCACTGCCTTTTTCTGCAAAACTGGGAAACCTCAGGAACAGGCAATGTGACAGCAGGAGGGAGATTCCAGCTCCAGTTTGCAGCTATACCCCGTGCTCCCATGCCATGCCAGCACTGTTTGCCAAGCACAGGAGAGTCGCCAGGAGAAGTGAGGCAGGTACAACGCTCCTGCACAGGTGACTGGACATGCATGCCTGGGTGCAAGCACCAATTGCCGCAGGGAAATGAGCTGCACCGAGTCCCAGGTGAGACGAAGCCAAGACAGTGTTCAGGACCAGCACGCTGAGACCTGCGCCAGCCCAGCCAGGCACAGGAGCCGGCGCGCACCCGAGGGCTGCCTGGCCGCCCATCAGCAGCGCAGGGCAGGTGCTCTCCCTCTGCCCTGGCCAGGGCAGGCTGCAGCTGTGTTCTGCAGCAGGAACCAAATGCCAGGTGGGAGGATCACAGGGCACTGGCACGAGCAAGAAGCAGCGCAAGCTCTGGAAGCGTGAGCAGTGTGGAGTTTGGGGCAATGCTCAGCCGTGAACTCTGCTCATGCCGTTACTGCCAAGCAGGGAGCGGAGCAGTGGGAGCTAGGACTGTGGATCCCACTCTGGCAAGACAGAAGATTGCATAAAGGGGGAAAGAGATGGTGCTGCCTCATTAATCATGATAAAGAACAGGCTTAAAGAGAGCCTGGCTTTCAGCATAGTAATTAATGAGCTCTTTAATTTTAGGCTGTAACATCCAAACTACCCCATTAGGCAAAGAGCAGCTCAAAGTGTCCTTCCATGTGATGTCAGGGAGATGCATGGGGACCTCTGGAGTGCAGACCATAAGGGGCGTCTCCTGCAGTGCCAAAGGTGTGCCAGACCACGGCCATCCTTACCACGTCAGCCATTCTGTTGGCCTGGAAGCAGCCAGGGATGCCCTGTGCCTTCCCGCACTGAGATGCCAGCCTGTCCTTCTGCAGGGGCTCCAGAGTCCGGACCTTGGGGGAGTGCCAGGCTGCAGGGATCAAGACGGGAGTGCTGGAGCAAGGAGGCAACCATCGTCTCCTCCTCTGGTCCCAAACAGAGCTCGGTGTCATCTGCATCACTCTGAAGGAAGGATGCACATCTGAGGGCAGCCCAGAAGACATGCGTACTGCACAGGGGACTGAGCATCTGCACATACAACCCGCACGTCGGCTGGTGGCATGGCTGAGCCTGGGAAACCTCTGAAACCTCAGGTGGTAGCAGAGACTGCAGCAGACCAGAAAGCGTCCAGGATCAGTGCTCCCACTGCGGCTCATTTCCCCAGGAAAGCATTCACAAAAATACTTCCAGTTCTCTGGTTGAAACCCAGCCCAGCTTGCCCTATTCTGGAGCGTGAATATACTGTATGTGTGAACTGGAGATTTGTCTCACATATTTTCCTCAAAGACTGTATGTCTTCTTTTTTTTTTTTAAATAATGCCAGTCATAAATGTCACGTGTTGGAGCCCAGATCTCATTATTGTGAGTAGAGAAATGTATGCCATGCAATAAATTCTTTTGTGGGAAATAACCCTGGTGACTAGAGGAATTTATGAATTTATTACTCTTCGTAGGAGCCTTTCCTTCTATGACTTAAGCAGAGATCTATCATGCTACAGGAGACCGTGCTGGTTCTCTTGTTTAGAAATCCTTATAAGGTTTTATGTTACATTCCCTGCCTTCATGTCCTAAGGATTCACTCCACACGAATCACCCGTTATAAACAAGGCATTCTAAAACCGGGCATCAGCACGTCGGCACCGCTGGGGCCAGCAGTGCTGACACCGCTCCCACACAGACCTCCCACCACGGCCACGGAGGAGGGACTCAGTTGTCCACCCAGGCTCTTCCCCCGGCGCTCACTACCACTGCGCTCGGAATGGCTGAGAGGTGGCACAAGCCCTCGGCAGAGCAGAGCCCGCGCAGCCCCACCACTCCGCAGGGAGCGATCCGGGCAGCACAGGGCAGATTTCCCAGGAAAGCACAGGCCCAGGCGTCCAGGCCCTGCCACGCAGGACTCGTGCGTGCTGCTCCAAGAGACTCACTTAAGGCAAAGCCCAAAAGCAGAGAAAATTCTTGCTTCAAGGAATCCTTGGTGGTGGCAATGGCCATGGGAAAGGGCCACACAACCCTCGTCTTGTGGCACCACAAACTGAGGACAGGTAGACTGCCGCGTTTCACCATCCATCACCCTTGAGCAGCCTGAGGCGAGCAGCTCAGCTGCAGCCACAGCCATTCTTCAGGGCCTCACTGGCTCTGGAGAGGAAGCCCCTGGAACAATGCAAACAGCATCATCTCTGCCTCCTCCTGCTAAACCTCCCTGGCCTGCACCCTGCCTCTCCCCATGCCCTCCTCCACCGCTGCATGCTGCCTTCCGCCCGAGCATTAGATATGTGCCGGTTCTGTGGCAAACGGGCCAGCGTGCCGTGGCAGTGGAAAGATGGGGCTGGCAAATATCATAGAATCATAGGTTGGAAAAGACCTCTAAGATCACCAAGTCCAACCATCTGCCCAAAAACACCATGCCTACTAAATCATATCCCGAAGTGCCACATCTACACATTTTTTAAACACCTCCAGGGATGGGGACTCCACCACCTCCTTGGGCAACCTATTCCAATGTCTGACCACTCTTTCAGTACAGAAATTTTTCCTAATATCCAATCTAAACCTCCCCTGATGCAGCTTGAGGCCAGTGCCTCTCGTCCTATTGCTAGTTACCTGGGAGAAGAGACTAACTCCCACCTCACTACAACCTCCTTTCAGGTAGTTGTAGAGAGTGATAAGGTCCCCCCTCAGCCTCCTCTTCTCCAGACTAAGCAACCCCAGTTCCCTCAGTCGTTCCTCGTAAGACTTGTTCTCTAGACCCTTCACCAGCCTCGTTGCCCTTCTCTGGACATGCTCCAGCAACTCAATGTCTTTCTTGTAGTGAGGGGCCCAAAACTGAACACAGTATTCGAGGTGTGGCCTCACTAGTGCTGAGTACTGGGGCACAGTCACCTCCCTACTCCTGCTGGCCACACTATTCCTGATACAAGCCAGGATGCCGTGCATGCTCTTGGCCACCTGGGCACACTGCTGCCTCATGTTCAGCCAGCTGTTGACCAGCACCCCCAGGTCCTTTTCCGACGGGCAGCTCTCCAGCCTCTCCTTCTCAAGCCTGTAGCATTGCATGGGATTGTTGTGACCCAAGGGCAGGACCCGGCAATTGGCCTTGTTGAACCTCATACAGTTGGCCTCGGCCCATTGATCCAGTCTGTCCAGATCCCTCTGCAATATGGAACATCAGAGGAGTAAACTGCATTGGTTCAGCTCCAGATCGCGCATTTGAGAGACAACGCTCCCACCAGGAGAACGCCTCAGTGCACAGGTATGGGTGCACGATCGCTTAATGACAGAGCCACGGTAAAATTATGCCTTGTTATCTCACTGTCAATTTTGTTTTAATATATGTTTGAAATACTCAGAATACAAACCTTTTCTGTAAGATTACAAAACGCTCGAGCACTTCTGCAATTTGGATGGCAGGGGATCAATTATTTGGGCATGGTTTTGCATATAACGGCCTGCAACAGATTGTAAAGTTTCTCAGTTAGCGAAGCAATTATGAATACTAAATACAAACTAATGGCTAGAGAGTGGTGGAACGGGACCATCTGGAGTCTCACCTCTGGCTACAAGGGGAAGGAGTGCAGGGGGGGCACTCCTTGAGCTGAATGCCCTAAGTACCTGGGTAGGTGCGTGATCTTCACGGAGCCTGCTGTAGCAGGCAAGGTGTGCTGTACGAAACAGTGTCCAGGAACAAAAATAAATATAAACATATATACAAATACAAATGTAAAAATAAGAAAGAGAGAGAAGTGTTGGAAACTGTCTTGCCAAGAAAGAAGTTCAGACTTCACTTCCATGTGATTACTGTTTATTCCAGAAGACCAGATCACTTCGTTCATTTAATGATTCAAAACAGTATTTTCAAAAATCCTTGAAAGCTTTCTCAAACAGGCTCCCATCCAGCCAAAATCCAGCTGGCAAAGCTCCTGGGTGTGAGGACAGATTTATTTATCACGTCTCAGCAATAACTATTCGGGTTTATTTTGTTGAAAAGGGAAATAAGTCAGGGTTTTGACCATGCAAAGTGGCAATCACCACCCTAAAACAACAGAACTGAGAGCGATTGCCACGAAGTGCTCCAGAAACCGCCTCCTTTACAGCAGGTTCCCAACACAGGGCTCCAGCATGCCATTCCTGGGCTGTCTCCAGCCGTTAGCTGACTGGTCCTGGCTCCAGTCCTGCTCCCACCAGCATGCCCAGGGCATCGTGCCACCCACACCCCTCCAGCGCCGTGCGGACCAGCCAGTCCTGTGCTCCTCTGCAGCATCTGGCCACCGTCACCCCTGCACCTGAGCCTGGCACAGCCGGACGCGTCTCCGCACGAGGGGCCCTCACCAAGCCGAGCTGCCTCGTGCATGGGGGCCCTGCCCGGCCTCGGGCTGCCCGCGCCAGCCAAGCCCCCTGCTCTGCACACAGCCATGCTGCTCAGAGCTGTAGGCTTTATTTCTTGCTCTTTTCAATCCATTCATAAAAAATGCATGTGGGATGAAAGGTTTTACACAGCAAACAGAACTGAGATTTAGGGCTACAAATGCCAGATTTCACAACGCTCCGTCTGTAAAACTGCTCAGAAAAAGTCACGTCACCAGTAGCATGAATCAGGGGATGGGACCACAGATTTCCTAAAAGTAAACGAAAATGACATCAGGAGTTATTTTTCTCCTACTTTTAAAAATCAGCCCAGCAGGAACAGCAAAGTAATCCATGAGTCTGGTCATTCCTGGAACACATTGGTATAAATCAAAAACAAAACCGTGGTCGAGCCAGGTAGAAAATCATCTTCCAGAGACATCCGACTGAGCTCAGCAAAGGAGAAAAGGCTGACACAACATCTTTAAACATTTTTAATTACCCTGTCAAACTGACAATTATAGAGCTAATTATTAGGAAGACAATACCAGATATACTGAATAGCACGTCAACAGTGTTTTTATGTAATTTAATGAATTGAAGGCTACAGTAATGGACTATATCTGGTTAATTAGGGACTCCCTTTCTGCTAATAATGCCATTTTTTTTCAATTCACTGTATTTGTTTTTTCTGTAAAACTGGGCATATTTCCACAGATGATGAAGGATTCGTCACAGCAGCTCGTACGCCCCTTCATTATTTACAGCACGCAGATACCTTCACGGGACGGACAATGAACTCCAGCCGGCTTCTCTTTCATTTCCAATTTTGCTGTATTCTGTAGCGGTTAACTACATCCCAGGGGCTGGGCTCCCGTCACTGTGCTGGGGTTGGCATCCAGCCTGCCCAAAGCCACCCAGCACTGCGGGAACGGCACCCTTCTGCCCCGAGAGCCCCGCTCCCAGCACCCGCCGCAAGCCCACCCCTGTGCCAAGGTGTGGGCGGAGGGACAGGCCCTTCCCGGGGCCAGGAGGTCCCCGTGGCATGCGGGCAGGCCGAGGTCGCCCGTCTTGAGGGGGTCCCAGCAAACCCTGCCCAGCAGCACCATCCGGGCCCCACACCCACACTGCAGCAGCACCCATGCCCTGGCCAGTCCCCAGATCCGCTCCTGCAGCCACTGGGAGATGTGCACGGGTGCGCGGGGCTGGCTGGTGGGGCTGCTCCCCTGGCACAAGCCACAGGAAGGAAAATAAATAATTTAAATACTTTCCCTTGCAGATGAAATTTTGGAGGGTTTGAAGCCTCCTCATTCCTCATTGTTGAATGAAAATTGTCTGATAAATTATTGATTGTATTTTAAATGTACCCACAGAAACCATTTTAATCCTTCTTTTCTCTTTTTGGAAATTATGAACCTGTTTAAATTTTTTAATCACTTGAAGATGTTTCCCGTTAATTGTTCCCTGGAGGGGAGAGGCCCTGCCTGCCACACAAGCCCACTGGCTTCGGGAGACTCCAAAGGGAGGGACTGGCTGTGGGAAACCTCGTGGCCACACTCCAGTGCGGGGCCAGACCCTCACATCCCAGCTTCCCGCAGCATTCCCACCCACGCCAGCCAGTCCCTGGGGAGAGGAGGCTCTCAAGAACATGACTGGTCCCCTTATGTGTACGTGTCAGTTTGTACTCACACTCTCACATTGCTTCCCTCCTTCCACAGGTCCTCACTGCTGAGGCTACCCTGCTTTAGCGTGCACCCTGTTTTCCTCCCCTGAAAGTAGGGCTGTCCAGCAGCAGAGCGGAAGCAGCCGGCGGAGCCCAGCCTTCCCGCCCCACTGGAGCCCTGAGCAGGGGCAGCTTGGGGGTGACGGGCAGGGGAGCATGGAAAGGGTCTCCTCTGAGCTGCAGCAAGCCCTCGGCCTCACTGCTGCTGGCTTGGCCCTGCTCCACCCATCCCCAGCTGCTCATCTACACCCAGCACAGGAACCGGGTTGTCCCTCTGTCACCAGCTGCTCCACAGCCGGCTGGGAGACGCTGAGCAGACCCAGCCTGGCTGTTCAAGAGTGCAAACGAGAAGCTCTGGGATCATTACTCCTGCCATAAATGTGAGCTGGGACGTACAGCCTGCAGTCTGTGATAACCCCTGGTAGCCTGCTCCAGTGGGGAACACAATGCAGCAGTAAAGGAAAATACAAGAGGAAAATATTGCTAAAAAACCCTGTAACATTTAAGCAGGAAACAGGAAAACCACACTATCTTAGTAATGCTGTCCCTAGTCAGAACAGCAACAGTAACAGCAGTGCAGGAACCTTACCGAGTCGTAGCCCAGCTGCAGTTAAAGATTGTTGCCTGGCTGCCCGGTGGGAAGGGCGATTTGTGCGGCGAGATGTCCCCAGGCTGCAAGGGGGCCAGGTCACTGCACGTCCCTTCAGCCACTCTTGTTACCCGGCCACGGATGCTCAGACAGTACCGAGGGCTGTCCCCAGACAGTTGCACCAGCACATCACAGCATCAACCACTACCAGAAAGCAACGCTGAGGATGAACCAGCAGCTCTACAGAGAGGCACCTCAGGGGATGGGACACATACTCCTGAGCACACCTCACAGCAGGATGGACACTGCCCTTGGCTGCAGCGTGGAGAGGACACTGTGCACGCAGCACGAGGCAGCCTGTGAAGGCACTAACTGTCCTTGCATGCTGGTTGCAGCACATGGAATCTGACTGAGAGCACCACCAAGGACAGACGTGCTGCAAAAAATGTGGGCCAGGAAAAGGCAGCAGTGGTGGAGGTCAGGACCCACAAAAAGTGAGGTCTAAAGAAGGTATTCCTTAAGGACAAGAGAAGGTAAACCAGATGCTAAGAATGAAAAAGATGCATCTGGGACAGCAGCTCTTGCTGGACAGAAAACAGCTTAAAAATTTCACTTGGCCCATCACTTTTGCAGATAAAGTTGTTGAGCTGCATCTGCCGCCCCTTGCTCTCCTGCAGAATGCACAGCAGCGGGAGCTGCAGCTGACCAAGGAGCCACTGGGGCTGAACGGTCTCCTTGCTGTGCACAGAGCAGACACCTATCACGGCCGACAGGCCCCAGATGGGAACACAGATAGAAGCTAAATTTGGGCAATATTGTTGCCCACCTTGACTAAGTGAGCAACAGAAAGAAACTCAGTTGAGGGATTGGGTAAAGCAGCTAGCAAAGGGCATGCTTGGATCATAGTGGCAAAACTGTAGTGCTGCTCACTGCAAGGGATGCAGCAGCCCACCAAAGACGGGTTTGGAAATGTAGGTGGTGAAGCTTCACCTGTCTCTCTGGGTCAGACGGAGCTACTGTCACCACAGGTTACTGTAGGCACTGCTTTAGATGCTGCACACCACCAAGGGGAAAGCTCAGCTCCTGGATTTTCACCCCGCCTAAGGAATAGGTGCACCTGCACAGGCAGGGACCGTAATCCTGACAGTCACCCACACACACCACCTGCCAGTCTAAAACACCCCTGCTCTTTGGCTTTGGTCTCAGTAACTCATTTAACGCTTGTTACGGAATGGGTTGGCAGGTCCCAAAACACACACAAAAATAGCAGTGTTTCACCCCAGAAGCAGTGGTAAATGTCGTAGCAATGTACCAGCTTGCTCAGGTTCCAGGGACACTTGGGTCCTTTCAATGGAGGTGCCAGTATGTATTTAAAGCAGGTCATACTATTGAGCTGGAAAAGGCAAAAATGCCAAATTAACTTCTCTAGTGGCCAGAAACACAAAGAACTTAAAGAGAATGGGATGAAGGAAAAGCCTCTTTTTGCACTAAGACTCAGCGGAACTTGTAGACTGTGCGAGAGCCTCACGCCCCACATGCCTCCCCTCCCGGGTCAGGTCCTCCCAGGCCATGGGGCAGGCAGGCAGTCCCCCTTCCACAAAGCACTGCGAGACCTGACAAATGAAAGCACCAAATACATCTTATCACATTTGCAGTTTACTGACATTAATGGCAGAAATATTTGGCAGGTGACTTCCTTCCTGAGTTTTACTAGCTTTCCCTGCCATGCACACCCAAACACACTAAAGGACTCCCCACCTAGTGAAAGCTGTTGTTAGGAAGGAAAAAATTCAATAACGTACTTGTAAATTAATAAAATCCTGGCAATTGTGAAAACATCCTGGGCTTTTGTTGGCCTTGAGATTTATTCAGTCCTGCTGGCTTCCCAGCTGAGGCAGAAAAGATCATAAACCTGCCAAGAGAAATGCCTCTGCAAAATGTTTCAGGCTCAGCTATAACATTCCCCTACCTGCTGGCACAGCAGCCAAGGTGCCCCAAAAAGGCCAAGAGCTGAACTTGCAAACGCCGTCCCCTTTGTCCTTGCCAGTGACTGCTCAGTGGCATTAACGCTGACAAGAGCTGACCGTTCTGCAGTTTGGATTCTGTTCAGGGGGATCTTTCAAAGCTTCATCCTTTCTAAGAATATAATGAGCCTCAAACTGTGTTGCATGCCCATCAAAATCAGCATGGTCCACAAGGGAGTGCTGGGAAAGCTGTTACAGGGATCTGGGCTGTGTACCAGCTCCTGTTCACAGCCAGTCCAGGTTCCTCACTGTGCTGGTTCACCGCTCGCTCAGGCAGCAGGAGCTTTCGCCAAGCGCTTTCAGGATGCACCTACCTCATCCTCGAGCTGCCATTTGGCTCCCGGTTTCACTTCAGGCTGCACCTTCAGACAGCCAGACGACTGCACGAGGTGGGCCTGCTGGCAGTATCCCACTTCCCTACCATCAGCCCTGCATCAGAAATGAGGGAGCTATAGAGACTTGGCCAAACAAAGCTTCTTCTGTGAGCTGCCCCATCCCAGCTGTGTATGAGAACCCTTCACAAGTTTAGGCAGAATCACAGCACTTTATCTTTGAAGACACATCAGCATGGAAGTCAGATCACGAGGAGGGTAATGGTATTGGGCTCCCGCGCCACTGCGGTGCACCTCTGTCTCCATGGCAATGGGGTCCAGGAGCAAGAGCTGCACCAGCCGCCTCTCGGAGGACCACCGGCAGCAATGGCAGCTCCGAGCTTCCCGAAAGAGCCTCTGCTGCGTTGCAATGGAAACCGCACAGGGGTACGCAAAGCCATGCGCCCCGTTATGAGCAGGGGCACACAGTGCAGGAGCACCAGGAGCCCGCTGCTCTAGGAGCTGATGGTGAGGGCCGGTGGGGAAGGGACAGGCACGCTCTGCGCGAGCGCAGCGGCAGCAGCAGCTGCTGTCTGCAGTGACATCCACGTTCCTGCTCCTGCCTGTTAAACAGGCCAGACACAGCTCTCTTGCCCTCGCTCCCCCAGTGCTGCTTGGCGACAGCAGAACATTTTGCTCCTGCCGTATGAGTCAAACGCATTAACTCCAACTCTCCAGGGAGTCTCTGAGCACTGTAGCTACCTCTGCCACTTCCCCAGGGGTCAGCAGCTGATCCAACATCTTGCTGTCTGTCAAGGCAGCAGAATTCACAGCATTTTCCTCGGGTTTATAAACACTCTGGAGCTCCCAAGCCCAGGCACAGGAGATCCATGCTCTCTGTGAGTAGCATCATTACAGGATGGACCGCAGTGAGATGACAAGGCGCTGATGGGATCTCTGCCGCGCAGACTTGCAGCCCACTTCCCAGTGGACAACAAGAACCCTGCTGCCCTGCCCCACGCTAGGCTGGCTCTTGAGACTCTCTGCTTTGATGAAACAACAGCTCTGCCCCTGCAAAGCCAAACACAACTACCAGCACCAATTCAACCTGCCCAGGTCTAGTGAGAAGAAAGATCATTAGGCAACTGGCAGCACAGACCTCTAGCAGGGGATGCTTTGCCTTCCTAAGTGCAGGAGCAAGGCTGCATCCAGGCACTGGCAAGGGCTGAGCAGTGAGAGGACAGTAGGGCTGCAGTCAGACTTTGCCAAATATTTAATAGACAAAAGATCCAGAACCAGCACTTCTTCTGAGAAGCAGCAGCATTTCATTTTCATTGGCGAATGCTCAGCTAGCTGATTTTATGACAGTATGTCTTTTTTATATATATATATAAAATTTGTGAGTGAATTTAGTGCTTGTGAAACCAAAGGAGTAATAGCACTGGCAAGAGCCAGAGATAAAGTGGAAAGACAGGCCAGCATCCTGCGGCCGTGAGGCAGCACAGCACCGTGTGCCATACCACCCATACTACATTCAGGAAAGTAGCTGCCCTGCTCTTCCAGCTCTCCAGAGCAGATACCAGTCATTTCCTGGGACTCAGGTGCTCAGTCACTCAGGAGGAAACCCTCCGCCAGTCTCAACACCATACTCATGAAAGCAGAAGCTGCTTGTGCCAGTCCTTGCATAGGGCAAGTGACACCAACGAAGCTCTGTGCAGCTCTGCCTGCCAAAGAGTCATAACAGTAGTCTCCAGAGTGATTACCTGAAATGTCCCAAAAGGCAAAAAAAGAGAAAGCAGTAATGTGTTTAATTTCCTTCCAAGCTAGGCATGAGAAGAACCGAGCTTCTCCTCCTCCTGCACTGCAGAGCACCTCCCCTGCAGTGGTCTCTGTCCTCCCACTGCTCATTTCCAGCGGGGTCGAGTACTGGGGAGCCCTGGGAAGCACCTCAGGCACCCCGCCCCTTCCCTCAGCGTCGCGCTCTGCTTCCAGCTCTGTCCTCAGCCTCCACTGCCTCTGTGTACATTAACGCCAAACCGTTGCAAAACTGCGCAGGCCTGTTGTGACGTCTCACTATCTGCACATCCCGTAATGACCATGTTGATGCAACACGTGCTTTCCTCTGCACTACGAAACGTGCTGTCTCAGCCCTGGGCCCCCACCTCTACCGCTTCACTTCTCTCCCGCATGCTTCCGCTGCCTTATCAGCCGCACTGACGCTCAGTCGTCATCTCTCTTCATCTCCCTTTCATGCCATGACACAGGCAGATGTTTTCCCAGTCATTTACACATTTTTGCTATTACAGTTTAATATTTTCTGGCTGATAACGCAAGAATCATCACGGGGGACATCCCCATCACTGTGCTTAACCGACTGCCTCCTGCATCCGCCGGGCTTCCGAGCAGGGCGGGCGCGGCGGGGCCGGGAGCGCACCCTCCCTCCCGCTCTCGGCTCCTCCCGCCCCGCTCCGCTCCGC
>Ga0065711_1029045_pt1 | contig 37886 bp, 22 predicted proteins | sample Hoacrofraction12_FD_59098 | JGI IMG/M metagenome (GOLD analysis project Ga0065711, IMG submission 59098) | Hoatzin crop microbial communities from Cojedes, Venezuela - Epithelial fraction 12 v2 (version 2) | ecosystem: Host-associated > Birds > Digestive system > Esophagus > Crop | place...
TTCCTTCCTTCCTTCCTTCCTTCCTTCCTTCCTTCCTTCCTTCCTTCCTTCCTTCCCTCCTTCATTCCTTCATTCCTCGCTTCCTTCCCCTGGCATCATTTCCCTGATCTCTCTAGCCTCTCCAGATGATGGTTCTAGCCAGTGCCACATGCTGACACTTCACACCAAAGCAGGATGCTGCCTCAGACTAGCCTCCATTGCTACAGAAGTCACTGATGACCAAGTGCTCATCTGGGCTAAAATACTACATTCCCCTTAATCAGACAGCCAAGCATGGTTTAGGTGTGTGTTTCCTCAAGCCTCTATTGAAGCTAAGTTCACCTCTTCTTCAACTAGCAACAAAACAGGAAGTATAAATGGCTCTTATTTGTGGATTTACCTGTCCTCCTTCATAGTCAGTGACTTGCTGTCATTATGGAGAGCCTTGATAAGAGAAACCTGTAAGATGTGTGAAGGGGAGAGCAGCATCCTGGGAACAAGTCTCCTCTCCTGAGGGTGCAGTCTGGTGTAGCTAATGGCCAAAGGCCATGCCTCACAGCACAACTCTGCTTCTCAAGCACACGCTCTCATTTGAGAAAAGTCAATTTCTGATCCCATCTTGCTGTGAAGAAACAAAATCCCCCAATCTGCAACTGATTTTGGTCATAGCAATGCTGCCTAAATTAGACAAGGACCTCAAACGTGGGCCCAGTGAGTGCACAGGCTGCCTTTCATTTGTCCCAGTATCAGTATTCATATTTAAATCCCTAATCTCAGGTGTTTGTCTCAGTACAGGACCCATTGGCATACTAGTAATGGCCTTCTCCTAGAAAATCACCCGTTCCCCATCCCAACCACCATCTGCATGCTCCACCTACCCAGTTACCAATTCCTCTAGACCTCTTAACTGCCGTTCCAGAACAGGCACATGTCCTTGCTATAAGCTTTATCAGCTGAGTTGAAAATATGAACTGAAGCAAAACAGATGGAATTTCATAACCAATTAAATGTTACAGAGGGAACCATAATGTGTAGGCTCCTCATTTTCAAACTGAAGCCAGTCATCTTGCTAAGCCTCCTTGATGCTGTGACAGACCCCCTACGTTCTCTTCTGCAGCCCCAGAGGTCGGGGGTTGATCCTGCACATTGGGAGCATGCTGAGATCCTGCTGCAGGGATAAGACCTTGCTCCAGAGAACTCAAACCAGTGGCTGCACCTTCCTTTGATCTAACTTGACATGTCTTGTCTGCACTGAGTCTGTGTTTCTTTTGGTATTACTGAGCCATCATGGTCTGATTTTCTGTGTGTGCCTGGTAGTGCTCTCTTGCTTCATAGCTCAATGGAAAAATGGAGTAACTATTAAAGAGACTCTTTAAACAGCTAGGAGATGTTTGGTTTGTGGCCAAGAAGAGTTATGGGCTTGTAGAAGATAAATCCATGCCAAATATGGGTGAAGAAATTCTATGCAGAAAGGCCTAAATAATGGGAAGAGGAACTCTCTTGGTCCAGGCTTTCACTCCTTTCACAGCTGAGCTTGTGGAAATCAAAGTTTATAGTACTCTTGAGTGAGAGGAGGACCTGGACCAACTGAAATACAAGAGAATAAGATCAGCACATATGAAGTGAGAATTAGGCTTAAATAATATGGTCTGGGCATTTTTTTAGTAAAGCATCTGGTACCTGGGTCTCACAAAATCTTACACAGTAAATTAATTCAAATGGGCTTGTGCAGATTTGAGACGTGGATATAAATGCAGTGATGATGCAGGAAATCACCCTGTAAGCAGCTGCACAGACCATCACTTTTGACATCATTGTTAGTGAACTGGAGAAGGGTCAAAGAAAAAGCTTGATTCTGTAGACTGAATTCCCAGTGTGGAGCACACTGCCTGAGGAAACCCACAGGTGCCACCAGCATGGGCTGCTCAAAAGAGAATGTGAGACCTGCAGCACCACCAGATCCTGAATGGGTGGGGAAAAATCTAAATCTGTTCTCCTGCCACAGGACTGAAGTATGTTGCGTTGGCAGGTGTCTCACGGAGGACATAAAAAGCAACTATTGTAGATGAGCGGAGAAGTCGAAAAGTGAGCTCGGAGGGTCTTTTCAGAGGGGTGTGTTCCCTGCTGAGGAGCTGATCTTTGCCTCTGTTCACTAGTTCCACCTGAAACCAGTGTGCAGCACAGGGGAAAGCAAAGAGGAGGGGCAATGAAAGATGGTGGGGTTAGGGAGGGATGGGTCATCACCGTTCCTTTCTGGCCTGCACAAGATTCCTCTGCCTGTATTGCATGTATTTGTAAGAGAGAGGGAGAGAGAAAACACCACTCTGCTTGTTGTGGAAGGTTACAGGAGTAAAAAGAAACATGGAGGTAATGCAAGAAAGATGTTTCTAGTTAGTACTGGTACAGCAGTCAATTGAATGTATGTCAATTCCCTTTCTTCCTCTCTGCGCTCAATATATATATTTAGATGTGAGCAGAGACATTGTTAATCTCAGATCCCAAATGCCACTTTGATAACTGCCAAGATTTGGGGGTGACTGCTGTAGCAGCAATAATACAACGTTATGTTTTCTGTCCTAACGGACGATTGTATGTGAAGTGCTCCTGTCTCCAATATGTACAATATTTCAAACTTTCCTGCCAAAAATAAAAATGGAAAAAATTAAGAAAGCCTTGAGGCAACAATAACTTATTTGACATCAAGTTACATGGGTTTTACATGTTTATTTCCTCAAATATTCAATTAAAAGCTTACTTACTGTGGCAGATGTCATATCACATGGTGCATATGCTCCCTCTCCAATACAGAGCAGCTTTTTAGAAATGACTGCCAAAACGTTGTAAGAAATTTTATAATAGTTTCAGGATGAAGCATAAAATGTAATAAGTCACACATTTTTATGTGTATTTTATTGATCATTTGGTACTAGCTCTCTGTTTGGGGGTGGGGTTTTTTGATTGTTTTTTTGGGGGAAGGAGGAATTGTTTCCATGCAAAGAGAGAGGGAAGGAAACTTCTGGATATTTGGAAATTGGGCATAGGTGCTTTGTTGGGAAAAGATGGCTGGAGTGACCCGAGTGAGACAGGTTTCTTTTGGTCTGCTCTTGTTCCTGCGTATGAAAAGCAAAAAAGATGTGCAACTGCTAGTAAGAAATACTTCAGTAAATTTTGTTCCACTGAAAGCATTCTACTTCTCTGAAAAAGACCTCTGACAACTCTATTGTTGGCCATTTGGTTAGCTATTATGTGGGTAAAAAGAGACAGTTTTCCAAAATCCTTGTCTGATTTCCATTCAGAAGTTAGTGCATATGTTAACCAAACTTAGATTAAATGTCAAATAGATATGATGCATCTACATTTATCCAAATCAGGTATAGCCACCTGTTATATCTCACAGTCTAAGCCAGTCATTAGTGACTTTCAAGAAGAAAGATGTTTTCTGGCTGACAGTCACCCATACTGGAGATACTGCATGCTTTGCCATAGCATTTAAAACCAGGTTCAAGGATGCTGGACTGCCTACATAAGGGTCTAACCGGCTATGATGATGATGTCCATGTATTTCTTTTGACTGTCACTAGTAAAACAGCTCTGAGAAAACTCCAAAGCATCATGAGAAAAGAGCTGTGAAAAATAAAACTGAAGGTAACAACACTCGTCTTTATTTGCACCCACTGAACCCTTGTATAATCCCAAAGAACAGGGTCCTTGGAAAGATATTACTGTCTTGTTCAGCAAAGGAGCATCAGACCTACGAAAGAGGGTGAGTTTTTACAACATGACCATAACACATGCCAGCTGACATGTTACACACAGGACAAGAGAGAGGCAGAAATACAGATCGGTCTTCGCTAGCGTCAGTGCCTGCTCGAATCTCTATAAACAACACATGTCAGCGCCGGATCAATATACTTGAAATGACGGAGCTTTATGGATTTTGAGGCACTTTTAGGACAAAAAAAAAAAAAATTTCAAAGTGTCTTCATTGCAGAGTAGAACCTGACTGTCACCTGAACATGGCACTTAGCTGTTTGTGGTTGCCCGCAGAGAGTCTTTAGTTCTAACTTCATAGTGCTTTCAACCCAGGACAGGTAGTGTTTAAATTCAAGCTTTTGTTTCACTTCAGCGTAGGCATATGATCCACTTTCTTTGTCATAAGAAGATAGACTAATCAAAGCCATGGCTGTGAGGCTCACCAAACCTTTCTGTCTCCTCTTCTGGAAATGATTCAGAGCTGAAACTCCATGCTTGACTCCCCTCTGCAAAACTTCTACAGCATGCAAGCAGAGATGCCATATGCAAAAAAAGACTGGGAAAACTCACTTGTTTAAGATGAACAGGACAAACTCTGTGTTGGGGGTCGCCCAGCATCTAGTTGGCCAATAGAGGTGAGGATGCTGCAGCTCCGTTTCTCCAGGTCTTGCCAGTAGTGAGGCTGAGTATGTATTCCCAAGACGCACACAGACACATAGATACAATCACAGAATCATAGAATCATTTAGGTTGGAAAAGTCCTTTAAGATCATTGAGTCCAAACACAAACCCAACACTGCCAAGTCCACCGCTAAACCATATACCTGACTGCCACATATACGCGTCTTTTAAATACTTCCAGGGATGGTGACTCTATCACTTCCCCGGGCAGCATGTTCCACTGCTTGACAGCCTTTTCAGTGAAGAAATTTTTCCTAATATCTGATTTAAACCTCCCCTGGTGCAATTTGAGGCTATTTGCTCTCATCCTATCACTAGTTACCTGGGAGAAGAGACCAACACCTGCCTCACTACAGCCTCCTCTCAGGTAGTTGTAGAGAGTGAGAAGGTCTACCCTCAGCCTCCTCTTCTCCAGACTAAACAGCCCCACTTTCCTCAGCCACTCCTCATAAGACTTGTTCTCCAGACACTTCACCAGCCTCGTTGCCCTTCTCTGGACATGCTGCAGCAGCTCAATGCCCTTCTTGTACTGAGACGCCCAAAACTGAACACAGTACTCCAGGTGCGGCCTCACCAGTGCCGAGTACAGGGGCACGATCACCTCTCTACTCCTGCTGGCCATATCATTCCTGAGACAAGCCAGGATGCTGTTGTCCTTCTTGGCCACCTGGGCACACTGCTGGCTCATGTTCAGCTGGCTGTCGACCAACACCCCAAGGTCCTTTTCCACCAAGTAGCTTTGAGATGCTCTTCCCCAACCCCGTAGCGTTGCCTGGGGTTGTTGTGACCCAAGTGCAGGACCCGGCACTCAGCCTTGTTAGATCTTCTACAGTTGGCCTCAGCCCATCGACCCAGCCTGTCCAGGTCCCTCTGCAGAGCCTTCCTACCCTCGAGAAGATCAACACTCCCACCCAACTCAGTGTCATCTGCAAACTTACTGAGGGAGCACTCAATCCCCTCATCCAGATCATTGATAAAGATATTAAACAGAACTGGCCCCAGTACTGAGCCCTGGGGAACACCACTCGTGACCAGCCACAAACTAGATTTAACTCCATTCACCACAACACTTTGGGCCCGGCCAACCAGCCAGTTTTTTATCTAATGAAGCGTACACCCGCCCAAGCCATGAGCAGTCAGTTTCTCCAGGAGAAAGCTGCAGCAAATGGTGTTAATGTGCATATATATACACCACTGGCCACACAGACCAATGTACGCAGGAAATGCCCACACACATAAAAACATAATGGGCAGCCTGCCCCTGTTTCCATGTCTGGTTTATCAAGATTGAAGTCCATTGGTGGAACACATATGCGTATAGACAGATATATACAATATAGATCCCTCCTTACTTAGTCTGTCCAGTAGCTGGCAGCTAGATCCCTGGTCTCCCCAGCTGCTGGAACCTGCACATACAGGCACCTGACACCCACAGCCCCACTCCAACTGCTGGCGCTCAAATCTCTTCCCTTACAGACCCCTATACACACACATAGACACTCACTACAGATACTCCAGAAAGTGGTCTTGGACACTTAGGCTGCCCAGTAGCTGGTCCCTGGGACCCCCTCCCTCCCTGGTACCTCCTGCAGACACACACACACACAAGAAACAGGTCTCCGGTAGCAGGTCCAGACCTTCAGTCTCTCTGGTGGCTGACTCTCAGACTTCTTGATCTCTGCAACAGCTGGCTTGCACCCCTGGTCCCTCCAGCTGTCAGCTCTTAGTTCCTCTTGTGTCTTCAGTATCTGTTTCACAGCATCCAGCCTCTCTCGTGCCTGACTCCCATGACTGGACAAGTGTACTGACCAGCAGCTTCCACACACACAGCCAGTCCCTTCCAGCACAAGGCAGAGGAACACCACTAGAGCACACAGTACCTGCAGTTTGGTTAAAACCGCATTAACTGCTTAATCTGGTCAAGTGCCAGCTTTTTCACTGACCATTCTTTGGAGAGGATGCTCCCGGGATTCCATGACTTTGTATGCATTTTTCACTGCGTGCCATAGGCAGATGTTGCAATGAAAATGTAAAGAACACATTTTGTAAAACACACAAGGTAGATTCATGCACCTTTTAGAAGAACTGGCTATAGGATCTGGAAAAGGTAAATAAAAGCTGCAAAATTGTGTGCTGTGATGTAATTTCAAATAGTAGTAAAAATTTCAGAAATTAACAGAAATTCTCATCTTCTTAGATACTGTAGTTTACAACTTGATTCTATCTGATGAGCTGGTAAAATTCCATTAGGGGCTACAATTAGATGAAAAGGACCCTTGCAAGTACAGGAGTTATGTTCACTTTGTAGAACTCAGCCTGCAAGAACATGTTACTTATTCTAGGTCTGACACAGCGATGAAACAAACCAAGCAAAGCATTTAAAGTTGAACGATACTTTGAGCGTAAGGGAACAGCCTGGAATTCAAGCACAAACACCACATTTTACTTACATACCAATCCCAGTATTACTGATTGTTTTTTAATGCATTCCAAGCTTCAACTACAGTTCCTCGGAGACAACTGGTCCTTTGTCATTTTGATAGCGAAACATACAAAAGAGACATGGGAAGCCTTTTCCATCCACCCACGTTTCCCCTTTATTATTGGACTACTCCCTTCAGCAAGTTCTGAAATACATTTCTGCTTCAGTTTCACATGAACACAGGATTTCTAGTTCTATTACTGATTTTTACACCACCATCTAAGGTGCTTCAGGGTTTGGAATTTCTTCCATGACAAGACGCTATTTTTTTTTTTATTTTTCTTAGCTGACTTCTACCACTACTGTAGCTATACGGGACGTACTGCTCTAACCCACTGATACTAAGCCATACTCCAGAAGACTGGCTAGTGGTCAAAAGTTGTTTCATACTGACCAGTACCTTTAATTAAAAAGCTGATGAGATCAACACCAGCAACCTCACAAGAAACTCTGAGTGCTGACAGCAGTCGCATTAGCACGCTAACTGTGGGAATTGCTCTTCTGAGCTACCCCTGTCCCTGGAACGCTGGGCTGGGATTCAAAACATGCATTTCTGCCAAGCCTTGTGAGGGATAAGAAGGTTACACAGAATATGACCCAGAAAAGTAAAGCCTTTGGAAGGGTGCTGCTCCACAGATGCAGTTACCTGGAATTGCTGCAAAATCCAACTTGCAGAGCAAAGCTGGGAAAGAAAGAAAATGCTAGAGTTTATTTTCTTGCACAAGACTGAAAAACAGGACCCCTTTGAAAGATTTTATCTGACAGCAAAGTTTCCACAAAAATAAAAGGTGGTTTAGGGTTTCTATTGATAGCAAAAATCTGTCAAACAGAAACAAATTATTAACACAGATGTATTCTAAAATGCGTGCTTACAAGTTTAGTTTATTGAGGAACAAAGAGCAGCATCTGTAGCAACTTACCCCTGGATCTTTTGGAACAGAACCCTGCCTACACCTCCACTTCCTTTTATTAAGTAATTGCTGCTCCATGCTCTGTCCAAAGAAGCATGCTGGTGAAGGAGAACAGGCATAATGGTCCCTCTTGATCCTGAAGTCTCTAGCCTTAGAGGAACACTGAAGTCTGTACCTACTGTGCAGCTCAGTCCGGCTACGGAGCTCCATTCCAGTCTCACACAGGAAAACTCCTGCCCACCGCAACTACAGAGGGAACTTAATGAATCTGGGAAATAAATAAATAACTAAAATAGAGTTGAAACATTGGCTGGGTTCCTTCAGGCATTGTGAACCTGGGTGTTTAGTCTTCCATTATCACAAATATTTGTGGAAGCCAGAAGATAGTTTCCATCTTCTGTCCATACCCATATGGAAAGATGGGAGCTAGACATAAAGTCAGCACCAGAGATTGCTCAAAATTACTCTGAGGTTGCCGAGAACTAGTCCTTTGAGGTAGTGCATGTGCTAGCCTTTGGAATCAAGAAGCAAGTAGCATGCAGGCAATTTCTCTTCATACAAATCCAGTATCCAAGGAGAAATTCAGGTTGGTGTTAAGAAACCTAAGCTTAGGTTTCTACATGTGAGCCAGGTGCCCAAGATACCACTGCATTCACCAGAAACTTAAGGGCTATTGAAATACACCTAAAACTCCACTGCTACATTTGGTCAGCTGAATAGCTGTAAAGCTATGTTAAATTTTAAAGTCTAAATCTGCAAGCTGAATCCCAACTCCACATCTCTCTGTGGCAAATAATTAGAACTGCGCAGCAAGAAATGATTGTAGCAATAACCAGACTTCTTACTGGCTCTACCTTGAACAAAGAACTTTGTCATGGAAAGGGTGAACATGTGCTCGTACACTAATGAAACAGGTGATTCCTGCCAAGAAAAGATAAAATGAACAAACAATTCTTCCCTTGATTTGACAGGTCAGGTTTAAGATCTTGTTACAAATACACTTTTTGATCAGGTTTGTGGCATCATGCTGAGTGTGTGAATAACTAAGGAGGTGTTGCTACTAGCCATCCAGAAGTAGGAGATTGAATTACATTGGAGATTTATGGGATTTGTTTTTAATCAATCAGTGTCAAGGGACATCACTTTCTGCATGTTTCTCTTCTAGGGCATTTAGTAGATCTCCCCTTTGAACTTCCCTGTGACAGTCACTGCTTAATTTCAGTTTTTCTGTGGAATATTGGGATCTTCAGGTATGTCCACACTGCACACAAGATCAATCAGAAGGCAGATTTTTCCAGAAATTGTACACAATTCAATTGAGGGAGAAACCACTGGCCAGAAAATATCACTGGTGGGAAATACCAGAAATCAGGAATAATAGTTTTAGTAATTTAAAAATTAGTTTCTAATAAAAATGCCTAAATATATTGTAACAGATTATTGGAAAGGAAAAGAAACTTTCATATATTCTTGTGCGTTGTTAGAACTCCACAGAGCTAATTTATTTTACATATGAAGCAGTGACCTGTTCCTGCTGTTTCCACTGATTTTATTAATAAAAGTTTTCTGAGGTGAATGTATCTGATACCAAAGTCCTTAGGAACTGGGATAGTTAAATGAATCATTCAGGACTTTTAACTCAATCACATTATGCTGCAGAAACTGATTCATAATATATGGCACTGACTTAGTTGTTTTAACCAAGCAGGTGATCTAGGAGATGGCACCTCTGGGCCTGTGATATTGGCCTACAACTGTATAGAACCAAAGGGAAAACATTTTTTTTCTAAAGATGCTATCTTTTGGGAAACTTTGCTCGCTTATCTGATCAATGATTAAAGACGATGTGTTCTGACTTATCAAAGAATATAAAAAGAGCTACCTGAAACAACCTTGCAAAGTACTTTAAACACGTGTGCAGCAACAGAAATTATCTGGCCCCCTCAGATCTTGAAGTCAAACACTCATTTACTGGAGTCTCTTGTGAAAGATAGGTACTTCCAGGGGTTGACTCCTCTCAGCTGTTAGACAGTTAGCTGCAGCTGGGATGAATTGTCTCCTGTTTCTCTGCATTAACTAAAGAGGAAGCCAAGATCACTCATATAAGACTAAACTCCAGCTTCAGATGGTTATAGCTGACTGAGTTCTTCTCCTATATTTTTCTGATTTAGAAACCAAACATTCTCTTTAGGTGCAAACTTTTCGTGTATATACTGTAGGTATATGTACCTACATATGAGTCTGCACTGTCCTAATTGCTGATGCTAGGTTAGAGTAGCCTTGTCACAAGGAAGTAAAAGTCTCTGCTTTCTTTTGACATCTGAGACACTGACTGAGAGTGAAACTGCCCCCCACTAGAGCCCTTGCACACAGCAAGTCACAGTTGACAGACGTGTGAGCTCCCACTATGCAGTGCAGGTCTCAGTAGACGGTGAACATGCTCAAAGTAGAATTGAGTATGGGCACTACTAATAAGTAGTAACGAGAGTAATGTATCAGGCAGATCTTTTCCTTTTGCTGGGTTTTGGGCCATGTGGGTCAGTTTGGAAAAATAAGTATTGGTCTTCATGCCAAATACTGCCAATATTTATGTTTGTATGAATATGTTTAGAATTAGCATTGTTTTGAGCCAAAGACATTCTCCTTTTGGAAACATTTTATTGTCCATAAGTTAAAGCTGACATTATTACCACTCTGCTACCTGGATAAAACTGTCTTTGCAAATGTACAGGCTAGGGACTTACATCAGGAAGGAAAGAAAAGCCCTTTGAAGCATAGCATGGGATCTTGCCACCATTGAAATCAACGGCAAAACTTTCACTGACTTCAGCAGGGCTGGGATTCCAGGCATTGCTGATGAATATGTGCACGCAGCTGCTAAAGCAACAGTGAGCATCTCTGGTGTGATTTCTGAATGTGAGAGAGAGAGGGTTCTGCAGGTTAACTGGCACACGTCTTTGCTAAATCTAATGTTTTCCCTTTTGTTCCCCCTTAAAAATATTTTCCTTTTAGAGGAGCGTACCACAAATGAAAACTGTTCTGCTGCTATTCTTTGCAACACTGGATGTGAATTACATGTACTAAGTGGATGATCCGCTCTATAGGAAATACAAGACAACAGGGAGTATTTATCTGTCATTGTAAAGTAAACAGAGCCAAGCATTACAGACGAAGTGGCCAGAACAGGAAAGTATGCTCATTGACTGAATAACCTGAGCATCATGGTTTTCAAATCTACCTTTTCTGTAATTGTGATTACAGATTAACTATCTCTAATTCGTCTTGCATGTACACTTACATTTTTTGGTTTCTGCCTATGTATTTGGGAAAATTTAAAAACTGCTGGTTTTGGATTCACTGAAATGTGGAAAAAAATAGTCAGTTAAAAACAAATAATATATGCCATAATGGAACACAAAGATATATTAGGTAAACATGAAGTGAATAGTCAAGTACATGGCACAGAGCAGAGGGGTTAAATTAACACACAATGAACACACACAGTTATTCTGAGGAAATGAAAAATGATCAGGATATCCACTCGAATCAATGCAAAAAAAGTTGACTCTGACGTGGTGTGTCTCTAAGAAAAACAGGTGAAAGCCCATCTGTCTCCCTAGGAGAAGAACCTCTAAACTTCCTAGAGACAGACACGCTAGAAGCGATTAACAGCAGCATCAGTTGATCTTTGTGCAGTGTTTTAGCGATCAGTCTTCTCACTAAAGAGCGAGGTTAATATATGCATCCAGATTACTCATTTTCAGCTGTTTCTAGTTTAACTAACATGTAAAATTCTGTGTACAACACCCATGGTTTGGAGGCATTGTTTCTGCATTTTTTTTTTTAATTTTAGCAGCTATATTTTTTCCTCTTAATCCCTATAATAATCCTGTTTTGAGGCATGCTTAATTATTTAACTTTGCCATTCTCTCAGGGAAATTATGGACTAAATTGCACGCATGTTATTAATACAAAGCACCATTTTGTTAGCTAATTTAGAAGTTCACACCCACATCAAACAGGCAGATGGCTATAATCTATTATTTGTGATCCCGCTCAACTGCACCGAGAGGACAGAGCCCGCGCTCCTGTTCTCCCTCCCCGCTGCGAGGGCAGCATCCTGCCGTCAGGTCCCCTCGGAAACCCAGCCCTGCACACGCTGGTGCACCATCATTTGAATCTCCCAATTTCACAGCCTCTCTCCCTTAACGCTCAGTGGACACAGCTGGCTCCTCTTTTCTCTTTGGAAAGTTTTTTTGTTTTAAATTCCTTTACCACTGCTTGATTGCCGTTGGACACACTCTGGCTCAGCATACGCTCCTCAGCTTAACTGTGATCATTTCTGGCCCTGGTTTGGGGCCCACCAAACCAGCTGTCAGAATTTCTCCCAGAAAGGGGGCAAAAGCAAATTTTAACTCTCCTCCCAGCTGGTTTTGCTTTTAATTTAGAAATGAAGAGCGCATATTTATTTCAAAAGGTTACGTGTCCCTTTTCTTCATTCTTGGCTCTCACATTCATTTTGTATTGCAACGACTTAATTTTAAGCCTTGTGCAGTACAATGTTGTTTCTGCTGTAATGCTGTTTAATGTAGCAACACAAACCTGGCAAGTGACCTGAATTTCACAGATCAACTGCAGCCACACAGGAGACGTGGGGACCTGCAACAAGAATGTTTTGTTTCCTCTCTTGATGTTCTAATTGCTGCCCATGATCCAACTGCTCCCCCATCTGACCTTGCATGTAATTTTCATTGCTTATTCTTTGGAGACTCTCTAGACGTATGACATGTCTGCAGTTCCTCTTGGTATCATGCATACTCAGCACCTGATCAGCTGCATGGCTCTGGATGTGAGACAGTCTAAATGGAGTCACATCAGACAAATTATCTGGTGTACAGGGTGTCTTCAAGAGTGTCGTAAGCACAGTGTACAAGACAGATTCAAAAGGCAAAGCCCTGCCCTCTGTTGAATATTTTGTATGGACCATCTGAGAACTCAGATGTCTTAAAGGTTCTTTTTTAAAGCAAGCAAGACTCAGCAAGACTTTTTAGATAGCCCGAGTGGCTGGAATATTGGCCCAGGCTTGTAAAACCTGAAGATGCTTTGAATTTGTCATGGTTCTTTCCCATGATAGTCTTTTTTCCAGCACTTTCCTTCAGACAACATCTCAGTTCACTCAGAGACATGGAAGGAGTGAGGATGAGTGTAGCGGATGCAGCTGAGAAACTGAGATAGCATCAGCTTCTTGTGCCAGGACTTTTACAATTCTATCTATGTTCATTATATTCTGCATCCACCAGCCACTTTCTCTCAGGGCCAGAGCAGACTGCTGCCCACAAAGCTTGTGTGCACTCTTGTTGAAACAAGTTACGTTTCTCCTTTCATTTCCTGTGGTATTTGTTAACTTGAGGACTAGATCATCCTGTACTAGAGCATTCTTTTTCATTAAAAGTTCAAGATCCCCCATAAGTATGGATCAGCCTTGTGGTATGACTTAAAACTCTTGGTGACAGCTTTATTTACTCATGTTTCATGCACAGTATGTTCCTTATATCCCATATGCCTTCTCCCTCAGAAATAGCAACCTTACATTCACAAAAAATCAAGCTTTACCAATATATTTTTAGTATACATCTATACATTACTAAATGTAGGTCTGACCCGGAAATCCTGCTGCACAGTTAACTTTGGGAATGAACAAAGAAATTTAACGTGGCTGGGGAGGGCGGAGGGGGGAAGTATTTCTAATCTGTGACGGCATTCTTTTTTATAACAGGGGAACATCAACCAGCGATCAGGTCAAGAGGACCAGAGCTGTTTGGGAGCGCTTACTTCAAGATCAACAAAGGAAGAGGGGGACTCCTTACATGCACTTTCTCTAATTTGGCCCTAAGCCCTGCCAGACAAGCCTCCAGGAGAGGGGATACTCTCAGACCTTCTGGTCCTCAGGGGAAGCATCCTCTTCCTTTCTAGAGCTACCTGACAAACTCCCTGCAGTGAAGATCTCTTATTTTGTTAAATTCTCCATCTGCTGATTCTGGCTGGTGAACTGGTGAACCTGGCAGCCATCTCTGGCTGGTACTCTGCTTGATGGAACCCATGTCCAGTGGCAAGGGGCTCTGCAGGATTTACAGATGCTCCAGCAAAGAGCTGTAGACACCTAAATGTACTGGGTACTGGGCTCCACTTTTTCAAAGTTAGATGCTCATACTCATTTCCACCAACTGAAAATTCATAGCAGTTTGTTCCTAAAATGTGTTTGCTTACCCTGTCCTGGTACGTATCAAGGGCTCAGCTTTAGATATGCCCCATCTCATTCAAACATCGGAAGACATGCTGAAACAACTGGACAAAGACAACATTGACCTGAATGAGTTTTCTACCAGTTCTATATCTGGCTATATCTCAACCTCAAATGAGAAAAGCACAGAGGACTGGCTTGTCTCTTTCCCCAAAGTCTCCTATTTCACAATTGCCAATAGATAGAGCTAGTAAAACCCTAAAATCACGTCTCTTGTCTGTGGGGCATGCTTTCAAGGCACATAGATGTCCACTGATAGAAGCTCGAGCTGAAACATGCAAACGCACCTGCCATCAATGGCAAATACTATGATTATTAATGGTAACGTTAGAAGAACTTAACTAATGGAGCAACACATCTGGATTTGTTGCAGAAAACCATCAGGGCTAAGGAAGTAAAATTACATTTTCAGGAATGAATTATTCACTACACGTGTACAACCAGCAGAAAGAGAATCGCAGGCTGAGGAAAATGTGTTCAAACTTACCAACAAAAATAAATACATGAAAGTATGATGTGAACATCAGCTACATTTCCTAGGCCAAAGCTCCATGTGGGGGCCTGAAATCCAACTATATTTGCATTTTGACATATTATCACCAGAAAAGACATCGCAATGCAGCCGCTGAGGCAAGAGAGTTCAGCATTGCCAGGACATCTGGGCTTTTTTCTTATGGGTGGAAAATTCCTCTGCTCCCAAATGTCATACAGGATTGTACAGAGGGAAGAAAAGAGGGTAAATGGGGGATGCCCTGTCTTAGAAGCAATGAAGGTATTGTAAGGACTCATCCAGACAAAAAGCCTGTACTCTTGAAGAAAGAGGACATGTTTTTGCTCTGTTTCCCTGAACCCAAGTCATCCACTTTTTCTTCCCAGTCTTGATGATCTCACTACTATCTGTTGTAACTCTTCACAAAACTGCTCCCCTTCCTCTCTTTCTCATTTTCCCTCTGAGAAGATCCCCTCTCTTTGATTTACCATTACCCCTTACCCCAGGCACATAACTCCTATGCACACACACAGACACACACACAAGTCCTGAAGAGAGATTATGGTGATGCACATGAATTAGTCTTCTTGCAGGCTGCAAAGAGTGGAATAAATGGGAGGGTTGGAACATATGGAAAGGGTGCTAAAACTCTGTAGGTCTAGTTTGATGAAGCAATTGAAGGCTGCACAATGTTTACCTTTAAGGGGGTAAAGGAAAGAATTACCGTGATGCTCACAGAAGCTTCGGAATTTGGAAAAAATAAAAGAAAGCGCTTTGAAATGCTGTCATGGGAGCGCCCACTTTGAAGTTGTGCTAGGAAACCCATCCTGGAGTGTTTATGCTCTTGGGAAAAGTCAGCCCAGATGCGACAGCAAAAATTGTGATGCTCATACCACAGTTACAAGACCTTGCCATGAGGGAGCACTACATGAGTTGGAGTAAATGGAATCAAAGTGCATTTCAATCAATGAACCCATGCTGATACGCTTTGAATCAGAGAAACTTGGGGCTCTACTGGTGCCTCCAAGGACGGCCCTGGGGCAACACTGTTCCAGCAGAACAGAAGAGGTGCACTTGGCTTTCTATGGCATCTGTTACAGGACTGATGGCTGAGCCTGAACAAAAGCATGCCTCACTCTAAACAAAGTTTAGGCACGGCTAACAGATACATGAAATTTTCTAGGCACTTGTAAGCTTCATAACTAAACAGAAACTGGTCTTCAATGTTACTTTTTGCTTATACACAATATAATGTGTATATACACACACATAAATATTAAGGAATCTTAATCATATGTTTGTATAATCAAGCCTAATGGTGAAACTACAAAGCTAGTTATTCGTCTTTCAGATAGTGAATGGTAGATGCTCAGTAAATGCGAAAGTATGTGGCAGACACAAAGGCATTCTCTTATTTTGACTTCAGTACAGAAAAGTGCATGTGAACTTGTGTGTTCATGCATGTGGCAGCTCACCAAGAATACGAGGGAGCTGAAAACCCTGTGCTCTTTGCTAGCTCACTGAAGGTCATCAGGGCACAGCATAAAGGAAATATCAGCCAGGCTTTGGAGAGGCCACCATTAAGGTAGTTTCTATTTCCACAGATGAAGGCCACCGCAGTAGCTAGAGGGAGCAGTTGCGAGGCAAGCGGTGGGCAGGCTAGAAAGACACCTTCAGTCAGACATTATCCATGGTAAATAAGAAAAAAAATCACTTTATAGATTTGCTAGCACTTGGAGATAGTGGTCAGCAAGTTCATGTTGACCTGTTAAATGGGATTTCCCTAATGGGGACTATGATTAGTTTCCTTTCACACTGTAAGCCTGTAGTTTAAAAGCAGGTCTTTTGTCAAGAGGATTCTGCCTGTCATGAAGCATGGTGGCCCACAGACAATCTCAGAAGTCTCAACACATCTGGCTACTTTGATTTTAATGCTAAGAAAGAAAAAGTACACATATCCTTACTTAGCCTTACTTTATTTTTACCTACAAGAGTCTACAATAAAGACCAGATAGCTAAAGAAACAATTTCAAATTCTAACCACCATGACTGCCTTCATTTTACACATCCAGTGGACATGAATTCTTGTCATCTTCTTTTACGCGAATGGCAGGATTTATTAGATCAGACAGGTCATCAAGTAATTTTTTTCTTTAATAATGTCTTTGATTCAGTGAACTCAAATTTATGCTCTGTTATAGTGTGCTAACAGTTACTTTTTGGCTAGGAAATTCAGTAATAAATCTGAATTTAATAAACTGACAATGGATCTCAATGTGAAAGAGATTCAAGGCACTCATTTTTTCAGTTATTTAAAAGCAGTGAATCCTTGCATAACTGCATGACTAATTCCAAACTAAAAGCGTATTCTCTCTAAAAATATCTCACTGATCACAACATGCAATTCTGCTTAATGTGGAGATCATTTTAAAAGCTGTCCAGCAGTTGCCCTGGTCACAGTGGCAGCGCATTCTTTTCACCTCCCAAAGAGGAAAGACAATTTGGGATTGTTCTCTCGTAAGCACAGCTCTGTTCGTGAACAACCACATACACACCTCTGCATACACTCTCTTCTCCTCCTGCCACCCCCGTTCTCTGCATGCATACACATACACACACAAACACACACACAAGAAGAAGACTTGGAGCTGGAGAAGCATGGTGGAACAGGTTGCCCAGCCAAGTTGTGGAATCTCCATCCTTCAAGATTTTGAAAGCCTGGATGGACAGGGACCTGAGCAACCTCGTCTTGCTTAGAGGCCTGCCTGGTTTTGAGCAAGGGGTTGGACTTGTGTCTACAAAAGAGGTCACATCCAACCTAAATTATTCTACAATTCTGTGAGCTTGTCAGCTACCTGCTCTGTTCCTTGCTAATGAAATTTTTCAGGAGCTCTATGCACACACCCACAGCTTGTCTACAAAGGGACAATCACTGGCAAAGCCACACAGACATAGTTTTATCTATATATATGTCTTGCTATATATACTGTATGCACATATGCAAATATATCTGTGCATGTACATTTGTAGATGTGTCTGTGTGCATGTGTGTTTGCATAAATGTTTTTGCACATGCATAGGTATGTATACAAACAAGCCCTTTCCTAGCATAATGCCCCACTGGAATACCAATGCCCCCACCCCCCAGAAGATAAACATGTTCTTCTGCAGGAGATGTGGCTGGGAACTAAGATAGGATGGCTGTGCATAGCACTGACTGGGCAGGTCTCTCAACATGCCTAAGCAAAACGCAGAAGCAGTGAAAACACAGGGCACAGCTTCACCACAGAAACGTTCACACACAGGTCATGCTACACCAGGTTCTGGTCATCCTGGTTCATTGGGCAGTGAATAGTTCATACCATCCTGTCTTGTGTTTAAAGAACTTCAATAAAGTATTATGTGATGCATATGCATGCTGCATATGGGAATCATTCACAACTAGCTGTTTTAATGACCTTGTTTTAATGTCTGAAACTCCCTCTAGCTACACACCTATCACGAGTACTTAGAGTCTGTGCGTCCCAGTCTTGAGTAGATCTTCTAGGCCATAGATAAATTAAATACTTCATGTGCATCAAAGGACTGTATGTAGCTCCAAAAAGCCTTGGTTGGTAGAATGCCTTTGTAAGCTTTTTTATTAAAGCCTGCCAGTTTGTTCACCATCTTCCATGGGGTTGCATCTGCCGCTTGTATAGCTTTGAGGAGAGAGGGCATGTGCTGAGCTGCTCCAGAGCACTGTAAAACAAACGCACCAGAACAAAAAACAAGATACCAATCTTTTCCTATGTGTCTGGCCTAAATTAGACTCCTGTCTGATAAGGGTCGAGGAGGCAGAAGAATTGCAGTCACAAGGGAATTGTCTTGTATCTATGATGGAGCAGAAGATGAGGTACTCGTTGCTATGAACGGGACCTAATCTCAGCCCTTCTGGAGACAGTCATAAGGGTAGGAATGTCTCCTTTCGATATCTGAGCCCTATACTTGAATTTTCTTTTCACACCTCTCCACTTTGAAGAAGAACCCCAGTGAATCACACTGTCTGACTATAAAAAGGGAAACTAAAAGAAATGTCAAATGTCAGGGTGGCTGTTTCACGTTATCTCTCTGTCGTTCAGACAGGAAGTAGGAGTGCATCCTACTCGCGGTGCATATAGGGGAGACAGCTGCCTCCAGAGTCTCTTTATCAGGAGGGGCTGCCCCTTTCGGAGAACCACAGGGTTGTTTTCTTTTCTTTTCACAACACAGTATTGTTTTCTGGCCTCTGTTCTGCCAACCTAACTCGTTCTCTGAGACGCAATGCTTCAGGCTGTTGTGTCTGCTAAAATTTGTCTCTTTTCCATTTCAATCCACATTTTGAATCATATCCATCTACTCTTAAACCATAGGGACTGGCTGAGATGAAAAAACACTTCATTTTAAGTTTGAAAGCCTGATTGTCATCTCACTTAATTCCATAGGTTAGGAATTGGTTGAAATCCATTCCACACCAGGTAACAGAGCTCTGAACGCATTAATGCTTGAAGTGAAGGAGTAAAACAGCCTCTCTAGCGAGGCTCAGACTTCTTCTTAGGTGAGATCACTTAAAATGTCTTGCAACCTCATTTTCACACCACTTGGAACGAGTGTCATTGCAGATTCTCTGTGAGTATTTTGTTGCCCCAACTACAGGACAGGTAGGCATTTTACACATCTCAAAGGGGAGATGGCCTGTCAGCTGCTCTCCAGCCAAATAATATTCATGAATAGGTTCAAAAGCTGTATGCAGTCCAAAAGCTAAGGTACCCAGCTATTATAGTGCATATGTCATAGTTTATGTGCTAATAGGGTTTGCAAAGAGCTGGAGGAGCCTGCGCAGATAGCTGCGGGATTACCTTCTCACATGTATGACTGGTAGGTAGAAAACTATCAAGTATCATCAGACAGGCAAAGTTATTTATTCTCTTCAGGAAGATTGACAGTTGCTGCCCAGTCCAAATCACCATCTTTCTAGAGACTGAAATTAATAACATGAAGAGACCAGTCAGTGATTAGACTAATGCTGTTTCGAGCAGATTCCCTCCTTGGTTTTGGCCTTTCTTTAAAGCTGAGGTTGAATTTCTCAGGGCCGTAAATAAGCTCCTACAGATCCAAAAGTAGTGTTTGCAGCCCAATTAGCTTGTAATGGCTCTTCAAGCAGTTGTTGATGATAGTAATCTGGGCTTGAAGTCTTGGCATGTAAGGGATGCTTGTGATTGTAGCTCACGCTGTCTTGCATTGGCCAAAGGCGTACAGAGGGGACAAGGGTCACTTAGTGCTATCACAAACTAAGCCCTCTGACATAAGGCATCCCTCAGATACGTACCCTATTGCCCATGTGCTGAGCTTTGTTAGTGAGCTCATGTCAAAGCTCAGGCTAGAGAATTATCAGCTTTCTGAAAGAACAGCATTATAACACTGCAGACAAAGCGCTCTTATGTGCTTTGCGCTGTGCAAACCGAGACCAAGTGGTAAATGTGTCAGTTTAGGAGTGTTTTGGACTCAAGAAGCAATGGAATGTCCTTTATATCTTTTGTAATGAGAGTCTGTTTGGATTAAAATGATCTCCATGTAAGCAAAAAAATTACCAGCCTTCCCATTTCAAAGCTGGCACAGCTTCTTACACAGGCCTCTATTCAAACAGTGTAGAGGAAGAGGAATAGGGGGCTTTTTTGTTTAAAACTCGAATGACGTGGTGTGTATTTCTAACATAAAAAGCAAGACAGAAAATGAACTCTGTCTGAGGCAAAAGATTTACAAGAAAAAGGAAAGTATGAATGTAGGAAGCTGTCTGAACACAAAGGCAAGGAAAGTGAACACTTTTAGTCATTGACAGATCACGCATTTTTACAAGTGTTAACAGAAATTTGGTGTGATGATTCCTATAACGACATCCTAGCCAGTACAGCTGGTCTACAGACAGAAAGGGAAGAAGCTCGATGAACAGTGGGATCTACGAAAAGTTTTTAGAGCATGTTTTAAGAACAATTTCAGGAATTTTGGGAAGATCTGAGATTGACAACCTAGTAAGGTTGAAAACCGTGGTTGAAAACAATAAGGAAATTCCAACTGAAGAAATGCAGATCTATGCATCACCTAAAAATAACTGCAGACAGCTATGCTACCAAAGCCCAGAAGCCCAGGAAAGCACTGAGGAGTGGTCCGTCTGAGCAAGGTTCCTTTTCTCTGAAAGATGGCAAAGCACAGTGCTGGAGAGGAGACCGCAGAAAAGGTCACTATGTACAATTTTGCCACAAAGATGGATGTAACAAAACATCTAAGATAAAATGCTCTGATACGGTTTATTACCTCTGGCTTAATTCTCATGCACGCTTGCTAAGAAATCTCAAATACTTCTTTCCCTCTATGCAACCTCCATTCTCCTCATAAAGAAAATGCCACCCTCTGGCTACACAAGGAAGTCCCAGAATAACCTTCACAGTGCTCCCCTTCACCCCTGGATGAAACTCACTCAGCTTCCTAGTTTTTCTGTTGCTCCCCAAGAGCTCTCCCCACATGCTCACAGCGCTCGCCCACCTGCTCTGCTTAAGCGCTTTTCTTTGGTTTCTGTCCCTCTCACACTTCTGTCTGCTGCTCTTCCCACATTCTCTTGCCTCACTCGGTAACACAAACCCAGACCCTACCTTGCCCTTCCTCTGTCGCACCTCTGATGACACTTGGCCCAACTTGGCTGCCTGTCTGTCTCCATGCTCCTCTCTACTGCCCTCACGAGCTTCTCGTGTTACAACCTCTCATGGCAACATGTCCAATCTGAATGCTTCTCTCCTCAGTTTTTCCCTCTTTCCCCGGCAGTCTGTTGCATGACCGTTCCATTTCTAAACCTACTGCGGACAGCCAAACTATTTTCTCCACCTTCTCCCACTCCTGAGAGAGATATGCGTTTTCTCCTGCTGTCGCTGTTGCTGAAGCCATCTTTTCACACAGATTCTTGTGCTGGTTTTGGCTGCGATAGAGTTAATTTTCTTCATAGTAGCTAGTATGGGGCTATGTTTTGGGTTTGTGCTGAAAACAGTGTAGATAATATTGGGATGTTTTCGTTATTGCCGAGCAGTGCCTATGGAGAATCAAGGCCGTTTCTGCTTCTCAGACCACCCCACCAGCAAGTGGGCTGGGGGTGCACAAGAAGTTGGGGACACACACACAGCTGGGAGAGCTGACCCCAGCTGACCAAAGGGATATCTCATGCCATACAGCATCATGCTCAGCACACACAGCTGGGAGGACGAAGAAGGAAGGGGGGGGGACATCTGGAGTGGTGGCATTTGTCTTCCCAAGTAACCATTGTGTGTGAAGGAGCCCTGCTTTCCTGGAGATGGCTGAACACCTGCCTGCCAATGGGAAGCAGTGAATGAATTCCTCGGTATGCTTTGACTTGCATACATGGCTTTTGCTCTGTCTATTAAACTGTCTTTATCTCAACTCAGGAGTTTTCTCACTTTTACCCTTCTGATTCTCTCCTCCATCCCACTGAGGGGGAGTGAGCAAGCGGCTGTGTGGGGCTTAGTTGCCAGCTGGGGTTAAACCATAACGCCTCTTCTCTCACACTCCCATCTCTTTCTTCTCTTCCTCCTCCTTTCTACTCTTTTGAATAACCCTGTATCCAAGCCCTTCTCTGCTCCCACATTGCTCTCAGCCATGCTTCTCCTCAGATTGTGTCTCCTGAGATATTTTGGAGAGTTCCTCATCCTCTTTCCATGCTCACTTATCCTCGGGTGCAGATGACTGTGTGCTGATGACAAAGCCAATCCCATAGGTGTTGGTTTTGTTGCACTTGTGTCTTCATGCCGTCTGCAGCCATGCCTTAACTTTCCCTCTCACCTAAAAGACTGCTCACCAAGCCCCGCTCTCTCTCTTTGTTCCCTCCATTGTTAAACTCCCCCTCCTATCGTGGCCAAGTCTCTTTCAGCATTATCCATTGCTCCTGGATACAGCCCCCCACTTGGCATTCACGTGATTTCCAGTCCATCAGCACCTGTGCTCAACCTTTCGTCCTTTCCCCCTATTAATAGCTTTGCTGATGCTTTCTTGATTCTGTGATTCTTTTTCCCCCTTTTTCCCACTGCAAGTTTTATACTGGCACTGGCTCAACTGCAACAACTGTTCCTCCAAGAGCAGGCTGACAACTGCCACTATGAGTTTGTTCTCTCTTTTTTCCATTCACCCATTTCATGCAGCACTTAGCACAGTAGGCTTCTGGCCCACAAGCAAGGCATCTTAAGCACTGCACTGAATGCAAATATAATCACATGGCTGTGGAAGTTGTTCCTGCCATTCATATGAATAGTTAACTGCTTTTTGTTAATTAACTTTTTGCCGCCGTGAAGTTTTGTAGCAATTTTTATGCTGCTTAAGACCGACCCTCTCCTGCAGGAATGGTTGAATAATAGCACCAGCTGGACGTGTCATAATTATCACAGCCTTTGCACTGTGGAAATATAAGACTTCTGGTGGGTGGAAGCCATTGCCTCTTTCTTTTCCTGTGTGCCTGGGCTTATCACAGGATGTCATTCAAGGTTAAAAAGCTTAGCATCCCTGCTGATCATGCCTTTCCCCCTGGAAAAAACATGTGATGGATACGATCAAAAAGGGTTGTATTTCAGCCACGCAGTCTGTTCAGGCTTGTCCTTCTTTACCTTACCCATGGTGTTCCAAAAACAACATGTGACCCTATGCACATGAGGGATTAATAACTGGGATTCCATTTTAATGACACCAAGAGCATCAGATCATTGTTGTCGGACACTTGCTCAGAAAGCTGGAAGCAATGAGCAGAAATACGGCGATACTGCTTGCCTCACACCAGAGAGAGGGAGTCTGACTTTAGTTTTGCCACTTCAGTGTTTGAATAAATAGTGAACACTGACTCTAGTCACGTTTCAGAACTCCTTGCCTTGCAGTTGCCTGTGCCCCCTCCTCTTACCTGTCAGTGACGACTTCACGGTATGTTATGGAAGCTGGTGAAGAGATATTTCTTGTTCTTAGATGCTAACACATGGAATTTCCATCCCTGTATCTTCTTCTCTATTTATAAAAAGATGTCTTCAGGCATTTCAGTTTGAATGCTACATTTTCTAAGAAAAACACAGCTGACCTTGTATTTGTACTTCCTTAACACTGCTTTCTATTCTATATTTGTTGTAAAATTCAGCCAAGATCAGGTAGAGAGGAAATGGTTTAGACTTCTAACCCAGATTGGTAATAGCATTGATGTTTCGAGCGCAGATAATGTATTGCAGTTCCTATAGATCATCCTATGCTGAGTGTACTCCTGGAAAGAATGTCTTGTCCTCCTTCTTGAGGATGTGGTTATGCCTCAGTTTACCTACATTTGGAATTGAGGACTCACGTACTCTACAGCCAACTCCACTGTAATTGTATTGGCAGAGTTCCTAGGTTCTGCAACAGTCTGGTAGATGCAAAAGCCAGTTCTGCCACTGCTTTATTTCTACTGTAACAAAGGATATGTTTAATCAAATAAATATCAAGATCAATGATGAGGACAGTGGGATGGTATCTCTGTTACTGCCTCAGATAATCACTTTTCCTTTAATTACTAACCTCAGTTTTCGGTGCACCCCAGTGTTGGGGCTTTTTCACATCAGCAGCTTTTGCCTGCATCGTGGCGTTAGTAGGAAGGACTCTCCTCCTGGCAAAATCAACAGGATTCCTTATAAAAAGGACATCACTGCTTAAAACAATGACAAAGCTCTTATAACAAATACTGGTCTAATGATGTGTACTTATTCCTAGATTTACATATGAGATCTGTACAATACCTCTTTTCTCACTTGCCAACGATTGGCATATTATTGTCTCCACTAACAGAATATGTCAGTATTCTTCTGCTTACATATCCCCTATCTGTTTCTTCTTTCTTGCCATATTACCAGAGTGCTTCACAAATACAAGCAAAAATAGGTTTTTGTTAGATAGCTACAATGCTATGTTGGTGTAAGGTTAAAAAAACACAGAATTGTGAATTTCTTTCTGAGCTTCTGAAGGCAGGGCATAGTCTCAGATTTGCTGACTGTAAAAAATGCAGATAACATTAATGTAAATTTCTTGGACAAACTAACTAAATGAGCTGCAGTGGTCCTTTGTCTGGACTAACCTTATGACTAAAACACTGCCAAAATTTTACATGTTTTCCTGTGGTCTGTTCTCCAGACAATGAGATCCAAGCTGCCAGATTTTTCATTAATTAGTTCTTTGGTGGATGGTAGAAGAGCAAGAAGAATATGAGCTCAAAAGTGTTTGTTTACTTAACATCTGCTGCCCCTTAACCTCCAGGTTCCACATTTCTCTAACAAATAGCTTTCCCTCCATTACCTCAAAACCACAGTGTATCCAGCATTTTTCTTTTCATTCCTTGTACGCTTTTGCCCCTTCGCCTTTTCTCTCATTACTGTTTTCCCAGCACTGACATTAGGACACCCTAATCCAGTGACTGACCCCTGTCCTTTCCTCCGGACTGCCCTTCTATGGGCTGAATGGGTGGCTCAGGAGTAAAAGCCGATTTTTCGTTAACACAAAACATGTCTGAAGGTGGCTCTGTAATATGGGTGAGCTCTGGAAAGACAGAAGATCTTCTGTCAATACGCTGAAGAAAAAGGAGCCATTCTGATGAGTCTGCTAAGGAAAGAAAACTGCCCGAATCTCGGTCTCTTCTGCCTCACTTTCCTGGCTAACTCCGTAGGAGTCACTGCTGTTGTTCACACCCCTGGGGAAGAAGGAAAGGGAAGTGAGAGCCCCCAGGATACGTTAAAAAAAATGTAAAAAAGAAGGGGGGAGGGGGAGAACTGTCTGGGCCATAAAAAAGATACATAGAGAAAGCAGGAAAGCAGACTCTGAGGCTCCTCTGGGGAAAGCGGTGGGGCACAAGGGTGGCTGGGCAGTGTGTGGAGCAGCGCGGCCCGAGGCCCACGGGCACCCTGGTAGAGCCGCTCGCGGTCCTGGGCCGGCTGTCATGCCCAAGTGGCCCCGCAGATGATGGCCAGCAGCCCTGCTGCTGCCCCGTGCCTGCCCACAGCCTGTGGAAATGTAACTCTTTGAAGTGTCCACCTCTCTGTCCGTCCAGCTTGGACACTGCCCGAGAAGGACAGACAACCATGCCTGACCACAGTTCACCACAGACATGATCAAAGGCACCCTCCTTCCTGTAACAAAACCAAACCGATCCTGAAGGCTCCTAGTGCAGCGATCATCGCAAAGCAAAAGCCACCCAAGGTTTCTACCTGTTTTACCATCCCTGCTGTTTGACCGGCCAGCTCATCACCACAAACGCTCTTCATCCAAACACGCTGGTAGCACCTTGCACTCAGGGGGACCAGTCACCCGTGCGGAAAACAAATGATAGGGGAAAAGGCAGATCAGGGGGAGAGACGCTAACATGGGAAGATTTGCATATCCTGATTTATGCTGTATGCTTAGGATTAAGTTCGGTAGGAAGTGCACCACTAAGACAGACAGACCTTATGTGTAAGTCCAGAGGGATGAAACTTTGAGCTCACCCTCAAGCTGTCTGAGCTGGTCTGGCCCAAGGCTCTGCACAGATCTTGACCAGCAGAACCGACACTGCTGCTCTGCTGTGCAAGTAACTACAAGCTGCCAACTCCCCCTTTCACCTTCTCTGCTGTCCAGAGGTTTTCCTTCTTCCCAGATACCACTCTTCTTCCATGCTTTGCAGGCCTTCCTTTCTCCTTACACTACTTTTCCTTCTTGCGTGTACACCTCTTGTCTCCCCCTTCCTACTGTGATATAGGAAGTTTCTGGTGGAAGACTGAAGGAGGAGAGAATATTTCTCAAGAATCAAGTGGAGAATGTGGAGAACGAGGAGAGGGGCTAAGAAGATGGTGGTGAAACACTGGAACAGGTTGCCCAGAGAAGTTGTGGATGCCCCCTCCCTGGAAGTGTTCAAGGCCAGGTTGGATGGAGCTCTGAGCAATCTGGTCTAGTGGAAGATGTCCCTGCTCATGACAGGGGGGGTTGGAACCAGATGATCTTTACGGTCCTTTCCAACTCTTACCATTCTATGATTCTATTTTTTGATTGTAAGATGGCCATCGTGGGAAGGACAGGTTGAAAGGAGGAATTTCTCTAGTGGTTTCTGAAGATTGTTTCCTTCAAGATGCCCCGTGCCATGGAAGACACAGAATGAGCAATCCAGCTCATGTAAGTCCTTTTTCTGGGCAAAATGTTCTGTGCTTGGTTAACAGCCCATAAAGTAAACATAAATCCCTAAGCCCACGAATGTCATTTCAGCTAGGAGCATCTGTATCAACATCATGGTGACTTTGCTTGCCTCCTGTTAGTGTGTCCTTGAGGTAAATACATATACTATTTTTTATTCATCTTCATAAGTTTGGACAAGCACCGTACCCAACCCTCAAAAGTCACTGTAGTTCCAACTCTACAGCAGGGAGCGCATGTGAGATCAAACACGGTAAGCTCTGAGCTTGTAAGAATTAATTTTTTAGCTTTACTCAAAATTAGAATAAGCAACATTAATCCAGAAAAGCTAGTTATCATGCAATAATACCAACAGGGCCCACAACTGTTCAATAATTTAGAGTAAACTTTGTATTGAGTACCATGAGTTATACTCTGAAAAAAGGAGTACACAGTCAAATCAGTTAGTTCAGCTTGAAATATCTGGGTCCTGATCCAGGATTTATGCCTGTATTTAAATCACGTTACCCTCAGTTCCAGCAAGAAGTGCCCATCTGCCTCAATCTTTGCAGAGCTAAGTCCAGTACAGCCCTTGCTGTGCATTCCAGTGCAGGACTCAGGTTTCCTCTGTGATGTGCATGTGTCTCCTTCACACACACAAGTCCTGTCCAAATAATACTGGAACCCTGACTGACCTTTCAATATTAATGACAACATAATCTAGAAAGCACTAGGAGAGAGCTTTTCAAAGCTGCTGAAAGACATAGATAGGTATCTCGTGGGATTTTCAAATGTGACTAAACAGGCCAATTGGCTGACTCCCACTGCTTTCATGAAATCACTAAGAGTTGGGCACCGAACTTCTTCAGCCATGTTTGTAAACCTCTCTGCACGCATCCCTCAATAACGAAGAATTTTGGGATATTTGGCCTTACTTACAGATGAGGTCTGCCCAGGCACACAGTAAAAACAGAAAAAATCCTCCCAAAACTGGTTAGAACCTAGTACCTAGTACCTGAGAGTGCTCGGAATAGCTGGGCTGCTCCATACAAGACATACTGACTCAGCTGTAGCTTTGGTTCCATACACTTTGTATCCCAGATCCAGACCCAGCAGAAATGGGCTAATGCTATTTTATTGAAGCCTGAGTGTTCTCAAGGCACCCTACATACTAACAGCAACAAGAACGTGAAGCAGGAATGATGAGTGGAGAGCACCTGCGATTGGAACAGCTGCTTTATGTACTTGATTTCTGAAAGAAAACGCAAAAAAGAAAGGCTCTGCATCTCCACAGCTTCTCCCCTCCTGCCTCCCGGTGACCTGGAGCATTTCTGGCAAGGACTGCCAGGAAGTCTGCAACCTGAAGCTATGCTCCGGAGGCCTCTCACCTGGGAGCACTAACCAAATTGTGGGCTGTGATCTGCTCGCCACCATATTTCCTGTCACTCCACATGCGAGGCAGGAGACTACACCTCATCAACAACCTCTCGAGCAAAGATTTTTACCTCTGCCACAACACATAAACAAAGACTTGGAAGAAGTACAACTTTCGGTAAAGGCAGTTCTGGTTTGAGAAGTAATTGTTCACAGATGCACTGTACAGCTGTCTTCACCGGGAAACTTTCACTTGCTTTAATTGTTATATGAAAATAAACAAAAGCCTTTTTTATGTTTCTGAATTTCAGTCTGCTGTGGAAGTCACAGTTCACCACTGAACTCATCACTAGCATGTGAAAAATAATTCGGGAAGTCACATCACACAGGTCTTCCCCAGAAGCCAACGCACTGAAAAAATATGTATCCTGTATATTGCTTGTCACTTCTGCACAGATCTGGGCTCATCAGATTTGAGCTTTGATTCATTTTAGCCATATGGCCAAAATGATCGGTATGATTCTGCCCAAAATTGTCTGCCTTTCTGTTTCAAGATCACGCCTGCATTCAGAACTAGATGCAAACATGCACCGGCACTGATCTTCATCTCCTGGTTACTCACAGCCAAGCCCCCACTTCCAGCAGTATTTGCATTCAGGTTGGAATGGGAGGCAGCACCCCGGCGGGGAGCTCGATGTGAAGCTCCACATTTACAGCCCTGTCACCAGACTAAATCAAATGGTATGTGGTCCATAACGCTGTCAGGAAGGTAGCATATGTCGTTCTGCAGCTGATTAAGAGTGATATATTCAGTCAGCACACATAATAATGTTGTTTCAGGACTAAAATGAGAAACTATTGGCAAATGCAATAATCTTCTTTTTCAAATTATGATGAGGATGTGCAAAAACACCCAGAGTATAAAAAATCTATCAATCCTAACAACACAGGATACTGGGATCAGGACTGGGATGCTTTACAGCCTGCGTGCTCTGCCTTTTGCCTTCTATTTGTTGTTTATGCTTAGGAATAGAGCTGTGGGGGACGGAATATTTAGGAACTGTCACCGCACAAATGACATATGGGTGCTGCCTGGCTCATGGCATCTTTATGATGGTGTGACTCCTTATCCAGACATATGCAGATTACCAGCGGGTTCAGTCATGCTGAAAGCATCCAGGGCTTCCTTTTAAGCACCGATCCCTCTCTGACTGGCAGTGATGTGACTGTCAGCTACTGTTCCCTGATGTCTCCCTCACATGACTCCCGAGTGCCGTGATACACTGCACTCGGACGGCTATCCGATTTCCAATCAGTGTACCACGGCGGCAGACAGTAACGGGGGTTTTCTGTTCCTGGCCGGCTGCCACAGTGTACTTGGAGACATTTGCTGCTTGCATGTGAGTTTTGGAATCCCCTTTTACAATCAGGAGGTCTATGGAAAAAGAAATCCCTGCCACAGCATGAACATAATACTGGCTCTGTGTGATGCCAAAAGCAGTAATCTCCTCAGCCTTAAGGCCGTGTGCCTATGGACTCCAAATGTCCCGGCTCACTCAGCACATTTCTCTTGACCTTATGCATGATTTTTTGATAATTATAATGTCACATGATAGCACGCTGCACTGTCTTTGAGTTATGAAACTGGGGCTCCGCATCGGTAGAAAAATCCAGGTAATTTTTGTAAACCACTCATAGGAGAATGGAGAAGCCATTTTTGCGAACTGCAAACCTGATCTTACAAAAGCTTCCAAATTTAGGGATGAGTAGCCTTTATCTTGGTTAAATGATGCTCCAGTTTAAATAAAAATATCTCAGTTTAATTTTCATTGAAAGACCATGGATGTCTACCTGTAAATCTCACTGGCAATAGAGCCCGCCGCCCCACTTAATTCAAGCCAGGACTCCCCTTAAAGCGTTTCTAAAGGAGCAACAGATGACTCAATGCTATGTGAGAGGCAGATCAGAAATGCCTATGACAGACAAAATTTTTGGCTTTGTCTTTTGTACCAAGTGCTGAATAGGTTTTGACATTGAAGAGGTGTTCACAAAAATGAAGATAAAGAAGCTGTTACTGTTACTGCCCTTCACAACTGCTCGGTTTTCAGTTATGGACCCCTTGTTCTTGCTGTCCAGGGAGAGGGCAGCCCTCCCATGGTGGGAGGCTTTAGAGCTCCTGCAAAGGCATCTCATCTCCCCACTCGTAAACTACTGCCAGAACTTTTCCTGTCTTTGGCCTTACAAGGTAAGTGATGCATGTTTGGGGCTTCTGGCTTTACAAAATGTTAGTTAATATGCACAACACTTGTCAAGGTAGGGAGTTTGTTCAATCCTGCCGCTGTCACCGTCCTCTCTCTGAGACGCTGCTTGGGCTGCTGTAAGAGATGCTGCAGCGCAAGGAGGCTGGAGGCAATGGGCAGCAGGCAGCTGGCGGGGATGACGGCATAGACCATCGTGGCCGGCAGTGAAGAAGGCTGCTGTTGCTGGTCATGGGAATGAAGACCTGCTCACGGCGAAGATGAGGTACCAGTTCCAGGGCAGAGTTCTCATGCAGCAGCAGGGCATGCTCCAGGCATTCCAGAAATTGAGACACCCTCTTCCAATGGGCAATGCATCAGCCTGTCCACTAGACTGTCCTGTGGCCAGCACAACTTTCATACCTACAAGAGGACAAGGCTATTGCCAAGGCTCCTTGGATGACAGGAAGGAAGGAGAAAAACAGAGATGCTTCCCAAACTGCTGATACAGTTTTCTTCCCTTTACCAGCTCCTATGGAGTTTTTTTTTTGTTTAACCCTTTTTTCTCTCATACGCAGCTTGTGAGTAAGTCAGTGTCACCTTCCCCTGGTTGACCATCGAGCATATTTGGACACTCAGATTGCTGCAGAGAAGGGAATTTGAGCCAACGTCATGCAAGTAGGTTAAAAAGGACCGCTAGATACTGAAGCCGTGTTTTGTTGCCTCCAGTTTGGGTACGGCAGAATGGCTGCGATTGTTTGGCAGGTCATGAAGGCCCAGCAAATTTACTTCTATGAGACTTAAGGAATGTGTTAGGCATGAGATCAATGTGACCATACAGAGACTTGTGAAAAGTCAGTAGAATTTATTTTTTGATACAGAAAGATCTCCTTTCTGTTGAATTTCCAAAACAACTGGTCTATAAAACACGTAAACTCAATCACATGGTTTATAAATGCTGCAGGAAAATTACCGTTTTCTGCACATTTCTGTAAATGCAGTTCCTGTTGGTCTGACGGAGAGGAAGCTTCAGGTTTCTCACTTTCCTTCGTTATTACCGAGTGGGGACCACGCGCCTGGATCAGCTGAGCCTGGGTCACAAGAGCAGCAACAGTGAGGTTCACCGCAGACCCTCCTACCTGCTGCTCTGCTCTGCCAGCCATCATCAGTGCGGGCCCAGGACCACAGAGATGCTTCAGCTGGGAGGGACCTCCAGGAGTGGCCTCGTCCAACCTCCTGCTCAAGCAGAGCAACTTCAAAGTTAGATCACCGCTAATTGACAACAAAATGAAATACAGGGGATGTGCATGTGCATTGAATATGCAGCATCAAATGGAGAATTCAGAAGAATTTCATAAATATGTTCTCAGTTAACCACTACCTTAACTTTAAAGGCACATTTTAACATGACACTGATTCGTGACCAGCTTTCTCAGATACATGTAGCATACTCAGAAACCAGCAATTGAAAGCTGCTCAAACTTAGTAACAAACTGACCAAAGCAAACTTAATGCTTTAATCCAAACACAAGCAGCAGACAAAAATCCTGATACGGTTGTCCAACATAGCATAATCTTGGCTTTTACTTTATTTCATATTTATTTTTTTTTAGGAACTGTAATTTAAACTTGTCAAGTAGGAGTTTCTGGGCTTTTTTGGGGGGCGGGCTCTCTCCAGATCAAAGCAGAGGCACATGAGGAGAGAACTGAGAGCAAGCATGTGCTCTCGCAGTCAGTGCCAGGCAGCTGAGGGTGATCGAATCTGCTCCTCATTTACTGCTGTACAGCTGGGGATCTCTAACAGTACTCTGCTTGCTCCCCTCATATTTCCTTTTTACAGGGGAGAGCCTTTCATCAGAAAGCTGGAACAAATTGCGCCTTCGGTTAAACCATCATGCATGCTAACCGTTGCTTCCTCTTTCCCGGTATCTGACATCAGAGCCATGCTGTTTGAGGAAGTCACAGTTACAGCGACTGTTTCTAACCGCTGCTCTCTTCTATTTTAGTGCGGCTGAGAATGATCCCATCCCTTTACACTCTGCTTCTGGCTAAATACACTTATATCTGTAACCTGTACATGCAGAAACATTGTTTGAGAAGACTAGAGGACAACAAGATATTTCTGCAGAGAACAAAGGAGCGGAGAAGGAAAGTGTGGCTTTTTTTTTTTTAATTCATTTCGTATCGATTGGAAATTCTTTAACAACAGCAGCACTTTGATTGATAGGAAGTCACAATGAAGTCACAGTAGACTTGGGGGTGTGATGACTTCTCCTTTGACCTTTAGAGATGGTTGGCCTCGTTCCCCCACTGCTGTGCACCCAGGGTTGTAATTTATACCTGTGGCAAAGCGGTTACTGAATCAGCATGGTAGCAGTTTATAGCGACTTGCGCGAATCACAACACAAGGAAGCAGGCAAGGGGAAATCAGCCCCAGTGCCTTCTCCCACAAGGCATCAAAGAGGCGATCTTTTATTATTTACTACAATACTGCCTAAGCAGCAACCTCAAGCGAGGCCCTGCCAGGCACCCTATGAACGCAGAATAGCAGATGGCCGCTTGCTGCAGCCCGAGGGCTTGTCTGCGGTGTGAAGTTACTGCTCGTTAAACGAAGGTGTGTGCAGGGCAAGTGACTCTTTGTGCTCTGGGAGGAGCCAGTGCAGTCTGCGGGCTCCAGGGCTGACCACAGGCGTGGGGTCAACCTGCTGGACCCCGACTCATACCCCTCCTAAAGCTACCCTGCCTCCCAAGCAGAGTGGCTCCATGCAGAGAAACCTCTTTCTTTAACTCTTTGCAAGTTGCATAAGCCTGGGAAACAGGCAGAAAAATAATGCGGATGAAGAGATTTCCAGAGCTGTGCACATAACCCTGAAATAACAGCACTGGCCACGTCTACAGGGCCTTGCTAGATGACTCCCAGGACCGTCTGACTCATGGTGTCGCAAAGTGGAGGAACCTACCTGCGTCCATGCTGAAGGCCTTCAGGCAGCCCAAATCCTTCCTCAGGCAGAGACCAGCTCTGTCCTCTCCAGCCTGACATCAATCTCCAAAGCCCTCCAGGAGGGAAGGGGTTCATCATGGAGGCCACTGAGTCATCTCATCCTCAAGGCAAATGCACCACGGTCACACTACAACTTCACCATGAAGCCCTACAAAGGGGTCTTGCCTTACTGAATGCTACCTACCATCACCCAACAGCAGATCTAGCTGATCACACGCAGGCGTGCTGGGGCTGGGGCAGGGGGAACTCAGTCCATCTTCTCTTCACCACCAACTGAGGGCCAAAATGCTCCTTTTCTGAAAGGACTGTGCAGGCTGGAATGGAAACAAGAGGTCTTATACAACAGGTGTTTTGAACACATGGGCTCCTGGGCCCTCATACAGCAAGGGCTTTTCAGAGGGTTCAAGGCAGGTTTGAAGACATGTCCCATGAAGTGTGCCTGCACTAAATACAGTGATCACCCAGTTCCAGGTTCTAGCAAATAAAAACTGTTCCCAGCAGAAGAAACACAATCCCCCAAATTCTTCCAGAGGTCCAGGGCACCTCCCAGGACTATCTGATGCCCTTTTCTTTAGAGGCATGCATTTGGAGGCAGGGAAATACAGCCCTTTCTGACTCCAGGATGGCAGCCCAAGCAAGTCTCCCAGGGCAGGGCAATTTGGGCGGCGAGTCACAGCCTGTGGCCATAGGAGATGGCTTATCTTCCTCTTTGTGAGAAAAGCAGAGGAAGCTGGAGAGCAAGGTTTGACCAAGGCCTACAAAATGAATATACAACTGTGCAGCCCCTTTTCTGTCTTTCGAAAGTCCTGCAATTCCCCCACGTATACCTAACATAGTAATTTTGAAAGTGCCCAAGAGGAACTGGGATTTGGCTTATATGCAGTGTTGTGACAGGCAAGTTTGTAGGAAACCTGTGTATAATATCTCCCTGGACACCAGTGGCTCCAGCACTAGGCAGGCTGTGTGAGAGTCCAGGGATGTCTGCATTCCCTTGCAAAAGGCAGGGTGTGTTAAAATGGCCAATGCACCATCATTTTGCACATACGCACCCCCAGCAGCACAGAAAATATAGCAGACAGTGGATACGCTGGGGGAATCAGCATCAAAAGTTCACCAGGGCCTGACATGTGTGGTAAAATTATCTTTACGGAGTAGAAAAACCGCACCATTATCCAAGACTGTGTTGTAGGCCTCCTCAGTCCTTCCAGGATTAACTCCACCAGCAATCTCACAGAGGTTCCCAGGAGATGCATCTACAGCTACCACTCTGTCCCTCAAGTCTTGCCTCCTCTGTTGCCAGCGAAACTTCCCCTGTGTCCCAGTGACCCCCCTGCCTCAACAGCACTGCATTTCCTGGCTGAAGGCAGGACACAGTAAGTAAATGGAGGGGACAGCTAACCTCTGATTCCACAAGCTCCCTCCCTACTTCCGAGATGTCTTCTTGCTTTTAGAAGCACCCAAGAGACAGGTGTTCTTTGTTTAGCAAAAACTCTGGAATAAGTTACCTCAAATCAAATAGTGGTTTTGAATCAGTTATTTGTTCACAGCCCCTACTGCATACCCAGATATAATGAAGCCTATGAGGTGTCTTGAGCATAACTCAGTGCAGGGTTTGTCCTGTGTGGTCCTTACAAGGGATGGAACATGAGTCAGCTGGCTTACCACTAGAAAGCAAAACCATACTCCTCGTAAGCTTTCAATTAGAAACAGTGAATTAACAGAGCCACAATCACTTCTTAAAAGCCGCTTCTTCAAAGCAAGCCTTTTCTGCTTTCCTTTCTGATTTCTTTCAGGATCCCAATGTGAGGACAAGCTCCATCTCCTTCTGAAAGATTGGAGGGGAGAGCAGGGCCAGGTGCAACCTAGAGCAGCAACGCAGAACGTCAGGAAGATTTTGGCTGGAGGGGGTCTCTGGAGGTCTCCACTTCCACCACCTACTCAAGGCAGGGCTAGCTTCAAGGCAGACCAAGTTGCCTTTCAAACTTTCAATGTCTCCTTGGACATAGACTCTGCAATGTTTCACAGAGATCTGTTCCAGTGTTTGTTCGACTAAATCTCCTGGTGAAGAATTTCCTTCCTACAGTCAGAACTTCCCTTGCTGCATCTTGTGACCGTTGCCTCTTGTCCTTTCGCCGAGCATCTTTGAGAGGAGTCTGGCCCTCTCTTCTCTGTAAGCCCCCTTTAGACGGGTGAGGACAGCAATTAGATCTCCCCTTATCCTTTTCTTCTCTGGGCCAAATACTTCCAGTTCCCTCAGCCCACCCTGCTATGTTACACACTCCGGCCCACGGCACAGGAGCATTTTACTCAAAATTAATGACACTACTCCATTCCTGCAGAGGGATGTCACCCTGTGTATTTTAATGACAAAATTCTGACATTTTAAAATCATTTGAGGGTTTTTTCCTCATTCTGTATAGGTTTTTTCCTCATTCTGTATAGGTTAAATGCTCATATAAAGCCACAATAAATTAAAAATTTTATGGAGTTATATTTTATTACAGGTTGCATAAAATACAGCAACAGATCACATCCTAGCAGGTGACCATCCCTTTCTGCTAGGTATTAAGCCTGCTGCTTGGCCAGCCGAGCTACACTAAGCACCAGACAAAACCTGCAGATTGGTTAGACCCAACTGGCACCTGCAGAATTAACACCTGCAATTTTGGTCAGCCTGCTAAACTAATTGAACTGAGTAGCACAAAGCTATCAGATTTCACTCCCTCTCTTCTCACACATAACTTTTGACGTCCTTTGCAAGCAGTTGTGAGAAACTGCATATTTGATTTAGTTTGAAATCTGATCATTTTCGCAGGTGACGGCAGCTTTTTAATGCAAACATGGAGATACGTCTTTATTCTTGCTGCAGAACAGAGCGGGTTTGTTTTTTTGTTCTGCTTTAGGAAACTGCCATTGGATATTCAGTGACAAGCAGTTTGAATAGATGATAGATTTAATTTTTGCTGCAGCCCCGGTTACAATAACAATCCTTACATCTCTTGTAATTACTGCCCAGCATTTCACCCATAACTACATAACAGCCTCTCCTTCTGTTCCATTTAATCACCCTCTCCTAACCTCCAACTCAACTAATGGAGCTGCTGGTTGATTAGCAAACAAACAATCACCTGAGCGCCAGCTACAGACAGCTGCACCGTGTGTGTGTCACTCACGACCCATCTGCAGGACGCGGCGAACACCAGATGCTCGTCGTGGAGCAAGCTTGGCAGCAGAGCACTGGACACAGAGAGGGGTGCACACACGCACGCGTGCTGCTCTACATCCGCAGAGAAATAAGGGCAAGAAATACGGGCAAGGAAAGCTCGGAAAACACTCAGAAAGGAAATATTATTTTTCTGCTCTTCTCTCATGGCTAATTTGTTTCTTAGTGCTTCCTCAGGGTCATGACTACCGTACCATCAGCTAAAGGGAAAAATTTGGTGTAATCCCAGGTGGTCAAAAAAATGAGCTGGTTGCTCAGACTGTGCAGTGAGAGCAGATTTGGTAAGTGGTCCTCACTAATGTGGTGTGTGTGTCTCACTAGTTTTATAGTTTCTAAACATTACAAGACGGCAAGAAGTTACGACTAATACACTGTTTGGCTAAATCTCCTGACTAAATCCAGATTTTACATTTGATTCACAAAGTGACTGCACAGTTCAACAAAAGGTGGGCTTGTAATAATTGTCGGCATTATTCACACAAATATATTAATATTTTGATATTGCATACATCACCTTGAAATGAAGCTAGAGATTCAGTGCCAGCTTCAGCACACATGCAACAGAATGCTTCTGAAGTACATCCGAGAATTCTCATTTAATGATGTGATATTTTATTTTAAAATACACATTCAGGTGTGTGGTGATTATTCAGGAAAGATATAAAGCTCACTCAAATCCATTGGCTTCTCTAAGGCTGGATCTCACTTTATTGTTTGATTTTCTTGACAAAGATGGCATTAATACTTTAGTGGAACCTGGGATTATATCAGGCCCTTATTAAACTGAGCAGTGCAAAAAGAAAACAAAAGAGAGACTGGACTTTCGAAAGCAATGATTTGTCGGGCATCCTTCCACATGGAAAGAGATGGTGATTAGGTTAGAGGCAACCCATCTTTTTTAACAAACCTTGATCAAAACTCAAATTCGTGCCCAGTGTAGATGCGCACTAACACCTTATTCACATATTCACCTCCTTTCAGCAAGAAAGGCAGACAGTAGCAAAGCCACAGTCAAACTGAGGTAAAGAAGTATTAAACTTTTCCCTAATATGAGTGTAACTCAATGTCACATTGGATGCTGCAAGCAGGCAAATGGATGGGAGTAGCAATAAAAGAGCAGAAACCTTTTCCTAACCTTATTAGGGAATGTCTGCCTGATTACAATGAGAGGAAGGGGAAGAAGGGGAAGATGAAGATGAAGATGAAGATAGATGAAGATGAAGATGAAAGGGAAGGGGAAGAGGAAG
>Ga0065711_1005624_pt1 | contig 37884 bp, 25 predicted proteins | sample Hoacrofraction12_FD_59098 | JGI IMG/M metagenome (GOLD analysis project Ga0065711, IMG submission 59098) | Hoatzin crop microbial communities from Cojedes, Venezuela - Epithelial fraction 12 v2 (version 2) | ecosystem: Host-associated > Birds > Digestive system > Esophagus > Crop | place...
CCTCCTCCTCTGCAGCGGCGCCTCCCCGCCTGGCAGAGGGCGGGGCGGGCCGACAACGTCTGCGCCGGGCCGGGCCCGCGGCACCGCGAGGCGGGGACTGCAGCAGTGGGAGCCGCACTTCCCTCCGCGCCCCTTGCCCGCGCCCCCTCATCGCCTCCCCTTGCCTTTGTCTGCCCCCGGCGCCGGGCTCTCCTCGGCCCCCGCTCTAAGCCTGGCTCGGCGTGGAGGGGGGTCCCGGTCCCCGAGCACCGGCAGCGCTGAGCCCTCGGGGATTTGGTGGGGTGGGGGTGGGTGAGAAGAGACGGGGCGGTGCGGAACACACGGCTCTTAACGGATGGGTAACTTTACCGGCTGCCGCTTTTCTCCATTTTCCTTTTGTCCCGATGCCCAGAAATTTACCATTCCTTCTCTGAAGTAACCGAATAGTTCAATCTGCATTGCGTTTGTGAAGCGACGCCTTGGAACCCGGCCTTGCGCCACCGCTGAAGTTCAAACAGCTGTAGCAGTAGCTCCAACGCTATCGTCAACAACCGAATATCAATTTTCCAGGCTGAACCAAACAGCTCCGCTTTGCCGCTTCACCTCTTACAAAACCAGTAACAGGGCCCAGCCAGCGCTGGCCCGCAGCTGCTGAATTCATCACAAAGCCAGCCGCAGTTCGCAGCCTCATGGCTCACTCGGTTTCTGCACGATGCCACGCGAACAAAAGGGTGATGAGAAAGCAGTTCCATTGCTGGAGACTGACTGCAATTTGTGTTGGACTTTGGCTTCACGCTTTGGCATTAATCCAGCATGGTGAAGCACAAAATGGTGTGACGCAGTCCCCCAAATAATAAGTTTCAACAAGATCAGCATTTAGCAATGGGTGTTGGAATTTCACTTCCTAAACGTTGAATAGAATCTCTTACCATGGCCATTTGATGTTGAAACAGATACTCGAATCCATGCACATGGATTTTGCTGAATAAGGACTTCAGAATTTAAATATTAGAATGCATTTAGAAGCGCAGAGCCAGCAAATGATTGCTTAAAACAAAAAACTGACCCTGCAGCCCCTAGCTATGGAAATAATCCTTAACACAAAAATTGCCACTAGGGTAAAAACTAGAGTCAGATTAACTGTACAGAACACTTGCTCAAAACACCTGTTGGCTTGAGCTACAGTTGTGAACCTTTGTGCTTGTTTCTGGTATGGTAGATTTAAGCTTTCTGTATTGATCTGATGCTAATATAGAATGTGTTTTCCTCTAAGTGTATCATTTTCCATTATTTTCCTTCATTTAATTTGATTTTTTTGTCTCACGTTTCATTTGCTGCCATGTAGGTAGATTCCAAGTGGATGCAGTTCAGTGCACAACATTAAAAGTTTTTGGAAGCGGTATCAGACTGAGGTATCTATTACAGAGCACAGCAACTGGAAGTCAGCTTACTACTGAAGACAGAAACTAAGCGTTGCAAGTTTGCGCTGTTCTTGTAGAACTGGTAATAAAGTGCAAGCAGTAAATGACAGTGGTGAAGTAACAGACGAAACACAGTTCAAATGTGTAAGTAGCTTTCATTACTCCCTTGCAAGGCTAAAGCTAAAAATGTCCTGTTACTAAAGCAAGAATTGAGAATGATGTTGCATTGATCAAAAGCTTCTATTTGTAAAGTGAACGTGCCATAGGTTTTTCACGTAATTTCCTAGTGAACAGAACTGTAGCTTCAAGATCAAAGTAATCTTGTAGGAAGCAAGGGAGTTAGTTATCCATCATTCAATCAGTATCAACCTCCACACCGTGAAAAAGTAGCTTTAAAGCAACTGTAACTGAAGTTCATCCCAATTAGGAACGGTTGCCTTCGCTTTTGTGTACCAGTCTACACCAAGATGGAGATATATGCAGCCTGTAGTAACATCTAGCTTGTTCACATCCAATCTGTAGCAATCATTATAAAAAAAGATGCTGCTACTATAAATCACGGTACTATAAAGGACTAAATGTGATTGAAAGCCAGAGTATCTTTGATTCCAATCCTAGTCTCTTCTGAACTGAATGATCAGTCAACATAATATATAGTCATTTTCATAACTCTATGAAAACAGGAATTGCTGGGTACTTCTGGGAAATTCAGGATGCTGACATAACTACTGGCATCCTGGCCACAAGTGTAAGGCCTGCTTTAGAATTAAAATTGTTCTCTTCACTAATAGAACCCCAGTTGAAATTGTTTCTGCCCTGTTTCAGCTCTGAGAAGGGTCTGAAATTATTGAAGCTTTCAGAACAGCTATTCTTTAAGAACTGCATTTAAGGATATCCTCACTTTAGAAACCCATTTTTATATTCAACGGGACATATCCACACAAGTACGAAGATTTTGAGTATAGTGGTTTGTGTTTTTTTCCTCTGAATGATCTCTTCAATAGGTACATTTGGCAATTCCTATACAGAGCTGATGATAACACCTGCTTCACAACAAGCAAATAATTTCCTTTATTTTTTTAAATCACTAAAGTGCCGCTTCAAAAATCCCAGCACAGAAACTTGCACTAACATTTTCTGTAGTTGTTTCTGTTTTTGCAAAAACACAACAGGATTCCCCCCTGCTCTTTTAACCTGAGTGGTACATTTTGCTCATCTATTTACAGCTATATTTATCCTAAAGACACAGAATCATAGAATCATTCAGGTTGGAAAAGACCTCTAAGATCATCAAGTCCAACCATCAAATTTAGATTTAGTGTCCTGAAGCCTCACGGTTACTCTTAGTATTTTTGTCTTTAAGTTTAGGTCTCTCAAACTGGCAGTCTTTGACTGATAGGTTACACCAGATGAAAAACTGCCCTTTTTAGCCATAGCTATCACGTATGCAACAGTTCCAAACAACATATTGCAGACGTGGTAGTTACTTTCACAGCTTAACGAACTGAAAGGCTGCAAGAAGTCTTTCCATTCTTAATGTACTTACTGTTTTCCTTCCCTAGGTCAGCCATAGTAGCCAGCAGCAGTACAAAAAAGCTCTGCAAGTCCATGTTCTTTGTTGGTGTGCTACACAAGACAAACTTTCATCCAATTTTACATTGTTTGTTATACCCAACACGGGTAAAAGAAACAGAGAACAGTATTTAAACAGACAGTATTTAAAGAATCCTTTCTGCAAGCTTGTTTAAACAAGGTACTTAACAATAATGTTCATCTTGATTATGAGTGTTTCATTTCACAGATCACTGAGAAACCATAGTCTACGTACATAGACTGTACATAAGCGGCAGAATGATTTGCAAACACCAACAAAAGCTGAATTCTCATCTACAGAGAAGCAAAGTAGAAGGCTTTTTGTTTCTATCAGTGCCCAGTTCTAAAGAAAGCATAAATAAATTTTTATTCAGTCATTGGATGACAGCTAAATATACGTTATAAAAAAATCTTACGTCAAATCTTTGTTGTCCGTAGTTAACTAAAGTTTAGGAAGTGTTCAATTGTCACACATTAATTACCACATTATTAAATCCATCCTGTTTGTAAGCTTCTCAAAGGACTGAGACCAATTCCTACCTCTGACTCATCCTCTCCCACCCCCCAAAATATAAGTATGACTTTACAACGTATTCTTAGGAACCGCATCAATCTTCAATGGCATTTACTTACCAGAGGCAATACAGCCATGTTACAACATGAAGGTACTACGGAGTTCCATGGCAACTACCAATGCATTTGAAATGCTTTAATTATATTTGAGCTTTTTCCTCCTCATTGTTTCCCCCCCCCAACTATCCTGCCTTACAGAGTTTGCAGTAAAAATAATTCTTCTTCACAGCTAACGTGTCTTTCAGATATCTTCCAGAATCTCAGCTACTTCTCTTTTCACGACGTTTTAGGCACTGTGAAATAGATTACAAAAATGTAAGTTAGGAAGTCAAATCTTTTTAAGAGACAACTAGCCACCTGACTGATAGCCTGGATATTTTGCACAGATTAGTATTTTTAGATGAGCACAAGCATTTTTAAATATTTCTGCTGTTCCAAATGCTGTAAACAAACCAGAGTGCTATGCCAACAGGAATCTGTGGGAAAATTTGAGCGACGCCTGCTTACACTATACCCACCTTATTACAAATTTTATTACTCATTCATTTTAGTAAGCTCTAATCTAGGTTATTATGCCACACCCATCACCATGGGAATGTGACTTAAAAGTACCAGAAATACTTTGCTATTCAGCTTTTTCTCAGACCTTGTAGTGTGATGATCTGATTGCAGTTTCCACATACAAAGACAATTTGAGTAGTCTGACAGATTCAAAAAATTCAGTAATTCAAAGCATCTTCAGTGTGGCAACAAAGTATGGCACTTGATAAGAACACCAAAGTACAGAGAAAAAGCTAAGAGATCAAGATGAATTCATTCCTAAGCATGAGAGAAACAGCACTCCCCATCCCTAATTAACTGTATGTCTTACAGCAGAGGTAAATACAGTAGGAGTTTTACTTACTGGTTCTGCTCCATAATTCTCATAGCATTATCCATACCAACCGCCACCTCCACACAAAGGACAATTTAAAAAATAAGAATTAAAAAAACAATTTAAAAGATACCTTTGAGTGCCCAGTATTTTGTATGATTACCCTTATTTCAAATTAATTACTAGAAGTTAAAAATTGTACAGTTCCTGCCACAGGCTGGTGGCAGCTGTCCGCTTTTCTGAGATAAAAACAAATGCATTACAAAAACATTATTTTAAGAAAAAAAGAAGTATTACAGGAACTTTTATAGCTTTTCTTTACGATTTGAAAGCAAAAGAATAATAAATGAAAGCATTCTACTCCCAGCCACATTTTGCTTTAACAGGTAAGCAAAGAAATTTTTAGGCTAACTGAGGATACGTTTATATACGGGTTACACAGATCATTAGTGAAAAAGATTTTGGATTTTGGCAGCCTCAGACTTGAAACTAAACATCTACAGACATTTAAGATGGATAGAAGAAAAGGAAGAAAAGTTCTCAGTTATGGTATAGCTGGTTAAGTCTACCAGTTCATGCTGCAATTCATAACAGGATTCAGGGATAGCCTCTAAATACCATTATCCAGAGAGCCCAAACGCCAGGCAAGGCCTGGTAACCCAAAGCTTTCCACTGACTAGCCCCAAGCAGCTCCCAGCTCAGCATCTTCTCAGTGCCCTGCTAGCACTCTACTGAAGTGCCCACTTTTGCCTACCAATAACCAACTTGTCATACAGGTTTTGACTATACAGGAAAACATTCACACCACCTACTTACTAATTATACTGATATCATTAGAAAAGCATGAGCACTGGTATCCAATGATACTTGACTTACCCTCATAAACATATTCAAGACAGACAGGGATAATACCAAGACTAGAAGGAGGAAGTCTAAGCATCTGCTAACAGTTTTGCAAAAGACAGCTCAATATTTATAAAAGCCTAGAGTCTTTTGTTATGTTAAAAAACAAGATTGTTAAATGGGAACAAATCTCAGTTGTAGGAACTTTAATTCAAGAGTGAATGCAAGTGTGACAGCATGGGCTACATGCTTCCAATTGTAGCAGACCACAGGTAAAGGACAAAAACATTTGCTGACTTGAACAACTAGTCAGTTCAGCTACTTTGGACAAAAATTCCACTGGATATAAAATGTCCAAGCACAGTCCAGCCCTGGCAACTATTTGCTTTAGATACTAGAAGACATCATCTTCCAAAAATGAAAAAGATCTGTATCTCCAAGCAGTGTGTGTGTGCAGCACATACAAGAGTGACCAAAGTGATAAAAAATGCTGAAGAATTTAAAATTCAAAGCCTTATAAAATTAAAGATTTAACATATTTAAACTAGAATTTACCCACACTCTAATACTTTCAGTATAAATCTGGGAAGCAATAGTTAACGGCTACTTTAGTGGTAAGTCTGAGAATCTGTACAAACATTGAAGATTTATCTCTTCTGATCAATTAGGTAGGTGATTTATTTTGAATTTATTGTGAACATACAGACTGCTAAAGGGTACTAGGCATATAAAGATGATTTTTGTCTTGCGGCATCTGTAAGCAGGGCAGAAGTACACAAGTACTCCTGTAAAGTTTAGGCTGCATGTGCTACTTAAAGAAGCAGCATTTCATAAGAGCTATTAGAAAAAGATCTAAGGTGTGGAGAGAGAACTGCATGTTTAAAATATGAGCGCCTCAACACACCCAAAAGGTGTGTACACTTGAAATCATTACCTCATGCCCTGCATCACATCGTCATCCCCATGGGAATGATGCAGCACGCAGCACACAATGGCTTGTGTAAGTTGTCATTACTAGCTTTTAATTCCATGGGAGGAGGAGGCATGGAGAAAGTACAAGATCTGTATATGCTTCCCAACAGAGACTTCCCAATAGACTTCTACTTTGTAAAGTGCGTAGAAGCTGGAATCAACGTATTATTTCGTTTTCCATTCCTGTTACAGAAAGTAATACTTTTTCCTCCTATAAAATACGGAGGGGGAGAAAAAAAAGCATTTCATTTTAGCACATATGATGAACATTTACCTTGACCGGGGCTTTCCGAGTGCAACCAGATAAACTGAACTGGTACATGCTACAGTCTCTGAAGTTATCTTATCAAAAACACCTTTCAGCATCCCCCTTTCACAAGTCATTTCCTCGATACTTGAAAATACTTTGTTTTACTATGCATCTCGCTTGGCTAGGAAGACCTTTTTCCTGTATTTACAGAAGGACAAACAAATGCTTTACCAGCTCCAATGACTACTGTTAAGTCAATCTAGTACTCCCTCTGTTGGCAATGCAAGTAATGTACAGTCATGTCACCTAAAGGTCCCTCTGAAGACAAGAGAAAGGAAAAAAAGCATTAGAACAATTAATTAGCAGAATTACAACACTTTAAGGCTTTCAGAAGTGGGCAATTCTTCAGATTATGAAAACTGAATGGTATGGCAAGGTCCTATTTAAGTAGCTAAAATAACTTTAACAGCTTCTTGATTATGAAAACCTGAACCCAATAGTTGTGACCCTTTCCATCCTCATTTTAATCAGCTTGTTTTTCTAATTATCTTCAGCAGATAATTTTCAAAAATCAGCAGTTTGATGGTTTAAGACTCCAGTTAAAAAAATATTCTTTATATAAAAACTCATTTATTAAACCTCTGTACACAACAACAAACACGTATGTACAGCAAGTTTACATGAAGGATGTTGTTACAAAAGATACAGTGGTAATTAAAATTGACCCACATAAATAATTTATAAAAATATTTGAAATGGTGAAAATAATGCTGGTAATCCCTGATTATTTTCATCCAATTGTCAGGATTTTGATGTGGGAAATCTTAATGTTAGACCTTTCTAAAAACCTTCTGAATATATTAAACTTATCTACAGGATAATTAGCAAAATGTATAAAGTATAGATTATTGTACAAAGGACAGATATTTTAAAAATCACCAATCCACCTGAAACTGGAAAACAATATAAATTTAGCCAAAGTAATGAACAGCAAACCACAAACTCTTTTTTTTTTTTTTAGAGTTTCATGTATTGGCAAGTAAATTGCTCTTAACAAATCAACAGTCCTGTTATTCCTTAGTGGAAGGATACAATTTGGGAAAGCTCCTATACATTTTCTGGCCGCATTGGTGGTCCTGGTCAACATGGAAGCCCTGCACTGACTTCGGTCCCAAGGAAAAACGGGGCAGAGCTGTATTTGTCAAGATTTTCTCCTTCCCACAAAAGGATGAGGAAGGCTATCCGAGTTCGTAAAATTTAAGGAGACAGAAGGAAGCAGGGATTTGGACATTATGAAACAAAGGAAGACCAGTAAAATTAAGTCTTTTTCTTTTGCTGGTTTCTTGGGGAATTTTTTAACACGCTTCTTATTCGTAGATAAACACCTGTTGATTCTGCCATATTTTCAAATTCAAATGGTGTTATGCCTTCAGCAAACTTGCTCATATCAGGAACAAGACTGGAGTTTTTTGCAGATGATTCAATGTTTGTGACCACTTTATTACCACCTGTATTTTCTCCACTATTAACCTCACGGTTGGGAGCAGGCATGGTGTTATCCAGCAAGCCTTCAGAATCTGTATTATCAGGATTTTCCTTCAGTAAACTATCCCCTGGATTAAGACTGGTTATAGAATGTTCATTTTCTGGTGTCTGTTCACCGATGTCAGAAAGCCTAGTTTCCACTGTAATCACGTTATCAGATGGTCTTACTTCTGCAACAACATCTACTTCGTTCCTAGATGGTGATGATGTAACGGAATTTCCAGTTAAAGGTGTATCAACAGGAATATCAGAGTCACTGTTTGTGCTTTCTGCCTGCTCTAATGCTGCCCAGATTAATCGCTGCTGTTCCTCCAGCTCTTCCAAGGTCAGAGTATCCTCATCCATAACCGAGTCCACTATTTTTGGCTGAGGAATATCACTGGAAGGAGTCAACAGTGGAGTAGTCCTAGGAAGAGGAGGGCGGGTGGGTGTGGAAGGCTGAGCTGATGTAATACTTAGTGGAGGTGTTCCTGTGGGTAAAGGAGGAGGAGTTGACATCGATGGACGTCCAGGTGGGAGCGGAGGTTGGAACTGAAAGCTGTTACGACTTTGAGATCTTTGTGATGCTTCTGGATCTAGAAACAGATGAAAGACCTCTATCAGAATCTGAAATCTGACTAGGACAAGATTCAAAATGCCAATGCTCTTATCGCCAGCAGACTTATGTCTTCTCATCCTTGGTTTTCAGCTGAGCTAGAAACAACTTTTTGAAGGTTTTACTATGCACTGAAACTGTTTTGGGGATTTTAACTCTGCTACCTGTTCCAGGAAAAAAAAAAAAAAAGATTAAATATTCTTGAACATATTGAGAAAAAACCTATTCCACACTGAGACACACTGAAGGATTTTGTCATAGGAAATCCAAAATGAAAGCCAGAAGTCTCTCCAGCTGTTCTAACATTTAAACAACATTGTAAGTCCTCCTGTGAGCTTGACTTCTTGATTTTTAAGAAGTTGTGAGCTTGTAACTTCCTACATTATTCCATCCAAATATTTAAGGATTTCAAGGTCTTCATAACAGAGGTTTCTTTAGGATACACCTGAAGTCAAAAGATCAGCATTCGTAACCTAACATTCCAATTGCTCTGAGCACCCTTGAAACCTTCTGCTTGGTAGTGGAAGATAAGACAATGACAGCAACAGAGAATGCTTACTATAGAGAGGCCCAAATGCCACTACTGTGGGACGCTGCTAGCACTAATTACCACCACAACGCATACTAACATATTGGCTTCTCTTTATGAACACTGACATTCCAATTCAGAGCAAGTTATTTTAAGAATAAAAATTGAAACTAGAAAAAAAATTGCAGAATAACTAACTATACCAGAATCTAGGTCCATGTCAGCTGCTGGTACCTTCAAATTGTCTTGTTTTGGTCGTTTTGAATGATGAGAGCTTGACTGAGATGCAGCCCTTTTATTGCTAAATTTTGGACTTGGCTGAAGAGAAATTACCCAGGAAAACAAAAGAAATTAGTATTAAATTGCACAAGGTAACATTTCCAGCTATAAGAACATAAAGCAATTTCACAACTATAAAACCATTTGGCAACCCAGTGTGTAAACTAGACATTGAAGTTTGAGGGATTTAATACAACTGAACAGAACCGTAGTCTTGTTCAGGTGTGAGTGGCCAAAGAAAAAACTGTCTGCATTCCTAACACAGGCCACCAAGTTACCACCTGGACACCTAGATTTTATGAGACCATCACAATGCAAGTAGGGCATGTCCCTTCCTGGCAGGCTTAGAACTTACTCTTTAATTCCATACAGCATTACACTTTGGGACTGAGAGCAGAGCACACACACCTTCCATCCTCAACTGGAAGTATTCTGCAGTAGGTAACCCTAGACTACAGTCACATTACAGAAGACCTGACAGTGATACAGGACAGAACCACCGTATATTTTCCCAAGTCACTATAATAAGATTACTGTAAATCATGACTATGGCAAGTAAGCTTTTCGCTTTTTCGGGAAGTCTGGAACTAAGACCATTTTTAGTCTGTAAAAATTTATAGTAACCTTTTATACTTTTCTCAACCGTTTTTAAAATATTGCACAATTGGGATTTGCCTATATTAATTGAAATACCAGAATTTGTTCTAAACAAGAAGATCCTTTTTGTTAGAACAGGTAAGCCAAGCATCAGCATTTCACACCAGGTAGTGTCAATAAAAAGTCTATCCCCTTGTGCAAAAATGAAGCTATAAACAATAGAACATCACTGGCCACACTTACTACAACTACTTTTTTTTATGAATAACAATGAGGTATATTCACCGCATGAATATTAGAAAGATAGTTAGCAAAAACATCCTTCTGTTGAGACGGCTGCATTGGGATGGAACCAAATATCTGCCACTCCTACAGGAAAAAAAAAAAAGAAATAATATTGCATATGGTTGGCTAATAATATGACAGTAAAACTTAAGAGAAACACTGAGAGATCAACAAGCCAAGATGAATTCAAGTTCTCATTAAAAGCCTCATTTATCAGAGTAAATAGATCTTTAACAGGAACTTCTGGCAAACCAAAGTACTCTCACCTGTAAGCACAAACAACTGATGCAGTGCATTATGACTGGGTAGTAGGAATAATAATTTTAAAAAATCATCACCTTTACAAAATGCCTTGTTAACCATTTCATAGCAACTACTTTTCAACATTTGTAACACAGCTAAAAACTTCCCCTTGAAATAACTGTTCTGTCAAAAAAGGCTTACTTTGAAAAACTTAAGTTTTCGTGAAAACTGAAAAAAACTCGAGGACAGAACTTTGATTAAGAATACTGAATGAAAAAACCACATTTGGAGTCCACTAAATGGGCAAAAGTAAGGCTGCAAAAGAGAATGTACAAGCGTTTCTTTTTAATGCACAGGTATTAACATCAGTGATGAAGGTCACTACTAACAGCAGGTTAAAATGCTTTTGAAAAATAAAAGTTCAGCAGCACATTCAGAAAATTTAGATGCATATGAAAAAACTGGCATTCATGTGTGAAGTTTAGTTTTTAAAAAAAAACAAAAAACAAACCCAAACTATCCTTCTAGGCTCCTGTTGGTCTCATTATGCAAACAGTCACCGCAGAAGCACTGTCAGACCCTACCTACAAGCGCTGTGACAGATATGAGACAGATGGATGTCATATCAAGTACCTCAACAGCCCCTAGCCCCAAACCAGGTGCTTAAAAATAGGAGCCTGCTGAAGAAAATTGTCAGATGCAGAATACAAAACCTTAAACTCAGCTAAAGGCAATTAATGTTACTCAGCGTGTTCTTCAAAAGGCAGAGGACAGCCACTTACATCTGGGATCCCACTTGGAGTGGATATATTAAAGCCTGGATAGTTTATCAACTTAGAGACATCATAAGTGATGCGTTTTGGTTGACAAGATCCTTCACCTTCTGTTCCACCATCATCTATAACAAAATAGAATTATTATTGATGCTAATTAAGAGCATTACTGAAAAAATCCACAGGATTTAAGAACAGGGTTTTGGAATGTTAAGTGCTATTAGAAGGCTTTGTAATCCACAAAGGCAATACCAGTGACCAAATCTATCAGATACATGCATCAAGCCTCCCTAAAAACCTAACTGGATATTCGTAACGCCACCGCTCTTCATGTACCATTACTAGCCTCAGAAATCAGCATCAGGACTGTTCTACGAGATGCAGCACAAACACTGGTCATTAGTAAAAAGCTGGTAAAATACTTGATAAATTTGGTTTCAAGAAATGTATTCTTTGCTTACTGGTGGTCGTATTACTCTTATCATCCAAGTTATTGAACTTTAGAAAGTATTATGGTTTCTTTCATAAAATGTTAAGAAAACAGAAGCTTATTCAAAAAAGGAAGAAGAAATTTGACAATTGGCTATTTGCAAGTCTTGCACAGTTTCACAGGAACTCCATGTTCTAGTATCAAGGGTCAATTAGATGTAAATCACACTGAGAGTCTTCATCTATGCAATCCAATCATTATGGAAATTGTTTCACTGTCACCGCACAGCTAGAATGAAAGGGGAGTATTTCTACATGACTTTAGAAAAGAAAATTTGATTTACAACTTTCTCACTCTTCCACGAGGAAGACGAAAGTTTACAAACTAGGGTACTTTGTCTCCTGAACAAGGTGCAGCCAGCAAACAGCCTGCATATTGAAAACTGCATTCCCACAGCACGTTCCTTACCTTTTCCATCGTAAAGTGCAAGCCCTGAGTACTCCATTTCAGCCTCCTTCAGCCAACCTGGAGGATAACCCAGCTGACGCATGCGATATATAAACGGAGGAAGACTCTTATCTGTGACACCAAGTGCTTCTTGAAGTTCCCCACTAAGTTCAGGAAACAAACAGAAAACAAGATGTCCTCCGGTAAAATCCATAACTGAGTTTTGACAAAAGCAAGTTACGAACATTTTGTTCAATTTTAAACTATCAAGTTAAAATAACTTAGTTTTAAATCAAACTACGTTGCATGTCAATCCCAGATATAACAACTTTAGGTCAAAACCAGCTCTGACGTTACAGATAACTTAAGTGTACATATGCTTAAATGTTTTATGAGAATTAATTCTACACTGAAAACCACTTACTCGACTTGTTACTTCTCATTCATGGCCTTAACTGTAGCTGTCACGACAGGAAGGACGGAACTTAGTGCTACACTAAATTTCCCCATTATTTCTCTGGAGACTGCTACAGCACATTATGATTTTTTAAAACATTTTGAATAGAGAGAGAGGAAGGAACCCTCAAAGCTGAAAATTTTCAGAATCTAGCATGCACTTTTAGCTTATTAGGAACAAAATACATTTGAGACTTGAGTAGCCAAACAGTAAAATGTGTCTCCCTACATTAGGGAAAGTGCCATGGTAAAGGGTAGGACTATTAAGCTAGCAATGAGTTATAATTTGAAAAATATCCGTGCAAGTTATTTACGAAAATTTTATTTAGCAAACAAATGTGAACATAATACACCCATAGTTAAGAGTAGCAGATGGATTTATAGCTCTGGAAGGTAACATCTGACACTCCAAAGGTAGAAAAGGTATCCCAGAAAAGCAGTGCAACAGCTAGTGGAAGGAAAAGAGATACCTAATCACTCCTGGTTTAAATTTTCCAAACCTCTCTTCTACTTCTTCTGCATGATAACGCTGCTGAAAATTCTGATTGCTCGCTTCACCACAAGCTTCCATAAACTCCTTTCTCTTCTCACTTATACGAGCTGCATTTCGTGGCTTAAAGATAACACAATTAGGAAATTTAGATTTGGACAATTTATGCACTCCTTCACCCAACACGAAACTGGTACTCCTTGCCCTCAGCATGCCTTTTCCTTTAACACATGGTTGTGTGATACAACTACAGCTGTAATGAAAACTACATCGCAAAAAAAACAAGAGTACTTGCACTGGGTCTAGCAGAGCTCTAAAACAGGAAAAAAGACTGTTCAAACTGAAAAATGTTGCTCCATAAATTAAAGGAAACATTCAAACCATTATGCTACAAAACTAATTTACGTTTTGATTCAGTACGTTAGAATTTATAAGTATGAACAGTATAATCTAATCAACAGAGATGAATACACCCATTTGTATATCCTGACCCCAAGGCACCTAATTTATTTTTTTTAAATAGTGCCGTTACACTGAAACATTTCTTGGAGAGCAGCAGTCTTCTGAATACTGGTGTAGACTTTACCTTTGGACAGTCTTTCATTTGATGGTCTTCAGAATCACAATTGAAACAATGCGGTTTTGGCCTGCTTAAAAAATACACAAGAAATTAAGCCTGAAAATTCCTCTGCAATGTTAAATGCACTTGATTGTTTTTAATCATGTTAGATTTTTAGACTTAGAAAGAAAAAAAAAACCATAAGCACTGTTTGCTGACTTCATATGCTGTCTTCTGCTTCTCTAAATTGACTGCTTAATGTAAAATCTTCAAATTAGAGTAACAGAATATTGTTTATTTCACAGCTCTAACTAGAACACAAGAAATGAGAAAAACACAGGCACAGCACTGGGGCGGGAAGAATACATGACAGCATGAGGAGAGGGAGGGAGGGAAGGAGGAAAACTAAAATTACAGTGGAAAAGTACTACTTCCAGGCAGAAATGGAGCTTTTATATCCTATATAATACAGATCTATTCCTTTAGGAGGGAATAGAACAGTCATAGAATAATTTAGGCTGGATCTCAGGAGATCTCTAATCCAGTCCCTTAATCAAAGCCGGGTCAGCTATGAGATCAGACCAGGTTGCCATGGGCTTTATCCAGTTGGGTCTTAAAATCTCTAAGGATGGAGACTGCATAATCTCTCTAGGCAACCCGACCCAACAGTTTACTGTCCTAAAGATTTTCTGATTAAGTAAAGATTTGCTTAGGTAGGGCCAATAAATGAAAACAAAGCCTACATACTAAAGCTTACGCTATGTCCAGAGGAAGGAAAGTGAAGATGTGAAAACAGTACTTTTAACTCAAGTACAGGCAAGGAACCCCTAAAATTAATACACCTGTAGTACATTTATATCTCTGTTTATCTTTTCATGCTTGTATCATCAGAGGTCTGATCCTTTTTACGATACTGAGAATCAGTTACCAGCAGAAACAAGCAGGAGAGCATAAGTATTGCTTTGGAAAGTCCTGGTCAGCAGTCTGAACAAGTTATGCACATCATGAAACTGCACACTGAAAGCCTGGAATGGAACCGCAGCTGGCTTCAAGTATAACCTTCCTTGTAAATTCATACCACGTGAGCAAACATTTTCAACATTATAGAGGTGAAAATCCAAATCTCTTAGCAGATATTAGAGAAAGATTTCTTTTCTAAACATTCATTTTTACCAAATTAGGATGGAAACCAGGAAGTGGAGACAAAAGGGTGACACAAGGATAAGTGTCCAGGGTAATCCCCACACACTCCAATCTCTTGAAGCCCCTAATCAAGGTAAGTGAAGCACGTCTCCTGTTTCATCTTTACATCGTATTCAAACAGAAACCTTCTGTGGTGATCCAAATGTCTCATCACCATTCCACATCATAAGCACAACCCTTCAATCTGCATTCCATTCAGATGGTAGTATTTCTAATCAAACCACAGTTTAACTCAGCCTGCCTCTTCATCTTTGAAACTCCCACTAAAAGCTTGCCTGGCCTTCAATGCATCTGCAATCAGTGACTTTAGACGCTATGAATACTACACAAGTTGTCAGTTGGAAACTCAATTCACTTTACTTCTTATCTCCCATAAAAGCTATACAATCAACTCCAAGATCAGACTGTTTTTAAAGTCTACAAAGTAAGTCAGACAGGAGTTGTTCTACAAAACAATAAGAATGACGATGGTACACCAGCAAAAATATGACAAGGCAATCACTAAAAAGGCAAGCAACAGAACAGCTCAGTATCAATTTCAATAAGCTTTACACATCGATTTTATGCCCTACATAAAGAAGGTCAATAAACGAGACACCCACTGACTGCAAAGTTCAGCACTAGTTTACTTCATTTAAACTTGCTGCTCAAGTATGTTCAAGGGTTTAGCATACTGAGGAATAATCACAGTGTACATCTGAACTTTTCAGCTCAAAACTTTATATTTAAGAATAATACAAACCTTTTTGGTTTTACTTGTATTTCTTGTCCTTCTAGGGAGAGAATCTGGCTGAAAACTTGCTGATATCTTTAGATTTCAATAAGGAACTGCTACTGGATGAAGCAAAATTTCAATCTTCTTCAAAGTATCAGTGAAAACCTAATAGTACTTTGAATAGAATACTGACTCTTCTGGATTAAGTTACAGATGGTCCTTCATACAAAGTCCATAGTTTATAGTAGATATGGTTTTATAGTTTATACTACTTGCTAAGATGGTCTTATGTTGTTTCCTCCTACCCAGTTTCTATCCAATAACGAATTTTGCTCTTTTATCAGCACTTGCTAAAACTACAATCCTGTTTATAAGTAGAAGTTTCAAGCTACCAATTCTGATCTGCTTCACGGCAACCTTTTTAATAGCGTATTTTGGTAGAGTTTCAAAAATATAACTCACTTCTCAAGTAGCTGGAGACAGGTCACATCATACTACTCATGTTTGCTTTTGGACTGCAGCTTGTCAGCTGCTCTGCCCATTTGTCTAAAGGTGTATGAGAAGACAAGAGGGCCGCAAGTGAACCGGCATGGTAAAGGCTAAGAGGTTCAGCAGAGTTCAGAAGCCCAGCAGCTTCCACAATCTAACACTTGCTTTAAAAAGAAAAGCAGATGCCAGTGACTAGTCAACCTGATATGTTAACTGAATGCAGTACTTCAGCCATTTAGAAGCATGGTACCCGATTTCGCTCAAAAGTGTGTGCTATTTTCAGCTTAATGTCATCTATGGGAGCTCTAAAGAAAGATGCAGTAAGTACATTTAAAGAACAGTATCAAAGCTAAGGTGGCAGACATAAAAGTTTCGCCACAACTTGTCAGTTCAGGAGAAATTCCCCTGTTAAGCATCTACTTCCTCCATCAAGATGTTGAGAGATCGTACAAATATAATTTGGAAAACAGGATTGACTTAATGCACTGTAATAGAGACAGCTTTCCAAATGTAAAATTACACCACAGTGCATACACAGCCAAAGGCAGGCAGAAGAAAACTGAAGTTAGCTGGCTTATAAACTTGCAATTTTCATTCAGATACTAGCAATGTTTTAGCACTAGGAAATGACCTTTATTACAAGCTTCATAACTAGATATTGCAGAAATGAACTACGAAACTGGTTCTTGCCCTGACTCTGGGGCAGAAGCAATACTGGGAAAGTGAGGAGATGACGACATTACTTGAGAAATTTCTTGTCCCCTTTCTTTTTGTCACAGAGGATTACAATATCAAAAAACACTTTTCCAACATTTTCCTCAATCCCACTTTTCAAATACGGGTTTTAATAAACAGTGAAGAACCAACTTTAAAATGGATGCAAGTTATGAGCATTCCGTAATTAAACTTTATTAAAAGACTTTCCCTCTGGCTCCCACATTCGGAAAAAAACCACCTTAGAGCAACTTCAGTTTGCCAAGCACTTTTCTTCTCCCAAACAGCAGATTTTAGAGGGAGAACGCTTATTCATATTTAGAATGAGTTGTCGTACCAAATCTGATTCCAGACTGGCCCAGGAAATTCCTAAAGTCACAAGAATTATTTGTGAGAATAAGGCATTCACTCTTCCCAAGCACAAGCCTTCTAAAAATCAGCAAGCCAATCATATCAAAATACCTATATGTTTTGAGTTAAAAAGCCATTAATTACTCATTACAACTTTTCATCTATAATGACTGATATGGTTTTGATAGAAATGTACGAACTACTGAACAGAATTTGAGTTCAATTTACCAACTGGCATTCTTTGGATTTGACAAACAGAAAGAAACCCTTGTTTGAGTAAACAGGATACTTAGGTATTTCCCATCCTTCTGTCAGCTGTGGATTCTCATTTAATATAGGCTGTCCCAGTTTATCGAGACAAAAATTGGTAAAATACAGAACACTTCCTACAACCTGTAGAAAAAAAGTCAGAAAATTGTCAGAAATGTGTCAGTATTGCAGTCAGATTGGTAGCATTTCTATAACTTTACACTGCTTGAAATATTTCCAGCTTACTTCCCCCACTCTGTAAGAATTTACAAATAATACACACCCACACCTGTACAAATAAGTATTTTTCCCACTGATGTAACCAAAACATGCTAAGCTTAACTGCTATTGCACTGATAAACAAAATTTAACATGATCTTATTTTAATGGCGGCGTATACTGAACGTGTAGAATAAAGAGTCAGACCTACCGTTGAAGAGTATATAGTCAAAAACTTACACTAAAAGGTTCTTTAATTTTTTTAACAGAATTCGAGCTTGCTGTTTTACAGTCTTCTTCCAAAAGAACACTGGAGGGCTGTCATGCAAAGTAAAAATGCAAATAATTAATTTAAAGTAACTGTAAAAAGAAGAGCTCTTAAATTACTAAAGTATGTGAAAGGCACCGAACATGGGACTACATCACCTACTCTTTCATGAAAAATTAGCTAAGCAGTACGATGGAGATGTCTACATTAGTTGTGATGTTTTCCACAGTCCAAAGTATGGCACAGCTCATTTCTAATGTCTTCTTTGATGTGAAATATGCTGCATAAGAACATCTTTATTTTTATCTCAAAAGCTAAGAGAAAGATTGAGAAAAATGTGCCATTTCACCATTTGATTCAATGTGAATGCAAAAAAGTCAACGTTAAGTACTCAAAACTCTAACAGAAGAAAGTAGAAATTTCCAGATTCTGTTGTTCATCTATGCACTTATATATACTTACACACTCAAAGCTGGGCCACATACTATCAGAAGAGTATACGTTACATTGTACCTTACAGTCTTTTCTCGATTATTTAAACCAACTCACTACTTTGTGTTTACACAAATTTCAACAGGAACAATTTAAAGACAAATTTTCATGGGCAGAAAGGATATTTTCTTTGTCCTGGTCCTCTATTTTAGGAACAAATAGTTATACAAGATTTGTCTGATAGTTACTTGATTTGCAATTAAGCAAGAAAAAACATCTAGAATCCAGCTATTTAGCAGTGTAGTATTTCAATATCCCCACTTTAAAGATGCAAGAGAAGGAGCACCTTATACCAATTTGAGTTTTAAAGTACCTGTGGTTTAACATTGAAGTGCGTTTTTTCTTGTTCACCTCTCTTCTGCTCTTCGTATTTCTGAACTAAATTAAAAACAAAATCTTCAATTTCTTGATGATACCGTCTGTAATGGAGTGAAGAAGCAGAGAGAGACAAAGATATGAGCACGACTGAACCATATGCCAGACGTCTGTTTTTTAAGCATTTACCATTTACTACCTCTTAAGAACTTACAAAAGGGGCAGACAACTTCTCTTCCGTCTTCCTCCCAGCCCCAACCAACATGAATGCAATCTATTATTAGAGTGCACCCTTACATTAGTGCGGCAAAAAGTCAACTCCAAGGCAGGGAAAATTTAATTTACTACATTTATCCACAACACTCATGAGATTCCAACTACTATTCAGACTCACTCCAAGTTCCTGCGTCACACTTCATGATAAAAACAGGCATTGCTAATGAAGGCAACAAACCTGCTGTCATATCGCTCATTAGCCTTTCTCCCCTTCAAGCTTAACAAATTTGCATTATTGAATAAAACATACATCCATCCTCTGGGCAAACGCTAAGATATCCAAGCAAACGAACAAACAAACCAGTCCCATTTCCTGTCAGGATTGCTATTTCTTGGAAAGTACTTACTTAGAAATTACATTGTTCATAAATAAAATCTGTAACAAAGGTCCATCAAATTTAGCATTGTCCACTGAAATGCCACTAGAAGAATAGAAAAGAGACACAGGGAACAGTTACTGTATTAGCTTTATGGTAAGTATCGCCTATCTGTTTTATCAGAGCAAAAAGTCTGTAGTCCATGAACAGAGGAAGGTTTGGCCAATAAAAGTTCTGGTTTTCAGTAAGTTCCTATTCACTTAAACAGAAATCATCCTCTTCTAAGCAAAGCACGTTGCCTGGTGTGACATGGAAAGAAAACAAAACACCACCACACTACAGAAGTTTACCTCTAACTGCAGTAAACTGTTATAAAAACCTTATAAACAAGATCTTCTATTTATTCAGACATGTTAATGTACTTGTTCTCACTGCTGAACTTCAAAAAACAGTTTCCCTAAAGGCCAGGTACGTTTTATAAACAGACAGACACACATAAATAAAGAAAGTTACAGCAATACAAACTACATTTTTGATACTCAAGTCAAAAAGACTTATCAAGAATAACAACAGCGTTTTAGAAGCCCAACATCTAAGCAGGGATGGGAACATGAAAACAAGGTTCCTAGAAGATGTGGCAGAAGACACCGACCGCTGCATGCGCTGAATCTCAGACAAACTCCATTTCAAACATGTATAGGTCATACAAAGTGTTTTAAGTCAGCAGTAACATACCTAGGACGAGTCAGAATATTCAGCTTCCTTTTAAGTTCTTGATGTTAATTTATTGTTAAGGAACATTACTTTCTTCAGAAGACACAGATAATCAAAGGATCAAAACAAACAAGAAAACACCTAACAAGAGTTCCACAGAATAATGAATGGGGCTTCAGACCTTCCATTTTGCTGCAGAGGACTATTTACAGATCGACCTGTTGCTTAAGAAACACAAAAAAAAAGAAAAATCCCAAATAAACAAACCAACCACATCCCAGATGAAAAAGAGGACTGGCTGTGACAATCCAAATAGTCTAGTTCATTACATACACTACGGTTGTCAGATTTATAGTGTTTTATTTTAAAAATACCTACAACCACCACAAAAAAAAAGTTACCAGTAAAACACACGAACTTTTAAATAGAAAATAAACTCTAGAAAACATTTCAGATTCCAGTCTGCTGCAGCACCAAACCCTTTAGGGAATCAGTCACAATTTATCAGCTTAAAATTATTTCTAGCTATGTTAAAAATGGATTTTCAAAGGGAACGTGCAGCTGTTTCTTTTCCCTAGAAAGAAGGAGGCAGGGGTTTTAACAGTCACCCCAGCACTCAAGCACTCCACTACCTCCCTCGCCAACCGAAGCGAAGCTGTCACGGGCCTGGCCGTACTGCGGCTAAAAGTTTTCCGAGCAAACTTCCTCTCCAGTGAGGGAAGCAGAAGCCAGACCCCGGCCAGCGCACCGAGGCGGGGAGCCGCCGGGCGGAGACTGCCCGCTCCCCGCCAAGCTCCGTTCGCATCGTCCTTCAGGATGTGCCAGGGCCTTCCCTCCCCCGCCCCAAGGGACAGGGCCCGGCCTCACGGCCGTCCCCGGGAAGCGGGAAAAGTCGCAGCGCCTCAGGCCGGAGGCGGCCGCCAGCCTCAGCAGGGCAGGCGCCAAGGCTGGCCCGGAAGGGAACCGGCGGCGGGAGCGGCGTCCCCCCAACCCCCGCCCCGGAGCAGGCCCTGCCTCTCCCGTCAGGATATTCTCCTCCCGGAGCCGCCGCACCGTCTCCTCGCGGTCCCGCAGCCGCGCGTACAGCTCCTCCAGGGCTTTATCGGGTCCCTCGTCGTCCTCCTCCAAGCTGAGGCGAGGCGGTGGCGGCGACCCGTCCTCTGCCTCGAGCTGGTCGAAAAGCTCGCGGTCCCCGAAATCCACCTCGGCCGCCATCTTAAGCTGCAGCAGGAAGGGAGGGGCCTGGGGGCGGGGGGAGCTGCCGAGGGGGCAAAGGGCAGACGGAGCCGCCGCTCGCAGCGGGAAGCGCCGGGCGGGCGCTCGCCCCGTTGAGGGCGAACTACAACTCCCAGCATGCAATGGGGGCAGCGCGCCCTGGCGGCGCCCGGCCTGGGGCGCTCTGCCTACCGGGACGCGTAGTCCGCCCTCCGCGGGCGGGAGAGCGGCGCAGGGCACGCCGGGAGCTGCAGTTCTGCGGAGGCCGGGGGGCCCCAAAATGGGAGACCACTCGCTGCATTCCTCCTTGTTTTGGTGGGTTTTTTTTCATTCTTCATCTTCCGAGGAGGGGTGGGGAGAAAAAGAGGGCAGCAGCAGGGCGTACGACAAGAGTTATTTTTAAGGAGGCTGTCTGCAGGAAGGCAGCGTGCCCCGGAACGCAGCCGCGTGCCCGGTTAGGCACTGCCTCCTGCATTTAACATGCTCGGACCCAGCCATTCGCCTAAAACGAGCCTATATAGTGAATGTACTCAAAAAGTTAACACACTTTCCAGTGCTTTTAAATACTCAAGTATGAGCATGGGCTCTAACATCCTACCTTCCTCACCAATGGTTCTGTTATTCTCTCTCCTTACTAAGTTTGCAAATATCAAGTTGATCAAAAAAAAGAAAATTAGATCAGCATTCATCATCAGGAGTTGTGCTCCCTATCGCAAATCTCCTTATTTTAGGAAAATCCTACTTCAAAAACAAGCCAGCAAAACAACCACTCTTATTTCTGACTTCTCCAGTTTACCTGGCATCTCTCAACTGATTTCCTCAGAGTCTGGCCCAAAAGGTAACTGAATTAACATAAAGTAAGACCTTAGAGAAAAAATGTCTTTATTATTAACCAGGTTTTTTGCACTGGATTATGTGCCTATTGGCCCAGACCGCTAAATAACATCTACACAATGTTTCTTTCATGTTTCAAGAATTGAAAATAACTGTACAAGGTTAAAGTACAAAAGTACACAAGACAGTGGACACGAAATATCCATGTATGAGTTTACCCCATCTGCTGCTTGGTTTGAAAANTNNAACTAAAAAATACTGTCCTCCTATAGTTCTGCCAAGTTTAATGGAAGTGGGTATAACCTGATTACAACACTAACACCAGTATCACTGATCTGATATTTACAAAAAAATTGTATTTTTCAATAAATTAAAGTCAATGCAACACCCATGCAAGCTAGAATGCTAGCTTTTTGGTGAACAAGGACCCAACATTTGAACAAGAACCTTCCATAGTCCCAAACTTTAAAACTGCCTTTGTTTTTCTTCTTTTTTTCAAATTGCATCCATTCCTCGCATTGAAGATGTAAAGCCCAATCCCATTCCTCTTTGCGTATGAGTCTGTGATCTTGCCATTTCGTACTGCGCATCTAGATTTCTGAAAACCTCTTCCTGTTGTTTCAGCGTTTTGTAACTCTCCTCGTCAACAGAACTACAGCCAGCTTCATCCTCACTCTAGAAACCAGACAGAAGAGAACAAACATTAGCTGTGTAGGAAGTGGTGGTTTGTACACTACAGGTGTCTTAAACATAATCTACGCTTTGTGGTTTTCAAAAGCTTGTAAGAATTCAAGCATTTGGTTTTATTGCTGGAACATTCTAGCGTAGTTTTCCCCTCACCATCAAGAAACACGCAGAGGCCTTCATCCAGGCCCTTATTTCTGACTCAAATAAATGTCTCCAGTTAACTTATCTACACAACATAATACTGCTTATCAGAGTATGGACACTGGTTACAGTTACCGCTGTTACAGATCGTAACAGTTGCCTCGTTAGTCAGAAACATCACATAATTCTAGAATTTGAACTGAATTCTGATTTAGATGCTGCTTGTGAACTTTAATGAGAAATACTTAAAAGTTCTTAACTACATCAGGTAGTATCAGGTTAACTTAACATCTTCATCATTTAAGGGATACTTTAAATAAAAAAAGAAATCGCTATCTTACAATTAATAATAAACTTAATTTCACATTCAGAACTCTTTACCTTAATGCCCATCAGCTTCCTGAATTTGACATTTTGGTCCTTGTTTCCAAAATTTAATTTTTCCCATATTTCTGCTGACTGTGATTTATCCTGTACAAGTTAAAAAAAGATGTATCACCTTTTTACGTAAGTTTCCATTAATATCACAATGCAGTAGCAAGCAAAAAAGCAGTATTAAAAATGAGCCCATTGTGTAGCACTAGCACAGTTGGAAGTAAAAGGTTCCAAGGCACATCTGACATGCCCGCAGCACCCTCACAGAAACTCTTTGTGAGCGAAGTCTACTTAACCATAGGTTTCAAAAAAAGAGGTATATACTTTACTTGGGTAGATTGTACTCATTTCCATAAACTTTGGAAACCTTGTAAGAACACATGCTTAAAATTAACTATAGAAAAAGGAATTTGCTCATTAAAATTAAGCAATATACAGCACAATTTAGGAAGAACTGCTTAGACAGCATTCAGGTTTCTTCTTCCCTCCCTTTTGCCCCCCATGTTGTCAATGCAACATGAACCAGTTTCAGTTTTTCACATCTTATGAAACAGTCTGAAAAGCGAAGTGAACTTGTTAGGTAATAAGACACATGATGACAATTAATGTAACAAACACTTTCATACTAGTACAGAGTGTCAAAAGACAAAAATACAAATATTTAAAGAGCCAATTTTTCCACACTATCAGCAAGCAAAACGTGTACTTAAGTCCAGCAACTTTCTGAAAAAGTAACTGCCACAGGAGCCTTTTTTTAGTTGGTGGCCTTACACTTCACTAATTGCAAGACCATTTATTCAGCATAGAAGTCTGAAGGCTTATTTGTATTTATGACTTTCATTAGTGTTCGTAATGCACTACTCTACTCTGGAAAAGCTACTAGCATGGTTTGCAGTCTTGTTTTTGAAGTCTGGAATTGGACAGGATACAACAATCAAATAGAAAAATCTCTACAGGCACAGAAAGGAGTGGTCAATTATAGTTTCTACAGCTTAGCCATCACTTCTCAGTAAACAGAGACCATCTGTAGTTGAAATTTAGTTGCAAGTTGTAGTCAAACTGACAGAATTAACATTAAGATCTAATCATATCTCTTAAGTTTTGACACTAAGGATTTTCCTAAGGCTTGTGTCACAACCATTTGTCATTGAAGGTGAGTTATCTTAGTTATCTACTGAAGGCTAGTTATCTTAGTCCTTTCACTCCTAAAGTTTTACCTTGGGCTGTTAACAGGGAAGCTGCATAACAGGTATGAAGATAATTTTGCTGGAAATAACGTTAATAAGCATCCATAAACTGTCTGAGAGCAAGATGTTTCCAAACAACTTTTATGGAAGTAAGAAAAGACAACATTACCCCTTCCTTTTTGCCTTGCCAAAGCATCTTCCGCTTCTTCTCTTGCTCAGCAAATTTCATTGGATTCACTGCCGCTGGGTTATAATAGCTGGGTACAGCTATTCCAGTCTCTGCTAGTGCTTTTGCTTGTAGTGCTGCCATTTGAGCTGCCATTGCTATCTGAGGAGTTACTTGTGTTCCCGATGCCAGAAGAGCAGCAACGTTAATAACAGAACCTCCAGTGGCTGCAGCAGCTGAACAACAAAGGTAACTTGTGATCAGACAATAACTTCAGACTTCTCTGAAACTAAAAAGACCCCACAACAACAAACCCAACACCCCCACAAAAACTCAAACAAAAAAGCCCCCCAAACACTTAATCAGAAATAAACTGAAAATGGCTGAAGAACAAATGCATGATAAAATACACTTTACTTGTAAATCAAGAAACAAATCTCTAGTAGTTTTAGTAAACCAGAACTGAAAGAAAAACTAATGTAATTCATGCTTCTACATACCCCTAAGCTAGTAACAGCTTTCAAACCCTTGTTTAATGATGCATAAAGGAAGGGTCCAATGAACATCACAAATTCATTTACCAGCCTAACATACATTTTTGTTGTATACTCAGCAAGTGATAAGAAATCCTGATCATTTTTGTTGGGAATTTTGTGTTTCTTATTTTTTGGTTTTGTTTTTTCAAACATTTCCTAGTTGTAATTGTGATTCTTACATATGGACCAAGTTAACTGTACAAGAAAGACAACCTGCACATCTGTCAGACACGACTGTAGCACTCAGCACATAAGCCTACCCGATCTTCCACTCACGCTATTGTTTAGGAATTAATATAATATACATGGATTACCTGCAGCCATTTCCTGCTGTTTCTGTTTTTCAACCATTTCTTTTTCTCTCTGTTCTTGCAGTTTCTTTGCTCTTTCCAGTCTAGAAGTACACGAGAACAGAAATATTTAGACATGCAAAATCAACAGCAGTGGCTCATTTATGTAACATATCATTGAAATTGTAACAATTTCTGACCTTCTGGCTAATGCTTCCTGTGCATCCATAGCTGTGTTTCGTCCTCGAAAAGGCGGTGGACTCGGACTCCGGCTATGACTCCTGCTGAACCTTCGGGGCTTTTCAATTCTTTTCTTTCGCTCTCTGTAACCAAATTCAACAGAGTTGCTAAAACAATGAAGGTACTTATATATACCTTAACATTTCATAAAGTATTTGATTACAATTCTGAAAAATTGCTTAATGATCAATTTGGAGAGCTCTCAAGAACAGCTTTCACACAGATTATACTAGAACAGTGTAACAGCCACACCTGCCTTGTAACAAGACAGCTAAAACTGAACATTTCCAACTGCAAGATGTAACAGAACATGTAATTCTGAGTATTCATTTATCCTCTTAAACTTAGTGTTGAGAACAAATAGATCTGCTCTAGAGATTATCACTCTAAAACCTGACAAGAAAAAACATCGTCTAACTTTCGGTAAAGCCAACTGCAAGAAAACTGTAAAATGGATCAAGTTGCAAGAATGCTTTAATACCACAAAAGACCTCACAGCACTATAATTATGTTAAAAGTGAGCATTTTGAAAAGGTCCCATTTAAAAACTGGAATAGTACCCAGGGAAGTGACAATCTCTTCCCTCTGCACACTCTTCACTAAATGTGCTTTGGATGACTTTGAGGGAGGCTATCAAGCTAAATGGAAGAGCTGGTTTAAACATTTATTTATCACAGGTTTGCTCTTGAGAAGGACAGTACTGTGTAGAGAACTATGAAGCATGCATTATCTGGAGCCTGACAATCTAAAAAGAACCCAGTTAAAATATATTTAAGCAAAATGCCAAAATATTCAGTTCAATTCTCTTTTAGTGATCTTCTCCCCACCTTCTCCCAAGTTGCTCTTACTATATATAAATCTAGTCCCATCGAAGCAACAGCCGCTCAAAATACACATATGAAGTAGTATCAGCAGTATCTCTCTTTGCCTGGATCATTAGTATCCACATGACAAGAGATAAGGGTTTACCCCTGTTTAAGCGTCTGACACTGATGTTTTAAACAAAGAAGTCACAGATACTGGAAGTCTCCAACAAAGCTTAAATTACAGGAGGTACCACTCATATTTTTCCCAGATTTGCCATAAACAGTAAGTTGAGATGCACAGAGATGTTTCTGCAGCATTTTATACTTTAATGTTGTTATCAACCATTTGATAAAATAGCTAACTTGGCAACAGCCACTTTAAATGGCACTGAGATATTCTGTTTCTTCTGTTTGCAACTTGGGCAGCATCTACAAACATCATGAAACGTAGGATGAAGTTACAAAAAGAGATCCTTGTTTACATGACAAATCTGGTAGAATACAAAGGAGGCGAGACTTATCTTTTCATAGAAGATGACAAGATGCAGATTCAGGCACTGGGAAGTGACAGATCTGCATTCCTGAGATAAGATGTAATGCATGTTTCAAAGATACCCATGCTGACTATTGTAGTTTGGTCTTGTCTTTGGTCTGATGCTTTATTGCTGGTAAACATTAAGGAAATAAATATTTGAGCTTTTGTATTTAAGTATTTCCATTTGAAACAAGCAGATGGTGTCATGTTTTCCACCTAGCATTTAATCAGAGCAATGCCACAAAAGAACTGCCAGGATGGTCTACATGCTCACAGAACAAAAAGATTACTTTAAATGCTAGTGAGGACAGGTAATTTGAAAAGGTGAACTGGAGATTATGCAAAGAACCATCAAGAGAAGGTCAAACTCTACTGTTTACAGACACTTCTGTCATAGCCTGTTAACTGCAACACAACAAATACTGCATTTCACAAACACAGTTGAGTTTTAACAGGGTAGGTTTATCTGGCTTGTGAAGAGTTTTCCTTGAGGCTTGTCTCATAATTTTCTTTCCAAAGGCTTCACCTGAGCCCAGAACTTGATGAAGTGTTCTAGCTACTGTTAAGAAAAGACTTTTGCCTCGCTTATTTTCCTTCTCTAGGATTTGCGAGACAAAAACAGTACTTAAAAGAAATGGATTCCTGCAGTATGTCCATCACTACCCAACAAGGCATGTTTCCAGTTGAAGAAATCGCTAAGCTCCCCTTCTTTTTCTTCCCACATTTACTGCTCTGTTTCAGGTAATCCAAATTCCACTGCAGAAGCAAAAAACTATTCCGGGAGCTGAAGTTTTCACGGAGCCATTAAATACAAAATGTTCAAAGCGACTTTTAAAAACAGTAAGTGCACACCATCTATAACAATTGGGAATAACAGGGAACTGAAGCTTTACACATCACACTGAAGGTGGCTTAAGTACCAGTAAATGTAAGTAATATGTATACCAATTGAAGACCCAGCTCTACTCACCCCAGCTGAAAGTCTGGTAGAAAGTGAGTGCCAAAATAAAATATGACACAAACCATGCAATTCAACTAGTTCTTCAAAAAGGTAAGTCTTCTTAACAGTTTCACAAGTGATGTTGTAGCATTATATGAGAGTGCTATATTCTTAAGTCTCCAACGATCCACCGTAACGTTGAGCAGTCATAAGCGACTTCTGCACCCTTTAAATATGCAATTTTAAATACTCTAGTGAAAATACTACTAAATCAACTGGAACACTGGCAACACTTTCTTGGGAGCTCTGAAGGGACACCACTTTGCATTCAAACTACTTGTTTTACTTTAAACACTTCGGAAGGAAAACACACAGCCATAGGAGTCAGGTAATCACATTTCAGCTTACTCATTCAGAAAAATCCTACAGGGCATTAAGAATGCAAAGGTGACACATACAAACAGACTCAGAAATCTACACCAAAATACTGAATGATTCATCAGTATTGGAAAATATTAACTTCTATACAGTGATGAAAACCTCAACTTCACCATAAAAAAAAGGTAAAGCATGGATCTCAACTCCATCAAACGGAGTCAGAATAAGCCAGTACGTGTCTAGCCAGAGCGTTTCAGTCTGTGCTTCTAGAATTTAAGTTTAATGAAGAAATGGAAGCACCCAAGACAGGGAGAAAAATTAACATGGTAAATATTCTCATGCTGAACTTGACAAAAAGAAGTTGGTAACCACCAACACAGCACAGTACAGTTCACCTGACTCAAAATTCACCTGAACACTACACTGACTGCGCCAGTTCACAGACAAGACAAATTTTTAAATGAACTTTGTGAAGCTGACCAGGATTAGCTTCTGATCAGCGTACCTGCTCTAACAGCCAATGATTCCCAGTTAAAACTTCCCTTTTATGATATATACAAAAGCAAGAAGAAGAGATAAATACAATAGTATTTTTAAAGCAATGCTTTGCCAACCACACTACTCTTGTATCAAACAAATGAAAGGGTTAGTGTATCTTATTCTTCAGTTCTTCCCCTTTAAATATCATTTAAATATTCTATTTAAAATAGTATATTCACTTGTGGTGTAAGAAACCAAAAAGAGCTTGAACTGTGGTAATTATTACTACTCAAAATACTAAGTTACTTTCCTTCTACTTTATCAGTCAAGAGTTCTAAAATGGCGGTTTTGTAAGATACCCACAAAATAACTAACTATGTATTTCTAATTGCTAACAAGAAATCATGGTATGAATGAATCTGAGACACTTAAGCTGTCTAGGACAGATGTTTCTGTAAACGTATGCACACCACCCAGTCCTTAACCCGCTGTATCAATACAGCTGAAAAAAGCCAAATACATTTAGTTACACTGAATAGACATTAACTGGCAAATCCATCATTCTTCTATATATCAACCTGCCACAGAACATTAACCATACACCACCACTAAGTAAGTACAGAAGTTAACACTTACCTGCTTCTACTCCTACTTCTGCTTTTACTTCTGCTTCTATGTCTGTGTCTAGATCTTGATCTAGAACGAGATCTTACACGTCGTTTTCTTTCTCTGCTGCGAGACCGGGATTTTTTCCTATCACGACTTCTACTACGATGACGTCTGAAACACATGACCCAAATTCTTACATATATTCTCACATTTAAATTCAGCTTCTACTAAAGGACAGGTTTGTCACCACAGGGCAAAATGCATCAGGCAGGGTGGGGAGACTACACACGGAAGAGTTCATGCCTGGAACAGTTCAAGTTGTAAGACTAGGAGATGAAATGGGAAAGGATCCAAACACTACCACCAGCCACAACAGACAAGTCAGTTTATGCAGAGTTTACATAAACAATCATACTCATCAATATAGCTATTTTTAGTTGTTCATTAAAGTATCTCAAAACAAACACTAATCTGAATGCAGGAATCTTAAATTCAAGGCAATAAAACTCTCCGCCTCCCCATGGTATTCCAATACCTTAGGTAAGAGATGCCCAAATTTCAGCTTGTGTGTCATGCACAGTCCCTCAGCATATCATTAGCTGAAGCCTGTACCTTGCTATCTTGTTTGCTACAGATCCCTCAGCTAGGAGCAGAGCTGGCTGAAAAGTTCCACCGGCAGCAACCTGTTCGTCCCAAGCAATTCTTCTACCGTGAGAGTGTGCCACCTAGGTGGCCTGTCACACAGGGAGGCTTGGACAGCATTGTCTCTCAGTAAGCCTTCGATTTAGGAGGTAAATAGCCATGACATTGCTAAGGTGTATCTTCTTTCCCATCACTGACAACAGGGAACATTTAATACACTTTGTTTATAAATTTTCTGTACTAGTTGTTAAAAACATGAGGCAGATCACCTATATAAAGCCATAGAGATATCTGGTACTTTTACTCAGAACCAATCTGAAAAAAAAGTAGTGGCAAACGCACTACCCAATGAAAACTGAAACACACAATACAAACTGATGATTTAAAGAGCGTCAGTAATGTAAAGGAGTTGTACTTCAGAAGTCTACACAATTCCCAAACATTGCTTCTGCGAATGCACTTAAAGAATAATAATGTAAAACAACTTACCTTTCACGAGACCTGGATCGTGAATGACTCCTCCCTCTTGATGACTTTCTCTCTTTGCGTTTATGTCTATCCTCACCATTTTCAGATGAATTTAGGCTCTCTCTTCCTTTGTCAGAAGAATGTTCTTTGTCATTGTGGTCTTCGGATTTGTGCTTCTTGGAGGACTTCTCTTTGGATTCATGTCTTCTTGCCTGTTTTAAGAAGAAGTTGGTTCTTTCAGGAAAATAGTGCAACAAAGAGAGTTAGTATGGGCATCAGAAGATAAAAAATGATAAGCTGTGATGCAACATTAGTAACCTTAGGAGTGTGACTCAATCATGAGTGATAGCTATTTTACCTAATGCCACCAACTAACCAAAGTTGCAAATTCACGCTAGAATTTTTACCCCTTCTCCCTCCTCCCCACTGTCTAAAGGATTTCTATAACATCCATCAAGGTATCTTTACAGTATTTTCATATAAGAGTTCATAGCATTGTAACAAAAACAGCTGTCATTCTCAGTTACTGTCTGCATTCCAAACACATAGTAAGTACCTATCTTTAAGTACCTGGCAATTTATGGATATGCATATATACACGTACTGACATTTTTAATGAATATTTAATATTTGACAAAGTCTACCATGTAGAAAGTTACTAAAATACATATACAGTTGCAGACATATACTATTTTGCTTTTAGAACTAAAATAATTTTCTATCCATCATTAGACAATTCTTAGAGCAAAACTCTCTTCAGTCAGTGACTTCCAACAGTCTTTAAAAAGCAAAGTTTTAAGTTACATGGTTGACATCCCATTTTTAGTATTTAAAACTAACATGCATCTCTGAGACCTCCCATAGTAGTTTTAAATTAAAGATATGCTGCTCCACTATACCGCAATTTCTTCCTGCAGTGCCTCTTAAAAAAAGATTCCTTTTTATAGCCGCAATGCCAAAAATACTTAGCAAGGTCAGGCCTGATTTTTGCCAGTGTTTTCCTTAGAGACTAAGTCATGACATCACCACCTTTTCTTAAGATATCCAGTTTATTCATTTCAGACTAAAACCAAATTCTTCAGAGGTTTTTTTTTTGCTTATCTAAATGTGTTAACTACTCATAAAACCTTTCCTAGAATCATAGCGCTCTCTCAAAAGAAAGAATTCTGAAGATGCTATAAATTAGCTTATACGCACTTATCCAAGTCTTTCTAACTCCTTATTAATATATATCAATTTTTAAATATATTTGATTATAGTTCAAGTATATAACAATGCTCTTCTTCCTGGTTTTACAGTATTTTATTAACTCATTGAATAAGCAGGTGCTACATAAAAACACATCTTAAGTTTGAGATGTTACCTGTACATTTAAATATGTAATTACATAAGTAGTTATTCTGATGTATGTATTAAAAGAATTACTGATATTCAGTATTTAGTCTACAAAGAGCTTTGTCTTGCAAATGAACTAAACCAGTACATCTACTGTGGCACATTATTCCTCATCTGTTCACTCTGTGAAACTTAGAAACTGTTAAATAGAGTAAGATTAGATCCAAGAGCATGGCAAAACACTGGACATAATTTTAAGCGAAGACTTCTAAAGACGTTTTCTTTTTCTAAAAAAAAAATAAAAATCACATCTTCCTGGCACACACTTAGTAACAAACCACCATTATATCCCATAACGGTTTTAAGATATTTTTAAGGGAAATATGAGTTTGAATGACTAATAGTTACCTTATCATGAAGTAGGCTTATAATTTTGCTATGAGTCTGCAGCGTCTTCAGTTCAGTCTCTTCGCGCATTAGCACGCTGAGTATGATTTATTATAGAAATGTTATCATGTGAGCTAAACAATATATTCAATTTCACAAAAACTCTCCTAGATCATTTTTCCTTTTTTTTTTTTTCCTCCTTTTTTAAACAGAGCTTCCATTGCAACAGGGGAAGGAGAAGTTCCTGACCCAGGTTTTAAAGTTAAAAGTCCCTCATCTGACCCAGCCTGCTATTGCCACACACGGCTTAAGCATCTCTGTGACTATTTCAATACTCTTGGTTTGCTCATTTCATTTCTTCTCTGGCTTTTAAGCCAGTTATTTTCAAGGTGTTATAGATGCTGTCTATATATATATATGTATATATATATGGACATGTATTTAAGAAAAAGAGACAGCCGTCTGACATTTTGCTGCTACTGTCATGTTTCCAGCTGACTTAGCTTGTTTGTCAAGCTATGACAGTCTTTACAATTAAGGGATGCAATAAACAGAGCTCGGTCAGGTGGGGAATTATTTTTAATATAGTTAAGTAGATGGGTATGTATCATTGCAAGTCCTGAACATTGGCCAGGAATAAAGCCACCCAAGGCTCTTAGTTAATGGAAGCTCTGTGAAAGTCATCAAGAACACCATTCTATTTCTCCACATGAATTCTTTCTTTTCGCTGTTTCCACAAAAAAAAAAAAAAAAGAAATCAAGTTACTAGTTTCTGAAAGTATTTTTCTATAAAACTATTACCTTGTCAACATGATGGCTGCAATCATGCTTCACTATGAAACGATCTCCATATCCATTCTAAGCTTAAAGTTTCCAATTTCTTGTACTTACCATAGAGTCATTTACATAGGTTTACACATATGCACATTACTATAAGATACTTTTAAAGATGTATTGTACAATTACCTAAACACTACAAAGTGTTAATTACCTCTTTGCTTCTGCTCCGGCTTCTGTGTTTTCTTCCTTCAGCATCTGCAGAAGAAAACATTTATTGTTATTCACCTAGTTCAAGGGGAGATCAGCTTGCTATAATCTTTCTAGCTCCTTTCAGTTATTTCACCCCTCAAAAGTCAAGAATAGAGATTTAGAAAACAAGCAGCACTATTCAAACATCTAGTGCAGAATGCAAACTCTAGCTGTTATTTTCAGTTTTTTGCTTGCATTTTCTTAAAGCTCTGAAAGTGAAAAACTAGCTCATGTCATACTCCAGTCACATTCTTCAGCCAGGTAACCTCATTTTTGTTACAACCATGTGAAAGTATCCCAATCTAAGCATATGTAATTAAAAATGAAAATAAAGTAGCATGGTTTTCTCTCTGGTGTTGTGTCCCCTCTCCCTTCCCTGAACACTGGAAAGACCTTTTTCCTTAGCACTTCTATCATTAGAATTGCAAAGTTTCAATATAACACATTTAAGATACAAAATCAAATTTAGCAGCTTCATTTTTTCCCAGTTCTAACAAGTTATTAGAGCTTAATCTGTGTATTTTTTTCTGAAACAGCTTTAAAGAGATTTCAGTTCTACAAGTATACACCAGAACAGTACTAAGTAACTTTGCTTATAGGAAGACCATACCTGACTTCCGTCTTCTTTCCCTTGATCGTGAGCGTGATCTTGAATAATGATGCTTTGATGTTCTGGGAGAACTAGAGGCATCTGATTGTTCCTTTTTCTTCTCTCTTTCTGGAGAGGACTTTTCTGGGGCTACACCATCTCGTTCTGTATCACTACCCTACACATGAAGACAGAATGTTTAAAAACCAAAAAACCCAAGACTGAAGAAAAACTATTTACTTAGTACTTCCTCTGAAGTCACATTTAAAATTATTTTCTGTAAAGACAATCTCGTGCACAGCCATCCCATTATTAGTTAGGCAATAGCTCAACAGACTTGCAGTGACCTGTGTAAGTGCATACAGACTGATTTTTCAAGACTTTATTATAAAGAGAACTAATACATCGTAACATTTTGCTCTCCTGCTACATTAGACTGCACTTTACTTATTCCATGCACTTTTGAGAATATCAGTAAGAGTAAACTGACCCACAGTTTTATTTGCAATAAGAATAAGACACATGAAAACCTCTCAAATGCTGACTTATATACATTACTTTGAAAACAAAGCAGCTAGGTTTTCTTAAACCACAACAGATATTACAGACTGTCATTAATATATTGTGTATTAATGGAAGACTTTCTTCCTAATGTGCTACAAATAAATATTTGGATTTATTTTTCTGCTACTACTGTTTAGCCTGCCCAATTCTTTATTCATTTGCATCTGTACAAAGACACCTCTGTAGTAAAATCTCTATAAGAGTGAGAGATAAAGCAGCTGTTCACTTCTGCATTCGCATGGTATACTGATACCTAGTTCAAAACACACCAGCATATGGACAAAACCACTGACCACTTAAGACTGCATCTGTAGCAGAGTTTTAACTACTCTCAAGTAACACTTCTGCGTACTATTGATACACCACCCACCATCCTGAAAACTTTAGAATATTAGATAAAGAGTAGGAACTGACTCCCCTATTAGCGACCTTAGCAATCACAATCCTTGGCATTCCACATCTATCTACCATTTGCTTATCTACACTTCCCCTCCTTCTACTCAGTCCCTCCTTCCTTCACCTAAGGTTTCCAAAAGATTCAGCATGAAGCAGTTGCAAAGGAGTTTTGAGATTTCTATAAATTTACATTTCAAAGTTACTTGAGAAGGGCAAGGCGAATACCAGCTAACAGTCTAAGTTAACTACATTTTTAAACATAGTAGTCAACTAAAATTGAACCTGCTATCACATTTTGCAAGGCTACCAGTCACATGATTTATACACATTGCTACTCATTAACACCCTTGTGCACTGCACCTTAGAGAAATCTCTCAGCTCTACAAAAACAGACAGTAAAAACAGGCTCAGACTTCAACGAGACCATTCTCAGTTCTTACAAGTACATGAGGAGTGGCCACAGGCCCACAGTTCCACTGAACAAGCCCCTCACCTACTACTTCTGAGGAACCTCACCAATAGTGCCTGTAATCTAGGTGCAAAACTACAAGTCTGTAATTCTTCAAGCCCTTTACAGAAAAAAATTATCTTATTCTTAACAGGTTAAGTTACGTAAACTGAAAAAGCATCATTAAAAAACCAAAAGGATTAATTTTCTCCAGAAGTTTATGGTCCTCCTGTTCTGTTCCACCACTGGTCAAACTTTCAAGACAAGAGCTTAAAATACAATGTGCTTAAAGTCAGCTCTCAAGAGCTGTATCACTTTAGAGTCTGTGGTGTACTTGGTTTGGGGTTTTTTTTCCGCATTCAAGACTACTTAATAACTTTTGAAAACAATTAACCACATCAGGTTTGATAACTACACTTATTGGTTCTTCAACTCAATCACGGGACAAACACCTTTATATGTTACCAGGCCACACAAACACCTTTACATATTACCAGGCCACACAAATTTTGGAAGAATAAAGCTACACTCTTAGGCCGTGTATGAACATAAATGGCAGTGATAACTACAGCAGAGGTGTTTCCCATCGATATTAACCACAAAAACCGGAGGATGGGGCCAAATAATCACTGAGTGCAAACAGGTGCGCAAAATAGTAGGCTTGTGGCCAAATACAAAAAAAAATAACAGGACAGGGAAAACTACATGAACGAAAACTAAGACCTACAGGCAGACCTATTCCCTCTTTCTCCCCTCGCAGGGAACCTGCGCCCCACAGTCCCCCTGAGAAATGCCTGCTCCTGTAGCCACAGTATTTCTCTCCCCAGCCAGGAAATTACAGGGCATCAGTTACAAAGCCTCTTTGCTTCCCTCCAAGCCCAGAGAAATGAAACAGAAACTTCTGGAAGCAGGGACAGAAGTAACTGGCGAAAAGCGGCCATCCCTTCCCCGAGGCCCATCATGGCGCCGGCAAGCGAAAGAGCGGCGGGCGCCATTTTGTCTCTCCGCGCACACGGCTCCCCGACCCAACCCTCCCTACTCACACGCTCTTCCCTCCCCCCCCAACCCGTGGCAACCCCCTTCCCAGCTCGGCTCCCTCCAAAAATCCCGGCGGCGAACTCCACTCACCGCCATGACCGAACGCCCAGGACGCCGCTCCCCCCTCAGCAGCTCCTCACGAGCGGCTCAACGCCCCTCAGCAGCCGTCGTCGCGCTCGCCAACCGCGGCGACGCGCCCCACCCTCCCTCTCCCTCCAGGCGCCCGGATGTAACCGTGGGGCGGGGGAAGGCGGCTGGGAGCCAGGCAGCCGCGGTGCATTCTGGGGGCGAGCGAGGGTTAAGCGGTGTCTTAGCAACGGCGCCGTTCGCGTCTGGAGGAAGTTTGGCCTACGCTGCGGCCCGTAGCGGCACCCGGCGCTCCCGCCAATTTGAAAGCCTGAGGCTGCTGAGGGAGCGTGGGGAGTGGTTTGTCAGTGGCTTCTGGGGCTGTGGTGAGGAGAGGGAGTGGAGGACGGGTCGCGGTCCTTGGGGACGGGGGTGTCCGTTGCGTGGTGGGGAGGGCTCTCTGGTGCTGAATCTCGTTCGGCTTCGGGCGCGAAACCTGCGCTCGCCAGGCTGCGTTCGGTCGGGCCCGCCGGGGACATCAGCTGGGAGCCACATTGCTCTTGTGTAAGATTTAACGTTGTCTTTTCTAAATACGCAGTTTGCCTTTAAGAAGCTTGTTGTACTGCCCTTCCTCCTAGACGCAGAATCGCAATAGAATAATAAAATCAGTAATTTGTGTGTGGTCATATAACTTTTTTAAAGCTCTCTGCTTTACAGCATGTTCCTTTAATATTTATCATAGGTAAGCATGTGGAATGATATTGAACTTCTTGCAAATGATGACACAGGCAGTGAGCAGCTCCCTGTAGGTTTAGGACACGAATGTGGAACTGCATTGTACCAAGTGGATACGTTGCTTCAAATCACATCTTCAGAAAAGGTAGAATTCATCAAAGCTGGGCTCTTTTTTTTCTTAATAATTATCAGAGCTTCTCTGTCATATTTTCTAAAGTGTTTCAGTTGTTATATACAACAACCTTTTTCTTCTTAGGTCTCCGTTAACCCGCAGTTGTATGCATGCAACTCAAGAGATGGCAGTATTATTGTTGTTGATGGGTCAGTGGCACTTCTTGACAGTACTGGACAGTCTCTGCAGATGCACATTCAGTTTGGTAAGTTCATTCCTTTGGAATTCCACTGGAAGTTAAAACTGACTTCTAAAAGATATCTTAGGTTTTTATAGGAAAATATAGAAAGTATCTTGCATATCTAACTAGCCTATGAAAGGAAGTATTATGATAAATACACAAGTAATAAAAAGTGATTGCTGGTTCTGTGTACAATTAACTAAGTATTTCTGTACAATTAAATTAGAATAACAGAATGTTAGGGGTTGGCAGGGACCTCTGTGGGTCACCCAGTCCAACCCCCCTGCCAAAGCAGGGTCACCCAGAGCAGGCTGCACAGGACCGTGTCCAGGTGGGGCTTGAATATCTCCAGAGAAGGAG
>Ga0065711_1029042_pt1 | contig 37882 bp, 24 predicted proteins | sample Hoacrofraction12_FD_59098 | JGI IMG/M metagenome (GOLD analysis project Ga0065711, IMG submission 59098) | Hoatzin crop microbial communities from Cojedes, Venezuela - Epithelial fraction 12 v2 (version 2) | ecosystem: Host-associated > Birds > Digestive system > Esophagus > Crop | place...
TGGTGAAACACTGGAACAGGTTGCCCAGAGAGGTAGTGGAGGCCCCATCCCTGGAAACATTCAAGGCCAGGTTGGACAGGGCTCTGAGCAACCTGGTCTGGTTGAAGATGTCCCTGCTGACTGCAAGGGGGTTGGACTAGATGACCTCTAAAGGTCCCTTCCAACCCAAAGCATTCCATGATTCTACAATTCTGTTCTGCACCAGCACTATACCTGAATGCCCGTCACCACAAAAAAGCCCACTCAAACACCCACGTAGAGGCTCTCTTTCCTGCTGTATGCTCCAAAGGGCTAAAAACCCTTCATCACAGGTTTTGAGAAAAACCCTTTCATGCAAACTGATCTGTGCACTGCAGCTCCAGGGTACTACGGGAGCACCCAGGACACCGGGACGAGGGGACGCTGGCCCTGGGCAGGGGGGCTGGACCACAATAACCTGCCTGGTCTGGGGGCTGACCCGCTACACTGGGGTCAGCCACAGCATAGCTAAAGAGACATGGCCATCCCTTGCACCTTTTCCGTGCCTCACTCAGGGAATCATCAGGACCAAATGGCCCTACAGACACGCTGGTCAGCACTGTGAGCAAGGCATCAGCCACACAGCAGTGCTGGTACCACACAGGAAAGACTACTGAAATTTTTCTTGCTCATCCAGTTATGCTCTGGTCCTTGCCTATTCTGGAATTGTACGTGCATGTGAGGGGAAAGGAGTTTTAATTTCGAGTTTGCAAGCTATCTCTCTGAGACAGTAAAAATCATTTTGCAAATACAATAGCACTTTTTTAATGTAGCCTATGCTAAACATATTGTACAAGCTAAAGCAAACTCTAGATGGAATAAAATAGAACAGCTAATGGGAGAATATAATAGATAAACAGTGAGGCTAAACATTTGACAGTTTCCCACTGCTGAGCATTATTATCAGTAGCACTATATTCAGCCATGTGAATTATCATCACATGAGCCATGTTTCATCTCATAATATGAAAAAGGCCACTTTTGAAAACTCTGATCAACATAAATTATGCAGCTCATAAGTAATTTTTAATTCATGTTTTGTTTCATTTTGTGACTCATGGCTGTAGTGATATCTTGATCCCAAAGCACTGAAGAGTCTGCTGTATGCCAACCAGGAACACAGCAATTCTGCAAGCAGAAAATGGACTGCGGTGGGCAGGGAGGGCACTCCAGCACCCTGCTGCACTGGCTCATGTTACCAAATCACAGAATGTTTGGGATTGGAAGGAAACTCTGCGGATCATCTAGTCCAACCCCCCTGCCAAAGCAGGGTCACCTACAGCAGGCTGCACAGGACTTCATCCAGGCAGGTTTTGAATATCTCCAGAGAAGGAGACTCCACAACCCCTCATGGCAGCCTCTTCCAGTGCTGTCACCCTCAAAGTAACAAAGTCCTTCTTCATGTTCAGATGGAACTTCCTAGGCTTCAGTTTGTGCCCATTGTCCCCTGTCCCGTTGCTGGGCACCACTGAAAAGAGTCTGGCCCCATCCTCTTGACACCCACTCTTCAGATATTTATAGGCATTTATAAGATTCCCTCTGAGCCTTCTCTTCTTCAGGCTAGACAAGCCCAGCTCCCTCAGCCTTTCCTTGTAGGAGAGATGTTCCAGTCCCCTCATCATCTTTGTAGCCCTCCACTGGACTCTCTCCAGTAGGAGCCAGAACTGGACCTGACTGAGAGGTGAAAAGGTTTGCTACTAAGTCATACTCCTGTCATTATCCATAGATGTCTGAATAACAGGAGGAGAGTTTATACTCTTCGGGGACATTATCTGGACACCAGATAGGCATGTGTTATAGAGTGATCTGAGAAGATGATCATTTGGGAACAATGACCATTGCTCACTTTGGGGGTGAAACCAGTTGTTTAATTGTTGCCCACAGCTGGGTATCACAGCATACAACGCTGAGTGATACTCTCCTGACGATGGGTTTCTTTTCAAGCTTCCATACCTAGGATATGTGGCACCACCACAGGCCTTTGCTATCTTCAAACCATGGCAATTTAGCCCAAAGCAGAAGAGTTGGCCTTTCCCATACAGAATGAGCCAGAGAAGCAGCTGCAGGGAGTGACCTACTGTCACAGAGCAAGACATTACGATAATAGTAGCCAGATGGTCAGGCTTTGCCTTTATTATTGGAATTATTATTCATATCACAGGAGTGCTGACATTCCCCAGCCAAGACTGGCATTCAACAGACTCATGATAAAATGCATCCTTTGCCCTACCCACGTTCCCATCTAAAACGTTGGGACAGGTAAAAAGGAAGGAACAGGTACACAGTGAAGTTAATGGTTGGCCGGTGACTCCACAGCAGAGCAGCAGCAGAGCCGGAGAGCAGGCGGGCGCAGACACCATGCTAGCCCTGGTGCCACGCCGCCTTCCTGGCCACACCGACAACCCCGCAGCTGCGAGGGCTCACGGCTATCCCGCCTGCCAGAGACCCACACAGGTCCCAGTGTAAAAGGTCCCAGTAACTGCCCAGGCACTCCTGTGGCACAGTAATAAATGCTAGTGTGGTAATACCAGAGGGCAAAGTGAAGTTTTGACATGTTAAAGACAGATTGTTTCTGGAAAACATCCTATCCTGGCCACCCCTGGATCAAATACCATGACAAAATAATCTCACCAGCGTTTCCGTGCTATGTTACTGATACAAACTGGTTGGTTTTATCTTTGCCCACTCCGTTCGGAGGAAAAATATCTCAGTAGTTAGTAAGAGTGTAGAGAAAGATCCATCATAAGATAGCATGTGTGGTCTGGCTTTGTTTATTGTAAACCCACAAGGAGTCACATGCCATTTTGTTTTTAATTTTGCCAAGATCAGAAAAATCAGTTTAACAGAAACACCAAGAACTTACCCACAGAGGTAAAAGCCCTAGGGCAAGAGATAACCATATGGGATTTTATCAAGGTAGGTCACATTTTTTTCTGAAGTTGAGTAAACTCCTAGAATTGATAAAATCTTGCAGCCATACTTCATCTGATATGAGAAAGCATTTGTGGGAGGGAAGCATCTGTTCATTATCACTCATGGGCTTAATTGTATGCTTCTTATCACCCAGTGGTGTTTTCATACTTACCACATGCACTACCGTATGTCCAACTTCAAAGAGAGAAAAGAATACTGCAGCGCTGAGTGACTTGTTTCAAAAAGGAAGATAGTTTCAAACAACCTGGTTTTCTTCTAAGAAAAGGGAAAAGGGCATAATCTGGGGAGTGCTCTCTCCTGTAGGAATTAAACTGATACCCTGGAGAACAGCCGACTGTTCTGAAAGACTGTGCGGCTCCAGTAAGTTAGTTATCACTCTGCCTAGTGCTCACAGGAGCTAGTGTGATTCATTTTTCCCTGGAGAGGAAGACTTACCCTTTTGCCTTCCTTAAAAATAAAATATATAAGCAAAACAAAACAAAACAAAACCAGTTGCTATTTCTCTTGAAAATGCATATCGCAGCTCAGAAACAGAAGTGAATGAAGGGGAAGAGGCAAAAAGCAGTAGGAATACAGAAAAGAAATAAGAAAGGAGAGCAAATTGATATGAGGGGTTGATACTCAAGAGATTTTGTCCATTCTTGCTTGAAGTATTGCCCTCCCCTCCATGCCTGTCACCTCTCACTTCCTGCTCTGCTCCCAGACTCAGGTCTGCGGTTTGAGCTCTGGCTTCCACTCAAAACCTTCAATATCAGAAAATGGAAAAGAAGGCTCACCAGATTCTTTTCAAATAGCTTTTCCTACTTTCCCATGAAAAAAATAAATAATCATTGCAGGCCGCAGTAGTCCTCTCGGTGTGAGTTTAATTAATTGAAGCAAGAGAGTCCCCAGGAACCCTGTCATAATTCCCATCAAAAGCACTGTAGTAAGTAACCCCATAGCTATAGATGAGGGATTTTTTTCATTACTGTTTCAGTCCCAACTCTTCAGAAATCCTTTTTGCATTTCAGCCGTGACTCAGCTGATTTAGCCATTTTAATTCCTCCTTTCTTCCTTCATGCTTTCCATATTGTTCTGTATTTCCAAACCATAAGGACATGAAATTCATGCTGTGAAAGATGAGAGGTAATCTCTGATAGCTACTTGAAAGATCAAGTTTGAAATAAACTTGTGGCACAAAGGGCTGCTTTTTCTTGTTCTGTAGATTTATGCTCAATATTGGTCACATGCCAAGGAGTTTATTAAGATGTTTATTTCCCCACATACGGCCAGCTCAGTGTGCTTGTCTATTGAACTACACTCAAGAATAGCCATCCGCTGCACTTCTATCACATACTGTGTTAAAAAAAAAAATAAGCAGACATATTACAGTGACATCTGAGGATTTCTTCTCCCTAATGCTCTAAGAAGTTTAACTTCCCAAAACTGTTTGTTTATCCAAAACCTCATTATCACAGACACTGAGAATTAGGTGGTTCAATCTCTCTCCCTTCTTTCTTCATTTGGAAACGCCTAGATTTGACTGGCTGTGGTCAAGGCAGTATGATGGAGAGTTTTGAATGTTCAGCTACTGTTGACTTGCCCTTCCCGGCCTCTTTCCTGCGCCCTCAGTCCTGCTGTTCCTGTCTGCTCCCAGAGATGCTTTTGTTTCTCCCCAGCAGCGAGGCATCATCTCTGCCTCTCCATCTCCCTTTCAGCCCCTGCCGCAGGCAGGGAGCTGGGCAGACTACACACAAGCTGGTCTGGGGAGCTTTTTTCTCCTCTTTCCTTTCCAGGATCAGTCCACCCCCAAGCTCACCATGTTTAGGCTACCTTGACTAAAGCTACTACAAATCCATCAGATTTTGGACCTGAGGAAGAAATTCTCTAAAATCTACTGGAGTATCCACTGTAATCAACACCTTCTTGTTGAGACGCTACCTTCATTTTCCTCTTTTCTCTGTCCTCTGAGTACAGCAGGACAGTGTCTCCTGCATATACTGACACTGGCTCGGACATAGACCTCCATGACCCAAGCCATCCCCCTCCTCTCCCACCAACCGTAATTTCTTGCTGCTGGAATTATCAGAGATGAGTGTCCTTTAAGGACATTTCATTTGCTTGCTGGCCCTGGCTCCAGTGGTACTTCCAAGCTCACAATTAAGATAAAATCCCCAAACTAGGATTTTATAATCCCATGCTCCCTAACTTCTTCGTATTTCCTTTGTCTGTAAACTAGACCAGCATCACTTACAGGGCTTTGGCACAACTCATTTGATTCTGTGTCACTCCAGATCTTTATTAAATCCAAACAGCTGTAGTAATATTATGCTATGTTTCCACAGTTCAAATTTAAAAAAAAAAAATAATCAGGGAATACAAAAGTGAAGCTGGTCCCTCGCTGACAGTTCTTGGTTCTCAAAGAAAGAGGGCAAAAATTTTGCTTGGGAAAATTTTCCTCTACTTCTCATCGAAGGGCAAAATCCAACGACCACCAGCTGATGGTCATTCAAACGATGGATCTCATTTACTTCATGGACCATGCAGTCCAGTGGGCTGTACCTCCACTCCATCTGAACACAGAATGAAAAAGACGTTCAGTCCCCATTGATAGTGCTTCAACAGGGGATAAATCCCCACATCTACCACACAAATCTGTTTCTTTATGCTTTTTAGAAACATAATGCAAATGAGAAAGCAGTCCCCCCAACAGCTGCTTAGAAGCACTAACTGGAAGCACAGAGAAGCAGTTCTCCTACTGACATTTAAAGCCACTCTCAGCGTTGGGAAAGCACAGCAGGGAGGCAGCAGTTGACACCATCGTTATACAGTTAAGGTACCAATGCCCCAACCAAGAGTATTAATAATTGTATTCTTCCGAATTAAAAAAATAATAAAAACTATCAAATCAAATGATGAAGGTAAACATGGAGCTAATCAGGAAGGAGATTTAGGAGTTACAGTATAATTCGTCCAAAGCCCATAGCCTAATTAGTGAAGAAGATAAACTGGTTGACAGATTGTACAGCTAGAAAAACATAAAGCAAAGAAGGTTATAATATTTATTATTACTATATAAGACAGTGATTAGACCCCCAACCTATGTACAGATCTAATCACCATCCCCTGGAAAGGATAATAGCCAGCGCTGTGAGTCTGGTTTGACAAATTAATCCAAGCCTGATCCAGATAAAGAGATTTGTAGTTTTCAATGAAAAATTAACTCCCTGGCTGTGCAGCAGGGACATCGCTGCATGCACTAATGGTATTGTTACCCAGAGACAGTGCTGCACCGTGTCTGTGCTCAAGGGTCTGTCAAACAGCACACAGTTCTGTGTTGCAGCAAGGGCAAAGAATTAATGTAGAAATTTGTTTATTTGCATTAGTCATCATAGGACATAAAACCTAATCCCAGGATGCAGACAGTAGTCTTCAAGGGGTGTGTCGACAAAGCCGGTCATTCTTTAATCCTTAGCCTTCTCAAAGGACATCCATATAACTCAGAAAGGTTAGGGTGACGAAATTGCTCACACTCAGTATCCCATAGTGTAGGAAAAAAATCACACAAGATATTGTTACATATTTGTATACTGATTTGTATACTGATAGCAACATGAGAAAGAAGCAACATGATTAGTAAGTGAGACAGCATATTGACACCTGTGTTTTGTCCATAAAAAGAAAGAGAGTACAGAGCTCGGGGAACTCAGGAAGCCTCAGAAAACTGCTGGAACAAAAAGCAAAATTGGAGCAAAGGATATATCCAGCAAAACAACAGTGGGGAAAGGGCAGGCCTGAATTCTTTTCCATGTAATGAATTAGCTTTCCTAGTTTGTGTTCTACAAGAGCTCTAAGGATTTCAAGCCCTTTGATATATTTGAGGAAATGGCATGGCCATTCATGTCAAGGCCATGGCCAGCATGGCACTGCCTCACAGAATATTAAGAAATGTTGTCCATATTATAGGCTTTATTTTATTCACCTAAACAGTAAAAAACCTACCTGCTGATATCTCAAGCAAGCATGATTTCTGCTACAGTACTTTTAATGAGGTATAGAGGGAGACTGAGGCTACAAAGCTCAGCAGCTTGCCAAAGTGGATTTCTACTTTTTATGTGTCTAGACTCCTGAAATGAAAGCCTTTGTGTAGAGTTAGGCAGCTAAGCACTCTGTGCAATTGCAGGGCAAGTTAGGTGTCTCAGAACAGCTTTCACAGCAGTTGGCAACCTGAGAGAGTTCAGATAGTTACTCTGAGAAGCTGAGGACAGAGGTGGGTCTGAAGTCCTGCCCATCTCCTGCCCTGTGGCACATGCTGCCAGGAGACACTCCCCAACTTCCCTGGATTTTTCTCCAAACCACTTTCTAAAAGCACTCAGGTGAGACCAATCCCTCTTTTCAGGCAACAACAGCAGCAGCAGTCTTCTGGCCAGAAAGTGGAAAACCTGATTTCATTTTCTGCCATTTCCAAAGAAGACACCAACTCATTGTCCCACCCCATGGCACAATGTCCCAACCACAGGAATAAAACATTTTCCTCAGTAGAAGTAGTGGAGATGATGCCCCTGAATTGAAGCTCTAGCTCTGAAGATCTACTTTCGTAAAATGTGTAGGTGCCCTTGGGATTAGATGACACTATCACAATATTTGACTTCAGTGTTTAACATAGAAATTAGGCTGGAGTGGGTATCTAACACAATTTTCTACCTACATCTAATCTTCCCTTCCCAAATTGTGCAGAATTCAGTGTAATCTTCTTTTTCAATTTTCAGTCTGAAAGCTTTTTCCAGTTTTGGCCAAAAAGTAGAACTTTTCAAGAGGTCTTTTTGCACCTTTCTGAGATTAAAGTATCTACTAAAGCAATGTGGTGTGTTTACCATCCTTTGTGCCTGTATCCGAGTGATTTAGAGAAGCAACACTATGTTATTTTCCAGCTGTATTTTGAACGGCTGGCCTTTAAAACAGTACAGACAAATAGCTAAGGAGAATACAGGCATTTATAAAATCATGAACACAATATTCAGAAAACAGAAATCATGAAAGAATCTTCTTTTATTCCAACAGCTAAGTGTTTAGCTGAAATTAATATCTGATGGGACTAGATAACTAGCAGCAAGACTTTAATGTAACTGCCCAAAACACTGTTATGCTTGTGCTATACAAAGATTATATGTGGTGATAACTAGATACAGACACTGAGAGAGGAAAATAAATTCTCATAAAACACTTTCTGGAACTAGTCAGTAAAGAAAAATACAACAGAAGTATAAAGATAAAAGTGAAGGAGAGTTAAAGGTAGTTTTTTTCCCAGAAAGGGTCTGTCCACTGAATCTAAATCATCTCCTAAGCTACAGTTAAGGAAAAATTATCAGGAAAAATGTTGTTGGGGCTAAGTCTGGTAAGGTCATCTAAGGCCCACTGGTGCACTCAGAGTGCACTCTGATAAATATGAAGTAAATGTTTCATTGCATGTAAGGTTGTTCTGCTCTTAGGCTGTCTAAATGAGGCTGCCTTTGGTGCTACTAACTAAACAGACTTTAGTGTGCCATCCACAGTCCTGATAAAGAACAATACTAAATAAAGTCACACAGTCTTGTTTAACTAGACTCAAAGATTACGTAGAGAGAAGATAACATTGTGATCACTTAACCTGCTTTCCTTCCTGTACTGTACAAGCCTATCTGCTTTACGCTCCAATGCAGGTGCAGGCACAGTCCTAAGTGCTGAGCCGTGAGCAGATGGCAGAGGAGAGATGACTCCAGTACTAATTGCTTATCTCATGCAAATATAACAGCTCCTGGCTCTAAGAGGCTCTCTGTGTGCAGGAGAAGATACCAAAATGGTTGGTTTTCATCTCCTGCCAGACAGTGAAATAAATACAGTGGACTGGAAGGAAGCGTGTTGTGGGCAGGATTTGACTCACAGCTCAGCGTTCAGATACTGGCCATAGGACTTCACTGTGTTGATTCCTGCCTAAAATGAAAAACACTTTAAAGAACATGTGATCTTAACTGAGATATTTCCAGATGACTTCACCACAGATTTTGGTAAACAATTGAAGTGTTTGACTGCCACAGAGTGTGTGTGTCCTCAACTTCTCGATGCTGGATCTTGTTACGCATTTACCTCAAGACCGAAGAACCCTCTGCTCTGACCTATTTTCCCCCCACAGTGAGCTGTGGACCCTGACCAAAGGCATCCTCCTGTCTGCTCCTTGTTGAGCTAAACAGAGAGAGCTCTTGCATTCCCTTTCTCTCTCCAAGGTATGTTTACTTGTCCTTTTGTATCTGTCATGGCTGTTCCCTGAATCCTCTCCAAATTGTAAACATCTTCCTCAGGCTGCAGAGAAAACAGTAACACAGGATTGCAGTAACAGTCAGATTCATGCCAGATGAAGAGGGAATATAATTTTTCAGCTCTTGAGATCACTCTGTTTACAGTACAAGGATCCCATCAGCACCGCAGCCCACTGCCACACGATAAGCACTTGTACTGAGCTGAGCTATTTCTTTACAACTCGGTGACTCCCTTTGCAGAAAGAGGGCTAACTCGAGTGATGTTGTATGTGACTGTCTGAAAAAGAAGACTTGCTTACACTGAGGAGCTCACCCTTTCCTCTTCATTAGTCGCCTTTTGCACCCTCTCCCTGTCATCTGCATACCCAACCATCAATGACAGAGGTAAGAAATGTTTCCAGATCCTCTGTCAGTGGAAAGAAATAACTCTGCCCAGCATGTTCCCCACATTGGCAAGGAGTGATTAGTAAGTTTTCTATCACTTATATGTGCCACGCTACTTTTCATCATTCCAGCTTTCACCTTGAACGTTGTGCTGAACTCTGTCAAAAACTTCAAAAAGTCAAGCATCATTATGTTTATCAGCCAACTTCACTGAAAAAACCTATCAGGTGGGTCAGACAGGATCTGTTTGCCATCTGTGCATGCGAATTGTCATTAACTAGATTAGTACTATATTAGCACTTAAAAGGAACTGTAGCACAGAACTATATTAGCTCTTAGGTTTGCTTATTTCATGTCAGCTGTTTATTATTTGAACAGGAAGAGGCTGATAGGCCCATAATTGCCTGGACTATTCCTCTTATCTATTAAAATACAATGGTGACTTTTAAAGATGTCTAACAGAATTTCTTTAGTGCTCTGAGACCAACTAAATTTCAGCATTAATGATCACTGAGTTCCTTTGCCAGCTCTTTTAAAACTCATTGCTATGGGATGACCAGATTGCTGATTTGAAAATATCTTCTTCTGCAGCTGTTCTCTAACGTATCCTTCAGTTACAACTGGAGAGTACATATTTGACACTGACATATTCAACACTATATGCTTTACATGCATACAAATAGAAATGTTTCCCTTTTCTTACAATACTGTTGGACTGAAATAACTTACTATTTTTGCATTAATAACCTTCTGAAATAATCGTCTCTTTCTTTGATTTGTGGCTGTTCAAAAAATTCTCAGTTATGATTAATATTTATTACTAGCAATTTCTCCTTTCTTCCAATAAATAGAGGGACAATTTTAATCCTTTCTTTACACAAGTTTGTTTGAGTGAGATAGGCTTTTCTTTTTCGTTTGGGAAATGTGACTTCTGGGCTACTTCATAAAGTGTTCATAAACATTTGCAATTAATAATTCACATCAATTATTTACCACAATTATTTTTACAAATTTTTAGTAATTACTTAGTTCCATGTTTCTGGCTTCCTCAAACTGTACATTTACACAGTCATGCAATACAACAGGCAATGTGCAACATAACAAATTATTGGAATCAGGATCCATTTATTCATGACCTTAAAAAGAAGAGAATTTGGAGGGAGTTAGGAACACAAATAAAAGTATCTTATGTCCAAAATAATTTAAAAAAAAAAGTTGAGCCAGTGCAGCTATGCAAGAGGTACATGTATTTGAAATGCTATGTCAAGAAAGCCATTTTTGCACTCTGACTAGATATTAGTTGATCAGAAGTAGTTTCAGCAAACAGAACTTCTGAATGAAGCTGAATGCCTCTTCAGAACTGAAGATGATTTTCAGAAAAAAAATCTCCAAAATAACTCCCAGCCCAATACTGAGACTGCCTCTGGGAAGAGGTCATCTAGTCATTACATCCTCACACTATTAGTGTAGAAGATTTGGTCACTGTAAAGAAGGCATTATGGCTATCTCATCACCATTTATGGTCATGAACACATGGATACAAAAATTTTTAAAGGATTACAATTACTTTGTGTTGAAACCTTGCTGGCTTCCTGACAGCAGCTCCTAGATGTTTCTAGATGTCATACGCTGGCCAAGGAAAGACCATCTGAAAGTATTCTCAGAAATTAGGTATTTTTCTGAATGCTCAGAATGACAATTTTTGATGACAAATGTTGTTAAGATTTAATTACACTGTCATTTTCAGTTAGACTTTACCATTGTAAAGCAATGATAATACTGACATAATTCATGAATGGCATGTTTTATAGCTCTTCTGGTACTATCTATTTGACTTTTCTTAGTCCAATTTTAATTATTTAGCTTGCAGTTTTCGCCATGGAATGTTGTCTATAAGCAAATAATTTCTTTTTAGCTTACATAACTGTTCTGCAATCTGTTTGACATCACAAGAAGAAAGGCTATTTTTTTTCTTTGTGCTAGTCAAAGCATAGAAATGAAATTATTTAAATGTTTATTTGGTTCAACATTTTCAGCTGGGCAGATGTTTGTATTTTTTCCTCTGCCTTTGTGTGCAGGGGAACAAATTCTTTTTGTGATGGGAGAGAGAAAGCAGTAATACTGTCTTTGCTGATACTTTTCACATGTACATAAACACCTGTTATATGTTTATACATGTATATATATGTGCATATATACACATGTGATATACATTTATATATATGCATGTGTATAAATGCACACATACACAGACACATAATCCTTATTCGTGTGTTACAACTTTATGTGAGAACAGACAAAATAACGAGGTTCTTCTTCAAACAGGTGCTTTGGGATTGATAGCTGGCACCATGGATCCCACAATCATGTGCAAACACTGGATCATATTAAAACCAGTGATAAACAAGCATAAATGGAATCTGTGATAAAATATTTCATCTGTTGGATTTAAGTTAAGATTTTGCATCCAGATGGCTCATGGGCTATGGGTGTAAAAATGTCATCTCTCTTTTTACGAGGTAGGAGAGAAGAGCAGAGAGAAGATATTAAAAATCCAGCTGGCAGACCCTTGGGCAACCTGTTCTAGCTGACCCTGCTTGAGCAGGCGGGGGTTGGACTAGACAGTCCCCAGAGATGCCTTCCAAACTCAGCTAATCTTGTGATTCTGCGATTTTAAAAAATATAACGGTGACTTCAATTATTAAGCATGAGAAGGGTGGACAACAAGGGAGAAAATACGTCATGAAAAAGTTGGGATACTCTTGAAATGTAACATAAACTCCTAGCTTGTTGCAGGAGTAGTAAGCCTTATAAATCTTGATTTATCCTCTGAGATATGCTTTTCCAAACAGCTAAAGATCCTTAACCTCTTTTTGCCAAGAACCAGTCTTGATGACAAATTCATTGCTTGGGTTTGCTTTTTTCAGACAATATAGCAAGCAGCGAAATTGCACAACACTGCTATGTTAGCCTTAAATCAAAATAGGCAACACGGTAGAGCCCATTTTCTCAGTGCCTAAAATCTGCAGAGTATTAACCACACTTTCCTTTAAGCCCAGTGTACTGCTGATCGTTTGCATCTCACCACAGATCACTGATGTGTCCGAGCCACACGCGTACAGCAGCCTGTCTCCCGATCCTGTGCCAGACCAGGGCATCCTTGCTTTCAAGTGCTAAACTACTGTTATTTAGTTTCATCTGCCAGTATTGTCATTAATCCAGCTGTAGGACCTGTAGGCTACAGTTTTATTAATTGTCAGATGAAATTTTTGCTGACATTTAGACCCAGGCTTATGGTGTGCAGCTTGAACTTCTACTAATGATGCTCTCATTAACTTCAGCGGTGCAGGGTTAGATGCCAGTGTGAGACAAGACAACAAAGAGCGCTGGAGGGCCTGTGAAACTTTAAATATCGGCTTAGCCCTCTGCCTAACCAAGCAAAGCCTCACAGCACATGTGTGAGCACCGTTGTCTTCATTCAACCAGTGGTGAAATAAGAGTACAAACACCCTACAAGATGCTGAAGGTCGCATTTTGGACGTGAGATCTGGCTCCCACTGTGAAGAGACAAGAACTGAGCATGCTGAAGAGTGAAGAGACAAGAAGCCTGTTTGCTGAGTCTTGCAAACGCAGGAAAGAGATGACAGCTAAGGCAGTTATTAAGAGTGGAGATCAGGGATAGCACTCACCGGCTGGAAAAACAAAGATCACAGGACAGCAAGTAGTATTCCCTGCTCCGCTTCATGCAGGTGTGCTACTCCCCATATTGCTAATTGAAGAAAAGAGACCCCATAGTGGGCTTTATGGTAAGAGACAGATTTCCAAAATTAAAAATGTAGTGATTTTAATGACCTGTGGGGATGGACTGTAATTAAGTGGCGACAGCAACGGTGAGACGTGCAGGGAGAGGAAGGGCTGGTGTAAGTTCAGCATCAATGGCAACACTCTGATGTCCACAATGGTGTGAGAGGAGGGATGCCCAGAACTGAGTCATTAAAATGAAGGGGTGAGTAAAAAAGTGCTAATTATCCATCTGTAATTATGAAGCCTTTTAAGTGGGCTGGGGTCTTGCGGTCTGTGAGACCTGTCTGACAGTCTCAGACTGTGCAGGACTTCTCTACAGTGCCTTTTGCACAATGGGATTATCGTACAGTCCTAAAGTCTGGATTCATCCCTTCGGTATTCACCTACAGACTTTGACTTTGGACTGATTGCAGACCTGACGTATTTTTGAATAGGACTGTTTGCATGGTGATTTAAGGTAGTGGTTGTAATAGTGCTTATAAAGCTTGTTATTATCTATGATTGTCATCAACTTATTCATTAGATTTTTATGTATTCTTTTATGGTTTTAACTTATCAAATGAGCACTGAAATGTAGCGATATTCATATAAAACTATGACAAGCACTCAGTCTTTCTCTATTCCAAAATATGAGAAGAGGTTATATGGTGTAATTAATGGCAGTTAAATGAAGAACAAATTCAAGGAAACATTATTTCATGCAAAATACGGGATTTGCAGCCCCAAGAGACCTTTTGAGTGAAATAGCGAGTTCAGTGATTGGATTTTAAAAAGATCTAGACAATTATGTGACCGTTAGCATTTATAATTACACTAAAATAATTAAGTATAATGAAACCTCATGCTTCTTGGTATAAATGGATTACTTACAGAAGTCAGGAAGGAATAGGTTTTAGGAAATCAGCATTTCTCAGCTGGCCAGGTGTATTTTGATTTTGTCGTGCAGACTCTTTTTTTTTAAAACTTTTCCAATCAGACAACGAACACACCTGTAGGCAGAATGACAGATTGAATGGGGGAGCCATCTATTTTACTCTAGAATACCCTATCTCCTTACCAGTTGAAGATAATAAAGTTTCACTGTCTATTTGTGAAACTCTTTATAAGTGTTCAAAATTGACTATTCAAAATTGCCACGGAGGAAATCCTATTTGGAGATATGTCAGTAACCTTATCTGTTATATCACCTTCTTGTTGCTCTTTCACAGTCAGGAATTTCATTGATGGACACTGTAGTCTCAGAAGCCAGATGCATTTTTCAAAGGAAATGTCATTGGTGTAATAGAGGGCAGGCTTTTGGCAGAAGACAAAAAGTTGCTGTATGAATATTTTTAACCTAGACAAGATCTTAAAAGATTTTTTTCTTTTAATAAAAATAAGTGTGAATCAGAGACATGTCACTGTTGTTTACAAAGTCAAAAATCTGTCTTAATGTATTGCACAGTCTGGTTCTTATTTATTCATTCATTTTAAATAAGACAGTTACAACATTTTGCTGGTGAATATCTTTGCTTACAAGTAGCATGCCTGATTTATATAACCCTGCATGTTGCATAGATATCTAGAGGACCACGAAGTGAATGTGGTTTGACTGAAATTCCATTCTATTTCGGTTGTGTTTGGCATTTGCTTTCACATCATGCGGTCACAAAGAACAAACCCGATGTAGCCTAGGTACTTCTTGCCCATTTTGTCTATTACATGATAAGCAATACTATTTTGCACAGGTTGAGGTACAAATCTATAGCCATCTGTTGTTCTGAAAGAGACTGTATTTAAACTACTGAAGAGAAGTTTAAAAATTAGCTGGAAGTCAACAGACATGGCACATATTGCTGGTTTAAACAAAGACCTTCTTTGTCGGCAAGTTATGCAATACTTCAGTATGTTGCTTTCCTTAGCTGTAAAACAACAATAGCAGCATTTATTTCAACCACTCTGGAACTGCAAAGATTTATGAAGTTCCTTGAGACCCATCTGTCAAATGTTTAAAGGACAATGCTTAGACATTCAGAACTGTGGACGCTTGTAGGAATTATTTTTAAAAAAACCCCACAACTCCAGCAGTACACCTAATGCACTCCAGTCACTGACAGGTATTCAGCCTGTATGACCACAACAGAATTTGCCCAAAGGAACACCTTCTGAAATGCATATAATATGCATGTGTGCAGATTTGGTAATGTAGGCATAACCAAAGAGCTTTGCAGGTCAAAGGACAGTGTGAGTTATTTCAAAAAATAGGCAAATGCAAGAATTTTTTTGCACATACATGGTACAGAAAATAAAAATATCATTATAACATTTGCTCATTTAAGTTTCTGCTTAGATTATTTTTTCCAAGTAGAGACTGAAACAGAACACATTGCTATATATTGCATATATATGCATATATGTGTATCTGTATTTGTATGGGCATAACAAACTGTTCTAAGAGCTGAAAGGAAAAGTTACATTCCCATGACAATGGACCACCATAGTAGTTTATTCCTGTAGCTAGAGCTAAGGTACCAGTAACTGGACAGATTTCCCACTTCATTTCCAATGGCTATAGAAAAGCATAGCTCAGATTTCACCTCCCTTATGCTCTTCAGGACTTGCTCTTATCCAGTGAACATCCAGCCGCTCTGTTATTCGAGCCTGATCCAAGCAATCCCTTATCCAGACCACAAGCTGAGGGGAGGTTCACCTACATCAAATTGATGTCATACGCATTCTGATGGTATCAACTTTTGAGGGTCTTTTTTAGGTTCTGAGAACATTCCTATGTTTATCTGTCTGCATATCCATCTCTCAGACTTATACAATTCATATCATTGTAGTACCTGTAACTTTGCAATACATGAGCAAACATTCAACTCAAATTTCTATGTACTCTGAAGAGAAGGGAATCTGCAGCCATTTTAATAGGTTCAATGATCAATGGTGTCAGAGCAGCTGATGGGCCAGAATTGATTCAGATGGACTTCCCTTGTTTCTAAGAAAAAAGTCTGTGCAGCCATGAAATAGTGCTTTCTAGTCCTCATAATGTCCCTTGGAAGTTTCAGAAGAGTAACACACTACTGAAGTGTCAACACACAGGATCTTTAAAGACTCATTTCTTGTTAAACTGTCTCAGCTTCAGCCTGCCAACCGAGTCAGCCCAGCTTGGGTTATATTTCACTCACTTTTTCAAAATGCACTACTGCTGAGTCCTGGATTATCCCTGTCTAAAAATTCAGTCCCCCTGTGCCTGAATGTGAAATTTGGTTTAGCAGTGGGAAGGTGTTAACACAACTGCATCGTGGTGATTAATGTTATAGCAAATCATCAAAAGAACCAGAAATATGCAACACACTCAAGATATCTATTTTTGATGAAAGCTTCCAAGAAGTAATAAGAGAACAGGGTTTTACAGTAGGTTAGTTACTAATTTTTCTTGGAACACCAACAAGAGCTTGGCAAGAAGCAACATGTCTGCAATATAATTTTACTTTTATTTAATAAGAAGTTCCATAGACCATGTAACTTTCTTTGCTCAAACTAAGTATTTATTGTTTCACCTGCTTTGAACTAGGAACTGTGATCTCATTAACAGAAGGTTAGAAATCGTGCTCAGTTTTATTGTAGTTCCCGTAAGTATCCCTGTGTTAGTGCTGAAAAAGGAGCATGTGATACCTAGCAGCAGCATTCATGATGATTCTCAACTCATGGCCCTCCCAAGTCAAGAGCTTTATAACTACTCATGCACACAAGAGTGAGAAAGAGTGAAGAGGCTCTCCCTTTTCTGTGCTCAGGTCCTAAGAGGGGACACAACTTCTATCTTGCCACCTTTGAGCAGTGAAGATGCTCCTGGTTGTACTTGTTAACCTGCAAAGAGAGTAAGAGAGCCATAGAAGGTGGTAGAACCACCCCCTTCCTGGCCAGCCTCTCCAACAGAATGGCCACTATGCCAAAAAAATTGTTGCGCCCATCGTTCATGTGTAAAATGCACTGGATCTTGTGGTGTGACAGCATGGCAACATGACGGTACGATTATAGAAGGACTAGCCTTACTCACATTAGCATTAATGTAATAAAAGCTAAGGTAAAAAGAGCTGTGTTGATACCTTATCAGTGTTTGCAACTCAGCAGCGCAAGAGCTCATTTCAGACAAGAGTCTATGCCATATCTCGTGAAGCACGGTCCTCCTCGTTCTGCTAACATGTCCTGTGCTGCTACTCCACTACAGCTCTGTCTGCTCAGCCTTCTGGCAATACCTAGTTCTCACAAAGCTTGCTTAGTCCTTCACCATGCTAACAACATGTGCTAAAAGTGGTTTTAGCATAGACTATTGCCCCGGCTGATTTGGGATGTGTGAAGTTCCACTTCACCAGCAGTGACTCTGGAAGTGTTTTCAGGGGACTTCTGTAAATATTTTAAAGAACCAGTGGTTCCATCATCTTTCTAGCCATTTGTAACTATGCCATTTAAAGTCTGGTAGTCTAAAACAAACCACCAGACGTATACACTAGATGTAAGTGGATATAATTCTGGGAAAAGTAGTGAGCAACTGATAGAAAATGCATGATTTATTAAGGGTTTGCCAGCTATGATGTCTGTTACCCTAATCATTGATCCATATGGTTAAAACAGAACAAAACATTCGTATCCATCAACTACAGACTGCTTAGCTCACGTTGGCCCCACTTCAAGAGCATGTTCATGCTGTAGAATTACTACTTTTCCTATTTAATCTGTCAGATCTACATGAGGTAGATTGGAGGGGAAAAGATCGTGCATCAACTGCTAGACAGGAGCCCAAACAAATGGCTGTGCAAAGTGAAGTGGACTTGCTCATCTAAGGTTTCAGACACATATTTCATTGGTATCTAAACTTCACCAGTCTATGAATACATAGTCATTCATTTTGAAAATTTTCCCATCTGAGCTCAAAGATTTCACCCTAATACTTCTGTTACTGTAAGAAATCAAAGCGGGAAAGAAAAACACCCTTTTCCCTAAAGCCTCTTGCAGAGCTATCATTGCTGCCTCAGACACAGCAACAAAAGAAACTAAGATGTGTTTGGAACCACTGACTTAAAATCTGCAGTATGCGCACTCGAGTACGGGTGCTAGTCATGCATGTGCATAATCATGTTAAAACTGCAAACCCATGAGCCTAAGCTCAGACTCAAATCACGGTTCTCTGAAATGACTCGGACAACACAGGGAAGAGATTTTCCTGAGTAGCTTCTAGCTTTTCTACATCGTATCCACATATACTGTGTTGGGGGATGAAGAAGAGAAATATGATTAAGGTATTTCAAGCCTGACATGAATATTTTTCCAGTGGAGAGAGTTTTGATAATGTAGGCTTGTGGAGTGAATTTGGCATTTGCTTTGCTTCTGTAATTGGGCTTCTAATGCTGGCAGAAGAATCAAGGCCTGAGAAGCAAACTAAAAATATATTTTAAGGGAATGCACACATCTGTGGTACGGTAAAACTATTAGGCTACTGAATGCCTGTTTTGAATTACATCAAATCACCTGAAGACCATATGGCAAATGGAAATTTTTTAAGTTAATATTTGCTGCCTTGTACAGTATCAAGAAAGTTTTTTTTTATTATTTTAGCTAAACCTATACATATAAACTCTTGCTTTCAACTTTTGTAATCAATAACTGAAGGCCAAATGCAACCTGCTACAAATGCATAATCTGCAGAACAGTGAGCCATGCTCCAGTGAAGAAGCGTGTCTGCATTTTTAAAAATGCAGTGAATAAAGGACCAGTCACCTAAGCCTTAGACAGTATCACTAATTTTTCTTAAATTCACTGGAGGAACCAGGACTAAGAATCTTAAAATTAGATGCAGAACTGGGAACCCATACGCCTATGTTTAGGAGCCAATATTTGAAAACATTGACCTATTTGTCCCTAAAATGAGAAAACAGTCCAGCAAATTTACTTTCCTGGTGCGCTTTCCCACATACATCCCATACTGTATGTGGGTTGCAGATGAAGGGAGCAAACAGCAGTCCTAAGAACAGGTTTCTTGCAACGTGGCAGAAGATTTTTGATAAAATGTCAAAAACAATTTTGTCATTTTCTAAGCACATTTCCATATATACATGCAGCAACTAGCCAAATTATTGCCCAAACCAGTTATCTAACACAGCTAGCGAGCCTTCGCCTTTGTCCTTACATTGGCAGAATGTGACTTTGGCTCTGCATTAATGTCAAAACCATTTCATCAGACTTGTACCGTGGGGAGCAGTCCCATGGTCTCAGGTTGTTTCCCAATTCCTAAGAAAATCTGAACCTTTTCGACTAGAATGTCCATCACGATAGAAACTAATTTCAAGTTCATATTGTATCTTAAGGCCATTCTGAATATATATTTCTCATTGCTGGGATGTTTTATGTCTCTCCTGGCCCAGGATTTGTAATATGCGTTCAGATATGCTTGAAGTGGGTTTTCTGTAGTAAGTCTTGAGCGATCTGTCTCAAGAATATTTATTCTCCATAACTGAATATGAATATGTAAGTGTTGTAGCACACAGATCAGCACTAAATACACACTTAAGACAATAGGAATTGAGCGAGCTTGCTGAGTAACAGCTACCTGGACATGAATGTCCTTGCACCTAATGTTTTCAAAAATAGCCATCTCTCACTTGCAAGATGCTTTTCCTGTATTCTGTCTTTCTAACTTCCATGAGAGAAAGAGCACTGATCTCTTAGAATTACCACTTAGTTTATTATTTATATTGTTACTTCATCCCAGTCCATCACCTCTTTAGATGGAAAAGGTTGCACTACACATTCTGTCCAATAAAACATGGGGCTGTATTATTGTTGTGTTCCTGTTTGTTAGATGCAATACAGCATATCAACGAGTTGCACTTGTCTAAAAATTGAGGACATTTTTTCGAAGAGACATGATTTAAAGAATTATTGTAATGAAAAACACATCACACTGATTTATACTTTGATATTTTATTTTTACATGCTTACATTAATATGCTTACCTAAAGCATGTATAGGATAAAGGCCTTTCCTGTGCTTGTACCTGCTATGTTCTGTGAGGTGACATTTCAATTCACAGAAATAAGTTACTCTGCAGCACTAACATTCATTATTTGAACCCGATACTGCAGTCATCATGACTATGGCTGTGCTGCTAAATAACACTTAGCCAGGCACCTGTCTCTAGCCTTGAAGCAATGTGGCCTGGCCTGATCCTGTCTACGCTAGGTACCACCTGTCCTTCAGGTCTCCTTCAGGCTCAGAGCAGCACCCCTGAGGCTCTAGAATATAATGTCTCTGTGTGTGTGCTCATAATGTTCGCAGCAGTACAAAAGCACATTGCTTCTTACCAAAACGGTGCTTCTGCACATGAAAACAAAATCATAGAATCATAGAATCATAGAATCATAAAATGCTTTGGGTTGGAAGGGACCCTTAGAGGTCATCTAGCCCAAACCCCTGCAGTGAGCAGGGGCATCTTCAACCAGACCAGGTTGCTCAGAGCCCCATCCAACCTGGCCTTGAATGTTTCCAGGGATGGGGCCTCCACTACCTCTCTGGGCAACCTGTTCCAGTGTTTCACCACCCTCATGGTAAAAAAATTTCTTCCTTATCTCTAGTCTAAATCTACTCTCCCTTAGTTTAAAGCCATTACTACTTGTCCTATCGCAACGAGCCCTGCTGAAAATATTTTCCCCACCATTCCTATAGCCCCCTTCAGGTATCGTAAGGCTGCAGTAAGGTCTCCCCGCAGCCTTCTCTTCTCCAGGCTGAACAAGCCCAACTCTCTCAGCCTGTCCTCACAGGAGAGGTGCTCCAGCCCTTGGATCATCTTCGTGGCCTCCTCTGGACCAACTACAACAGCTCCATGTCTTTCCTGTGCTGGGGTCTCCAGAGCTGGACTCAGGCCTCCAGGTGGGGTCTCACCAGAGCGGAGTAGAGGGGCAGAATCACCTCTCTCGACCTGCTGGCCATGCTTCTCTTGATGCAGCCCAGGGTACTGCTGGCCTTCTGGGCTGCAAGCACACATTGTCAGCTCATGTCCAGCTTTTCATCCACCAGCACCCCCAAGTCCTTCTCAGCAGGGCTGCTCTCAATCCCTTCATCCCCCAGCCTGTATTGATACCAGGGATTACCCCGACCCAGGTACAGGACCTTGCACCTGGCCTTGTTGAACCTCCTGAGGTTCACACAGGCCCATTTCTCCAGCTTGTCCAGGTCCCTCTGGATGGCATCCCATCCTTCTGGTGTGTCAACTGCACCACTCAGCTTGGTGTCATCTGCAAACCTGCTGAGGGTGCACTTGATCTCTCTGTTTAAGTCCTTGATGAAAATGTTAAACAGCACCGATCCCAGTATGGACCCCTGATGGACTTGTCACCGGCATCCATTTGGACATCGAGCCATTGACCACTACCCTGTGGCTGTGACCTTCCAACCAATTCCTCATCCACCGAACAGTCAACCCATCAAATCCATATTTTCCCAATTTAGAGAGAAGGGTGTTGTGAGGGACTGTGTCTAGATAGACCACATCCATAGCTCTTCCCTTGTCCACTGATGTAGTCACTCCATTATAGAAGGCCACTAGGTTGGTCAGGCAGGACTTGCCCTTGGTGAAGCCATGCTGGCTGTGTCAAATCACCTCTCTGTCCTCCATGTGCCTTAGCATAGCTTCTACGAGGACCTGTTCCATGATCTTCCCAGGCACAGAGGTGAGGCTGACGGGTTGGGAGTTCCCAGGGCCCTCCTTCCCACCCTTTATAAAAATGGGCAGAATGTTTCCCTTCCTCCAGTCACCAGGGACTTCACCTGACTGCCATGACTTTTCAAATATCATGGAGAGTGGCTTGGCAATGACATCAGCCAATTGCCTCAGGACTCTGGGATGCATCTCGTCAGGTCCCTTAGACTTATGTACGTTCAGGTACCTCAGGTGGTCCCTTACATTGGGAGGGGCTTTGCCCCTGTAGTCCCCATCTTGCAGTCCATCAACTGGGGAGGGGCAAGCAGAGAGGTTGTCAGTGAAGACTAAGGCAAAAAAGTTGTTGAGAGGCTGAGGCAAAACAATTATGGTTGCATGCCTTGGGTTTGATACGCTGACGTGATTGAGGGTACAAAAGCTGCTGGTACAATTTCAGAGAACTGACAAGTGTGGAGGGAGCCAAGTCTTCTCATTCTTGTTCAAACTGCCCTTTTGGGAATGGTCCTTAATGCCTCCAGACCCCAAATCTGAATCTCACCGTAGTGGCAGAGCATGCTAGCTGACAGAGGACAAAATCGTGCCAGCAGGTTACAGAGTAATCAAACAGCAGGGTGATCAGAGCATGAGTTTCCTCCATGACTCCTGTTACGTAGCCAGGCAGGCATGTGTTAAACGCCTCCATGGCTTCCTGTGGCTGAAGAGTGCAGGATTCTGGTGTGTATGTTTATCTGGGTATGTATATCTTCTGTTCGTTTTCCACTTGAGACCATTAACTTCAATTATTCCTGATTTCCACTGCTGACTGAAAAGTCAAAACTCCCATTTTGTCATGCTCAACCCATGATAACTGGAAAACCACCTTTTTTCAGCTCTGAGTTACAGGGCTATGCATGACATCATAGACGTGTCCAATTCATGACCCATGGCCTGGCAGGTGAGTTCATATTATCTGCGTGACATTTCCAGGGATATATTCTTCAGAGAGCTATCATGGCAGCCTGCCCTTAGCGCCAGCCTCTGCTGGGACCCTGCAGCCTCCCGCGCAGCTGGTACATGGGGATGCAGAGGGTGGGGGATCCCTCAGCAGGCAGAGGAGCTGCAAGGGCAGAAACGATGGGTATCGAGAAGGTACCACACAGTCAACAGACCCAACTCTTCAGTAAAGACAAAGCCTTTCCAAAATTGCTTAGACTATTCAGGGCTGGAATTAAGAGATTAAAAGGGAAATTAACAGTTAGCAAAGAGGGGGAAAAGTCTTTGCTACTGTTACCACACTAATTTGTGAGTGAAGACAGCTAAATTAAGGCTGACTTCTTGATCAGACCTTCATGAACAGAGCTGTTAATATGGGGTGCAGGAATGCACTTTGTGTGAACTCCACAGCTGCCCTTATTTTACTCATTTTTTAAAACTGTTCTATTATTTTTTCTCTTGACTTCACAACATATTTCTGTTTCTTTCAGGGAATAATATGAGCACTTTCCAGTGGCCAAAAATAATATGTCTAAATACCAGTGGATTTTAACCAAAGACTGCACAGACCTGTGGATAAAGTGTCTGCCTTATATTTAAAAGTGCAAAGTTCAAATTTTGTAGGTACTTATAGTTTTATTTTTAAATTTTAACTGGCCAGATTCTCAGGTTGGGTAAATCAGCAGAGCTCCACTGATGTTAGGGGAACTATGCCAAGCTGCATTAGCTTAGTATCTGGCTTCATAACATTTTCTCTCTTTGTATTGAATTCAGCTTTCAGTACTCATGCACTAATAAGTTGTTTGAAGTCTGTAATTAAATGGTTTTTTTCTTTCATTGTAAGTAAAAACATAGTCTGGGAATTTGTGAAAATGAGTAGACTCTGTAAAGGGAAGGCTGTGGGCACAAAAATATATTAGAGCTGGGCTTCCCCAATTTAGACTTCTATTGAAGTCAGTGGAAATGTTGACAGAGTAAAGAATGAGCAAGATCATACGGACAGAGTCTCTTCGGTCTCTACAAGGCAGAAGAGGATGCAACAATTTCCTTCCTTCTTTTACACTCAGACACAAGGTTGTTCACAATTAGAAGGTAACAGCAACATGATTTTTGCCATCAATCTCAACGCCCATGTCTTTCAAGAGGAGCCTGAGGCCACACCAAACTCCCTGATCTGGCCATTCCCTAAGTGTTGACATCTATGGATTGGTTTCCTTGCTGATCCAATTGCCATCCACTTCCTTGAATCTAATGATTAATTAAATCCTTGTATTTAATTGTGTTTACTGTTTGCATCTAACAAGCCACCAAGTATGATACAAGGTCGTGTGTATTCTTCATGAGCCACTGCTGGGGCCAGGTTTGCTGGATGGATGAGCTGCAAACTTGAGCCTTGCTAGGGCTCTCCCTCAAGATTCAACAGAAACCACTGAGACCAAGATTTTATCTTTTAGTTTTACTATGAAACTCTGACAATACATTCTCCAACTAGGAAGGTCTATAACTAAAATTGTTACCAAAGAGGAGTTAGTTAGGCTAAATATCTGTCAGATGCATAAATCTTAGTGCATCTGAATGTAAATAATTATAAGAGAGAAGACAGAACTGAATACAGCAGAGTTGTGGGTCTGCCCTGTTGGGTAGCTAATGGCTGATCAAGGCTAAAAGGGAGAAGTAGTGGAGGGAGTGGACGTGAGAGGTCTCCCTAGGAGTCTCCAGGAGTGTTTTTGATTAAGTCACTGTCATCTCTGTATTTTATTCTATTTTATTCAGGTAGAAATGTAATGCAAATCTGTTTGAATAGGGCTCATGAGGTTCCACGAAGACACAGAGGGGGAAGGCAGCCGTGCCCATGCCATTCAGGCAGCAAACTCGCCCCTCAGCCAGGCAGACCCATTGAGTCTCCCTGTGCCCATCTCCCTGAAAGTCCCTCTACTCACCCTTTCAGATGCTAGATTTTTGATTCAAATCTTTACAGACTGATTACTTTTGCAATGTTTTTAAAAGCCTTGAGAAATCTACAAAAGAAGAAATAACTCAGTTTAGGCTGTATGACCAAAAGACAATTTTGAAAATGATCACAGTTCAGCAACGTGTGGAGAGGGCAGTTTCTGAACTACATACAACCATAATCAAACCTTCACATGTAATTAAAATGACGATCATTTTTTACCAGGCCTACAAAGAAATTAGGCTTTGTGTTATGTGATTCCAGCTCATGTGCGGGGTGCATAAGAGACTAAGACATGTAATAGTGCAAAACTTGTATGACAGTGTGTGATATTGAAAGGACGATTTATTGAGCTTTTCTTCATTTCTTTGTTTCTCTGGCAATGATTTTGTGAGTTTGAATTTAGACTTAAGATCCTATGCTTTTATTTATCATGTAATAAATAGATCTGTGCCTAAAAACTAGACCCGCATCTATTATTTTTGAGAAGATTTTCATATATATTTCTGTATTTCTATATAGTTTTTAAATATTGTTTGACTGGTAGCATACAGAGCAGCATGGTTTTTCACATGGTTTATATTAGCTTAGCTCACATTTATCCAACTTCACAAACAGAATCAGTTTGTTGTAGCTGGATTAAATTTGGTGAGTACATAATCAGATAACCATGAAAGCAAGATATTTTTAAGCCAAGAAGGCCAAATTTGTCCTCCCTTACCTCCTGTGGAAAACCATTAACATTCATGAATAGAAGGGAGGGCAGAAATTGTCTTTGCATACTGTGGAAATCACTGTAATGCTTTGGCCAACCCTTTTCCTCAAGCTTAACATGGTTAAGGACACATGACATGACAAACCCAACTGAAATTTTGACAATGGATTCACTGGCTGGCAAGTTGCAAATCTCCCACTTAACCAAAGACACTGTAAAGTCTGCAAAACTCCCAGAAAGAATCATACTTCTCAATAGCTGCAGAATCATTGAAGGTAAGAAAGTAGGAGGATATGAAAAAGTGAAGACCATCGTGAACCTCCCTCTGCAGCAGTTAGAAAATGAGAACATGAAAAAACCTGCAGATAAATGCTCCAGTGCTCCAAAAGTGGTGAAGTCTCGGAGGTTTTTTCCCCTCATCCAACCAAGCCTCCCATATTGCAAGTAAGTAAAAGTGTAATAGATAATAAAAGAAGAATTGAAACACATTAAAAAAGGCTCTAACTGTAAAAATTAACAAAAGTAAAAACATTGCCTTAAGATACAATGACCGTATTTCCTTCCCCTTGAGCTAGGACAGGCACATGCGACGTCATGGGATTTCCCATACTCAGCCCTATGAAAGTCCCCCTGTGCAAGCACCGTTCCGTCCGTTGGTCACAACTGCTCTTTCAGGAGTGCCGCGAGAAAGGGGGAGAGCGGCGGAAATCTGCAGCGTCATTTCTAGAGCTGCCTGGGAATTTTGTGCCACAAATTGTTGTGTTTATTGATTCACTAAAACCTATTTACGGGAAAGGCTTGAATGCAATCCCCGTTTGAAAAAGAAAAAAAAATTCCGCTCCCCGCCTTTTCAACTTGCTGAAATAACCTGCTTTAGGTTTCCAAAATAAGAGGTTGTCTTTGGAGGTTGTAAAGAAATCTTTCAGAACTGTTGGAACTTTTGAAATCTAAGTAACTTCCTGTTGAAAGAGAAGTTGAAAACATCCAGAGAAAAGGCATTATTGGAATAAAATACGTTGTCTGATCCCACAAAAGCATTTTTGATTGCTGATCTGTGAAAATTTTCAAAATTTTGTTTTTCCTCCCCTTATATGAGGGGAAAATATTTTGAAAGTTCAAAACCTCTGACAATCAAATAAAAATGTTCCCTTACTACTCTGATCACATCCTGAAAAGTCCCCCAAAAGGCTCCATTTAGCCAAGAATTTCTCAGTTCTCAGATTTCTAAGTACAAATAAAGACAATACAGATGTTCTGCTGGACAGCACATGACAAGGAGCCTTTACTGGGAGACATGGTGGGCTTCAACCCTTTCTTCAGCCATCTATCACACCAGGAGCTTTGGTGGAAGCACCACTGTGCAGTTTGCAGATATTTCGCTCAGATTTAAAGCTGGCAGGCTTGGTTTGGTATTTGGTGTGTTATGTTGGAAAATTGACTTTTGTTTTGCTCGGAAATGCTATGTATTCCACTACAACGTGGCATTTGTAGTATGTCATGAACTTTAATAAGACAGACTGAACACAGTCAGCCAGATTTCACAACTGTTTCTTGGTTTTATGTTTGTTTATTTTTTAATCTCTTTTATGTCTGAAATCTGCCCTCAGCAAAACAAAGCACTTTCATCAGGCCAAGCCTTAAAAAAAATTACACTGGCTCAGAAATATTCTTATACAGTTGGTGATTAATATGTATACAGTGTTAGTTTAGTGCCATCAAGTGACCAAAAATGTGAAATAGCACTTCTATTTTTGGTGGTTTTTTTCAGATTTGCTTTTTAATCCAAGGAAAGCTAACCTGTTATCCTTTTAATATAAGCACAGTGAAATAGCTTCACAGGCTTTTGATGGTCTGCTTCTAGAGCATTTCTATTAAGAATCCCAAAGTTAGCTTCAAAGTTGCTTGCATACATTGATAAATCAAGGCTGCCTCTGTTTCCAAGGTTTCTTCAAGGTTTGAAGAACTTGACCCACCTCTCTTGGCTGAAATATTTGCTGCGTAGAATTCAATAGGAGATCATACTTAGGTGAAAACTCACAACAATTTCTATCGCGAGGTATTATCCTCAGGGTCTGATAGAGGGTTTTCTTAATGAAGAACATCATGAACTGGGTAAATAAATCCTTCTTTCGGTTTCTGAAATGCAGAAGCTAGCTCTGTCAGAAACAAGCTTCCTAAATGGATTGACATGGATACACATCGAAAAAGTTTAGGCTTTCGTACATCCACTCATTATACTGTCAAACATTGCACAAACAACCATAGGTAATGTAAATGTCTAAGGAAACATTACTACAAATTATTTTCCAGATTTTATCTATGTAAAATATATGTTAATACATTTCAAAACACCCATTAATGTGAAGGCTAAATACAAGAGAAGTTTTTGACTCGTTAGGGTGGAACCACTCTCAGAAGGGCCATCCTCTCTCTGAGGCGAGTGCGTTTCCTCCAGACTCTGACTGATTTCTTACCAGCAGACGGAGCTCTGCATCAGCCGCCAGGTAAACGCAAGCCCTGCGAACTGGCAGAGAAGCAATGCAAACACTACAGAACACACCTGAGAGCGAAGGGAGAGGTTGGCAGGGCTGAGCATCCGCGGACAGGACGCTAAACACAAGTATTTTAAAAATCCCAGGTCACGCCTTGGTGAGTAATATGCAAGCTTCAAGAATACTGGTCTGCCATGGCTTGCTGTGGTCGAGCGCAGAGTGGAGTATCACTGCAAATTATGCTCGTTATCTGGCAGTCCCAAAAGCAGAATAATATCACAGGTGATTTTGTAAAAGTCTTTTCTTTATAGTTCACCACATCCCTCCCTTTATAAATGAATTCCTATATCGTGTAGTCAGCTAGCACTTGTGGTTATAGCTTCTGACGAACTATACGGAAGAACGAACCTTTGCGGCGTTGCTATTTTACAAGAGCCTGTGGTTCACAGTTGGATCTATTTTGTGAAAAGCCAGCAAGAATTGAAAGCTCTGTACATACCTCCTAGCTTTTAAAGTGGTTTCATGTGTCGGCTGGGAGTTTCCTAAGCACATTGGGAGCTCTGTAATCAGTATCCATCTATTTAGACCCTATCTATGTTTTAAATGCATATTTAAATGCGTGATAACTTCCTGCCTTTCATTATACTTCCTCATCTTTGTTTCTCACTTTCCCATGAAGTTATAAAAATTTATAATTTAAAAACTATTTGCATCTTAATAAAGTTTCTAAATCTTTCTAGAGAAAGGCAGTGAAGAAAATAGCTTTTAGAGACATGTAACAGTGACAAGAGGACAGCTAGCAGCAGAGATGAGCCAGAAAAACATCTGTACCAGTTGCAAAGAGCAAGGCTTTTGCTGGCAAAAATTAAAAAACATTTTTGAAGAGACAAATTGACTTAAACATCACCCCTAAATTACAAGGTTTCAAATTCTGGATGGGTTTGGATGCTGCTCTAATGATTGACTGAGAATCAGCGCTCAGAGTAGAGGAGAACATGAATGTCAACCAAATGCTGTCAGTAATTTACAGGTAGAATTTAACCTTGTCCATCAAATGTTTCCTTTTGCTAATAGCATCTGCTTATGGTCTCATAACTTCATTAGACTTTTGGGGTCTTGCTGGTTTCCTTGATTTTCTTACGGTCCAGTTGCCATCATCATCCACAACTAATGTAGCTCTATTGTTTTAATTGATATAGCATCAAAGACCACAATATCCTGCTACATATTGTACAAACACAATCAAAAGCTGCTCCCTTTCACAAAGAATTTACTATTTACTTACATAAAGGCTTAACAAATCCTCATGGTCAGAGGAAGTAAAATAACCAGAGTCAAAACCATCCAACTCACAGGTACAGCTGGCTAGAAGAATGCATCCCACTTGTTGGACACAGATGTGGTGATCCACATAGTGATCACAAACCATACTCTTGGCTTTCTTATCTTCTGTTTCCTTCTTCCCAAACCACCACAGCTCATTACTTAAGTTGTCAACCAAAGTGCCGCATCCTTCATTGCCTGACCATTACAGATGCTGAGCACACAGGATCCTTTGAAGCAACGGAATTCAAGTTCAAAACCTAAGAAGAGTAGATGCCTTTCGCTTTAGACTTTTAAAAGTTCTTAGTACTTAGGAAATACTTAGTATGCCGTTGCAGCACATGAACTCTTTAATCTTTACCACCCAAGAATGACAAGCCAAATACTGCTTCAGTGTCTAAACCATCTTTCCAATATCCTTTTAAAAGAAGTGATCAGGTACCTTGCCGTTGAACAGTTTCTTCCATTAATGGTCTTTCCCTTTAGGAATTTTTAAAACATGTTTAAATATTGGAAGGCATATAGCACGAGGAGCTGTTCAAATTTTTTTCTGCATATTGCTGAGTGATGTAGTCCTAAGTAGCTTTTCACACCCTATTCTGTTCCAATTCTTTGAACAGCAGGCTATTGAAGTCACGCTGTTATAATGAGGCAGCAATATCAAATACTGGATTTTTCTCTTTCATGTCATACCAAGTGGGAACTCTATATGTGATACTGTAAAAATTACTATATGCTTATGAGTACTGAGTAGAAGCGCTAGCTTGGTTTTGGAAATTTTTCAGAGCACACAAGAACCCAGAATTTCACCTCTGCTCCTGAATTAAAAGCAGTCCTCTTAAAATGCAAAAGACTGCTTCTCCTCTCTCCTTCTAACCAGTCAGCTGATAGTAGCTGTGTTTCCATCACAATTAAAAGCACAACTTACAAACCAGCTACAAGAGCAGTGTGCTTCACATCCGGTGAACCCTCCCTCTACGATGCTGCCTGGTGGACAGGCTGTGCAGGCACGCCTGATCATTATAACTCATGAGATCAGCATGGCCACAGAGATTTTGACCTGCTTAAAATGTGCTGGAAGTTACTCCTGCATGCATGTGATATGACCATCTGTGAGTTTAATCTTTGGGGCAATTTTGGGGTGGCTGTTAATGAATAATGTAACATAACCTGTGACTTTTCTTATAAAGCACCTCCGGGCACATGGCTCTTTGTACCCAGCTGTAGTTACCTTAAAATTGAATGTCTAATTTAAGACAGTCATCTGGACTCTCTTTATAGTGAACGGAGATCCTACACGAAGCAATTCACTCTCCTTAGCTGTAATATCTGAGCTAAGAATGGTGAATCACCCACCTTTCTCCATGATGTACAGTAGAAACATGGAAGACTATCAAATAATTTGTTTATTTAGGCTTTGGCTGAGCTGATCTTGTATCTCCCCAGTTCATCACACAGTATTAGCTTTTATACAGAACTTATGTTATCATAGGTTTTTCTTTATCTTTGCTGAACTGGTTTCTGATTTATGGAAAGCAGAATACAGTCAACCAATAATTTAGAATATATATCAAAGAAATATTACATGCTTGCACATATGTCTGAAAATTAATCTAAATTATGGATTTATTTTACTGGAATAAAACAGAAGCGTGAATATTATTCTATCACAGCTCTTCTTTGCAGCAAGCATGCTGTTGGATACAGAATAGAAGTAGTTAATAAATAAATGGCCTAACATACCTGGGACTATTTACCTATGGAAAAAATACAGGCATTTAAAATATTTTTAGCTGAAATTTTAAAAAATATTTAAAGGTAACCTACCTATGCAAATTAAACAGTTTAGCCCTGCAACTCAGTTCTTCTTTTGCTTTCTCTTCCCCCTCCCACATCCAAGCAAACCACCCCCTGCCAGGGAAGGTACTTCCCAGCAGAATGCTGAACCTGTTGACCAAAAGAGGGGGACTCGTGATTTTAGCATTTCCAGAGTGGGATTTATACTTCCCTTTGCCATAGAGTTTTATACATATATATTCTTAAACAGATAGTCACATGCATTTGCTCACAAGGAAAGAAATAAAACAATGTATGAATCTGCAAATTAATGTTCTGTCAAAAAATCAACTTTGCCCATACAAAAATAGGGAAAACACAAAGACATTACAAGTTACTTTTTAAATTTCTGTTTAAGTGATATATTATGGTTGCAGATAAAATGGAAATCAGAGTTTGATCTGTAAGGCTGTAGTTGTATACTACTTTTGAATAACGTATCTGTCCTCAAAAGATGCTCCCTCTCTCCCCGAAACTTTTTGGGTTTTCTCTCACTATGACTATCCATATTTATTTTCATTACTATTATATGAAATACAGCTCTACTGCCCTGTGGAATATATGTAACAAGTTTACTAAAAGGCCTTTCCTTAAAACACTGGCTATACAGAGACACGATTCAACCACTCATCCACTTTTCAAATCAACATTTGTGGTACCACATTCAGTAGCTACACAACAGAGCAGAGTGACTCTTATGCATCTAGTGACATGAAGTACGTATGGGTGTTGGAGGGGAGCCAGGTCATCAGCTTCAGGCAGTAGCTGGGACACCGAAGGTGTGAGGAAGGATCTTACTCGATGAACATAATCAGCTGGTTTTTTTCCAGTATAGTTAGTATGAGTTCTAAACCTGTTTTAATAAAGTAAATATACTATTTTCTGTTAAAATTTTGCCTCTGATCTTTAAATCTTTAAAAAAACTAAGTTAGCATTCCCCAGCAGGGTGGACACATAGAAGTGTACCAGATCATTTCTGGATTACCATACACCCTGCACTATTTTACGAGTCCTCTTCAGGACATGGGCATAATGAAGTGCAGCAATCTGTCTGAGCAGTGTATACCAAACCAGAGGCTGCGAATCCAGTCCTCAAATTCTACACGGCTTAACCTATGAAAAAGAGCTGTTGGTAACGTTACCAAAGGAATAGAGGGATCTAAAGGAGATGTATTAACTACCTAATACTTCAATGAGTACTAAAATCACAACAATTTGTAGTTAAGTACTCCATTTATTCATGAGTGTAGTTCAGAGGGATTTCACTAGAAACACTACTTTTGCATAAAATCATTAATTTAAATTGCCATGTAAAATACTTGTATAAAATTCTTTCTTCCTTCCCTTCATGGTTTTACTTACAGAACAGCTTTAAATGCTGACACTGCAAATCTGCCTCTAGGATTGTTTTGTTCTGGGTAAAATGGTAAATTAGGTATTTGTTTATTGACAAAAATTGGTTTAATTAAAATTGATTTAAAATCAGTTAAACACTTACAAACATCTTTGTGTACACATACAAACTGATTTACAACTAGCTCTAAAAAATTTAGCAGAATTTAATACGAATAAGCTGATTACAAACTAGTGTAAATGTGTTCACACCTGAGCTTGCAATGGTATAGTCAGGGCAAAATTTATATGATTACTTTTAAATTAGTGGAATTTCTGCATGTACCTCCAAGTCATCAATCAGATCAGAGCAACAGGTAAGCCATGACACATGTCATTATTGTTGTTGACGATGTTGTGGCTTCTGTTACTGTTACTGTGGTAGAAGCAAGAAGTACCAGTTAAGGATCTATTATTCTAGGCTGCAAGTACACACACAACGAAAAAACAGCGTATGTCATGAAGAACTTAGAGCTAGCATCTGCTTTGCAGAATTTAGCCTCCCCTATACCTTTGCTGAAAGCAAAACTATTTGCTTGTATCTTTTAAAAAATGCTAACTTTACAAAACTACAAACTTATTTCAAACAGTTTAAATGTCACTGAAAAACAGTGAAAGGTAACTATGCTATTTTCCATGAAAAAAACCATGCTTCTGTTTCCTCACTAGCTGTAGTAACAATAAGCTGAAGTATTCTTTACTGGCTTTGCTTTTGGTTAATGTGTCATGGGTTGGCCATTGACATGCCTTGCAGAATAAATATATTATTGGATGAATCCTTGAAATACACTCAGGAGTCTTTTATGCTCCCAATAATTCAGTGGGAACTTCACCACTGACTTCAATAGTTGAGGTTAAGCCTATCCTGAACATGTCAAAAAATTCTCAATATAATAGAACGGGCTAACGTGGAACACTTGAGCATTGTATTTCGTGACGCTTTTTAGATACCTGAAAGACAAAGCTTTACCGGATAAATACCCTGAAGAATATCTGCCAGAAACCCACTATTGTAAAAACCTTCCCTAATAAAACTGTTGGCACAGTAAGTATAGTACACCTGAGACAAGAATCTTGTATTCACAATTACATTAATATGTATGTTGGGCAGTATACATTCATATGTGCTCCCCCATTCCTGAAAGAAAAATCTATGTACTTCTTTAAGCTTGTGCCATTGCCTGAATTGAACCCTTTATTCATTTAAAGTGGCACTACCAGTGTGAAAATACAATAGAATCACAGAATTGTTTAGGTTGGAAAAGACCTTTAAGACCATCGAGTCCAACCATTAACTGATGGTTCTAGGTCTTGTCATTCTTATTCTTTCAATTATTTCCTCTGCACCAGTTTCTTCAGGAAAAGGAAAACAAGCAGGAGTGCTTACCTGAAAAATACAAGCCAAGACCAGGACATCATTAGCAAGCTGCTGGCACGAATCTACAATGGAGGAAACTAGCCAGATTGACAGGATTATGACACCACTTTGACAGAAGAAAAACTAATACCTATCTGGGGAGGACTGAGTTTTGGCCACTCCGTAACAAATACTGGGGTTAACAGCACAGTTTTGTGGATGGTTTGGCAAAGGGTCTGAACTACTTCACCATGGGGTATTGTTCCGTAAGTATTACTGGGAAGAAATTATGTCCATCCAACAGACAGGAAGAAGCATTTGAGGACAATGGCTCACAGACACGGGGAGGTGACCTTTTAACAATACTAGAAAGGGGCTTTGAAAGAGGCCAGTTATAAAGAGTTAGAAATAAAGAATCTTAGAGAGGAAGAGAGAAGAAAGAAGTATGCATTAAGAAAGAAAAGAAAGTCATGAAAAACATCTTGGGATAGTTGAAGTCAAACGCCAGGGATCTGGTGAACCTACGGAAAAAATACACTTTTAGTAGCATCCCAGAGATATCCTGGCACACTTCAGTGACAGTTGTATATAAGAATGATAAGGAAAATGGGTGCAGGAAATCAGAGGAGGATGATTCATTTTGTATCGAATACAGGAGGAGAAAAAAGATGGTGTTCTTGGTGAAAATGAAAAGGAGGAAGTCAAAGTATGTCATGATTGGGTTTATTTTTCATAATAGACTATAGCTGTATTCAAAAGGAGGAAGCTGAGGTTTAGGTATTCAAAAAGTTTGCCTATGAGATAACAGTGGATTTCAATTACTTCAGTACCATTTAGAAAAACAATCTTGCAGGACATAAGAGGTCCATCAACTTCTTGTAATATTTTAGGGACGATCTTTTGCTTCATGTGACAGAGGAAGTTATACGAGGCATCACCAACTCGAACTGCATGACAAGTAGGGAGGAGCTCGCTTTGGTTTTAAAGGCAGAAGGTAAACTGGGCGAAAGTGATCATGACGCATTTTACCAAAATAGGCTTCCCTACTCTAAGAAAAAGAGGAAGAAAAAGCACGCCTGCACTGCCAACTGTGGATTGCACTGTTATGGAGAAATAGTTAAGCTAGCTTTAGACAAGCTAGTCTGGGTACTAAAAGCAGCCTCATCATAACAATATGCCATTCTATATGAGTTAATTAACCTCCTTTCTGTATGGTCTAGGCCTGAGCTCAGTCATTTAAAGCTAACCTAGATTTTTCACAGAGAACAATGGACTCATTTTTAATTAAACATACAACAGCAAGCTATCTTGATGTGAACAAAAGGAAGCAGGGGAAGCTTAAGTAGACTGTGCTAACATCACATAAAGAGCCCTATCAAGGATTTGAAAAAAAAGTCACAATACGGGGATAAAACTGAAGAGTAACATAAAAGAATATGAATAAAAGAATAAAATCACAAAGCCCACAGTACAAAATGAGTGACAGGTAAAAAGAGGTATAAAGAACAAGAAAATGTTCTGGAAATATATTAGAAGTGCCCAGATGCTCACTTACATTAATCTTCCTATAGAATTTAGAGAAGGAATGGGTTAAAAAATGTTTAGGTTATATGTATTCAAGTTAATAGGGCCTGAAGAATTTTACTTAATTATACAGCAAAAATTGAATTGCTAGAACACTATTTAGGCCCAAGGTGACTAGAAAAGCATAAAATGTGTCTACCTATAGAAAGCAGGCCCACAGCTATTCAAATCAATTTTGATCCCGAGGGATATTCTAGAAGAAATTCCATGATGAAGAGGTTAACCTAAGTGTGTCAGGAACAGCTGCTTTCACACTAATCTAATGCCCTTTTTTACAACCAATTTCACCAATTCAGTAGAAAAAGAGAAGCAGTAAGTATCATAGATCTTGAGTTCAGTATAATTTAGACATTGTCCCGTGACAGTTTTCTTCAAACAAAAAGCAAAGGAAATATCGTTTTCATGAGAACACCAACCAAGTTTTTTGCTGCTTGGAAATGGAGAGCATTTGCAGTGAGATCTCATAAGCATCTGTTATCATTTCAGTTCTATTCAGTATTTCCATTCATGACCTGCAAGGTGCAACAGAATATATATGTATATATATTTTAAAAATCTTGGTTTCCGACAACCTGGGAGCTAGAAGACAGGATCAGATTTCAAAACCAGTTTCCTGACTTTGATAAATGTCTAAAGTTAGCAGGATGAAATCGCCAAAGCTAAGGCAAAATATTACACCTGAGAACAACTCAAACGTACAAAATAAGATGGGGAAAACTGGGGGGCAGTATGTTAGAAAAGGTTCTGAGCAGAAGTAATTTTCTGTCACAAGCAGAAAAGCAAATTATTTCTGGGAGTTATTTATAGATGTTCCTCTCGTGTAAAACACCGGACATAATGACTGCACGTTTCTTAGTCTTGATGTCTCAACTGGACTGCTATAAGGGGCCTTATACCTTAAGATAAATACAAAAGTCATGCTGGAAAGAAGCCAGAGTAAAGCTGTGAGAATAAACCGTTTACGAGTACAGTCTATGAGAAAAGTGAACAAAATTGTTTAGTCTATGAGAAGATGAGACACATATATGCACCAATAAACAATTGTATAAATAAATATATATACTTGTTTATTAAAACACATGTGAATAACATAACAAGTATTGTCCATTGCCACTGGGAGTATGACAACAAGGAATGCAGCAAAGAAAATTCAGGCTGTATATTGGACAAATACATATTCATAAATGCTGTTAGAAATTGGTACAAGCTACATGCAAGTGTTGCAGGTTTCCTTCGAATAAGTGCTTTTACACATCGATCAGACAAATAGTTCTTGTGGACAGTATCACTGCTTTTCAGACTGTGATCTGTCACCTTGGAGCCTGTGAACTACTCGTAAGAGGCCCCTGAAAGACAATTAGCAAAAGCTAACTTCTCCTCAGCACATACGCTTCTCATTTTTATGGGTCCACAACTTGAATATGTTTCAGTAACACTGATCAACATATACCCGATTCAGCCTCAGCACAGAGATTAGATTAGGAAATCTCTTGAGGCCTACAAGCCTGTAATTCTTTTTATTCCTATGTGAAAAATTACATCCCCTCTGTGAATCAATTTTTTTACTTATAAAAATGCAGATAGCAGTGTTTTTCTACCTCACAAGACATCGTGTCAGTAAACACATTATAAATTGTTCGGATATAATGGCAGTTACACGAACTAAAGCGTTTTATATGAACTAAGGGATTTTATTTACCTCCCGCTTCCAAGGAGGATTTTTTAGAGAAAAAAACCGGGGGAAATTCTCCTCCAGCTGGGGCGGCACCTATGCCACACATTCTGGGCAGAAAGAATCTCACTGCAATGGCATTGTATGGACAATTTTTATTTAAACGCAGGTAAGTGGAGTCCTTCGCCCTGTAACAAAGCGGGCGTTTCCCTCCGTGCGCGCACGACGACGGCTCCGGGCCCCGCACCGCACTCCCGGGAGGCGGCCGGGCCCACCCCCGGCCCCCGCGGCCGCGGGTGGCATCTCCGTGCCAGCAACAGTGAAAATGAAGCGGCGGAAGCTTCAAGGAAAGGGACAGAGGGAGGGAGTGTGGGTGGATGGGCGAGCGGCCGCGCTCCCGTGGTGAGGGCCCCTACCGAGACCCCCTGAGCAGCCCGGGGGCCCCGGCCCGGCCCACCCCAGCCCCGCCGCCCCGGAGGCC
>Ga0065711_1029046_pt1 | contig 37881 bp, 17 predicted proteins | sample Hoacrofraction12_FD_59098 | JGI IMG/M metagenome (GOLD analysis project Ga0065711, IMG submission 59098) | Hoatzin crop microbial communities from Cojedes, Venezuela - Epithelial fraction 12 v2 (version 2) | ecosystem: Host-associated > Birds > Digestive system > Esophagus > Crop | place...
AAGTTCTTCCTCATGTTCAGACGGAACTTCCTGTGCTTCAGTTTGTGCCCATTGCCCCTTGTCCTGTTGCTGGGCACCACTGAAAAGAGCTTGGCCCCATCCTCCTGACACCCACCTTTCAGATATTTATAAGCATTTATTAGGTCCCCTCTCAGCCTTCTCCAGGCTGAACGAGTCCAGCTCCCTCAGCCTTTCCTCATAGGAGAGATGCTCCAGTCCCCTCATCATCCTTGTAGCCCTCTGCTGGACTCTCTCCAGTAGCTCCTCATCTTTCTTGAACTGGGGAGCCCAGAAATGGACAGAGTACTCCAGATGAGGCCTCACCAGGGCAGTGTAGAGGGGGAGGAGTACCTCCCTCTACCTACTGGCCACAATCCTCCTAATGCATCCCAGGATCCCATTAGCTTTATTGGCAGCCAAGAAAGCTAATGGGATCAAGAAAGATGAAGGAGCTGGGATAATCTTTCCCCTTCCTTTCTAGACTGATGTAACTTGACAAAGTGACCGGGTAGCCTCTGATTAAAGGAAATATATGGAAATGTTTACATTTATGGGAAAGCACACAGGGAAGGTACTTTTTCTGCAGTGTAATGTAGCAGGAAAGAACAACAACAAGAGTTCCCATAGACCTGTTTGATCACACGGCCCTTCCCATATTCAGTAGGATACTGCCTGCCTTCTTGAGGGTGCTGTTCAAAAATGTACAGGTGGAAAAGCTTTAAGCTGAAAACTGTAGTTTCGTGAAAGGGAAACATTCAGCAGGACTAGGTCACTTTCATGGATATTTTGTGCTGGAGAAAATCAAAATGATTCAATTCGTCCTCTCATTCAGATGCAGTCAGAATTTTTTTCCCCACTGGGAAAAGGAAAAGGTGTTTAATTCTATAATTTTGATTTCATCTGGACTTTCATAGTATTATTTTTATTATTATCAACAGTTCTTACACTAGTGAAATGCAACATTTTTACAGAATAAAAATCAAAACCCCTGAACCTCTAAAGTGACGTTAGTACAAAGAAGAAAAAGACGTAACGGCTCCAAAAATAACTTTTAGTGGAATTTTTGTTCTATGGAACATTTTTAAGGTTTGGCTTCATTTGTATTGGGACTGAAACCACATCTAGCTAGCCGTAGACTTGTATTTCACCCTCCAGAACCCACTTCTAGTGGGGAAGCATCACCCTTACTTTACATGAAAGGAGAAAGAAGCCAGAGAGATGCTGAAGCTGTGTCTGCATTGGGCCTTGGTCACCAAGAAGGTTTAAAGCTAATGTTAAAAAGCTGAGCCATGACTCATCTCTATGCATTCACAGTGCTCAGACAGAAAATACCTGCTAGAAAATGTTGCACGTTCTCGTGTTGCAACCTCAGCCTGGAGCAGCACACCAGTCCCCTGCCCTGGTGGTATAGACCGTTAGAGCCTCTCCATGAAGGACCTCTGCTGAGACCCCAGCACATGATAGTGTCACAAGGAAAATGGCACATGATGGCTTTGTGCATAGGGACCTAACGAGGTCCACGTGAGGGGCCAAGTAGGTCCAAATTTCCTGTCTCTCTCTGCCCGTCACTTGCATAAAGCTTGTGCATGATGCCAGGTTTCATCCTACACAATGGGGACATCAGACGAGCTATGGGTTGAGCCCATGCTGAAATCCAATCTAAAACACTCAGGGTGATCCTGAGTGCCCGGCACCGATGCTGCAGCAAGTTGCCTGCACAGCATTCAAAAAGTTGATAAACTCCTGGGTGTCCCAAGGATTAATGAGCAGTTATAAATTAGAAAGGACCTCCTATTTTACTTTGGGGTGTGAATGAAAAGCTTTCTGCACTGGCTGTGTTGGGAAGTAGCAGGCAAGCCGTCTGCATCTCCTCAGGAGCTGCCCACATGCACCAGTTTGTCCTGCAGGACTGTACGGGGGTGGAAAGACGTCTCTCACTTTCACAGTAGAGACATCCCCGTCTTTCAAAGATGGGTAGCTGGAAACAAGCAGACTCCTCTCATTGCAAAACAAGCCAGAAATGTTGTGCAAATGCTGAGTGATTATACTAGGACTGGAATTAACTGAGAGCAAAAGCAAGCTGGAAACCTTCAAGTCCAGAAGGCTGAGGGCTCACCTTTCAGGTGGATGTTTTCAAACACATATGAAAACAGAGAGAAGAAGCTCTCATTCTTCCTTTTCTGATTCCCTACACTTTACGGCCAGCTACTGGACTAGTCGTTGCGAGAGTTGAGGCAGCTGGTTCATTTTTTAATAAAAGTCTTTATCGGATCCAAGTTCATGAAAGAATTTGTCCAAGTCCTTAATTAAGGAATTTCTCCAGGTCCTTAATTAAGGATCTGGGACTTTAAGGTCCATCTAATCATAGAGAGCTGTAAGAGCACAGCTGTGTGCTGTCTTGACATAAAGGGGCTTTCTGGAAAAGATTTTCTATTCTTTTCCACTCAAGGAATTATTTTTGGTTCATTTTATTTACTGAAGCAGCAGCAAAAAGTCTCTATCTTGGATCTAAAAATATATTTTTAAAAATGTCTTTTCTGAAGCACCCATTTCCAGTGGGTATACTGTCATTTATCACTTTGACATATGGAAATCTTAGCAATAGCTGAGCTAAGTCTTTATAGGCAGTGCAGTTTGGATAGGAAAAAGGGAGTAAGAAGGGATTATGACAGTGTAGAGGAAGCTAGATTCCTTGGGCAGTCTGACACCTGAAATGCCGCATTAAATTGTTTTGTGTTTTATTACCATGCACTTTGATACTGGTGATGTGGGGTTTTTTTCCTTGTTGTTTTTTTTTTTTAATCATAGCTATAATCCATTGAATTATATTTTCAACTCTGTCTCTTGCAAAATGATTTTCTTTTTTGGAAATGCAAACTGCTTTTTTCTTTCTGCTCAGTTCATGGGAACTGAAAGATCTTATGCTCATTTACACTAAAGATTTACAAAGTAGCTGCATCATATTGACAGATTATCTGCAGTATAAGTTGTATGGTCATGGTGAATAGATCGTATGTCTGCGCCATGCAGTTCTTGTAAATTCCTTTTACATTATAAAGGGATCTCATTGCCTCAACTTTAAAGCACCAATAAACTGTCTAAAGGTGTAAAAGAGCTTTATAGTTTGTCAACACTACAAAAAAACTGTGTGTTCATTACCTGAGTTAATTAATTTGTAGTAGATTGAAGAGAAGATGAAATGCAGCAGGATCCTGGCCCTGTGTAGTCAGAGCAAAAGGGTTCAAAGCCTGCTGTCCCGTGCCAGAAGAGGAAGATTGTTTAAAACATTTAAACAACTTCTGAGAGAAAGACCAACACTCCCATGGCAGGCTTAGGGCTAGAACCAGGCTAGAACCAGTCCTCCTAAAAGCCATTTATGGAGTCCAGTTTCTACCAATACTGCCATGCACAACCCAGACTCTCCAGCTCTGCCTGACTCTGAATGTACCTCACATGGGTTGCTGTCAGGCTTGGTTAGGATGTTCCCTGGTTATATAAAGTTAGATGACAATATGTGCTCCAAAAAGTCTCGTTTTCAGGTCAGGGGATTCTGTTTTTTGTCTAAGCAACATGTCCTCTAGTCACCCAAATTATTAGATCTGGAGCATGCCATAGGTTTAAGGTGGAATTCATCTAGCTGAACAGAAATGCATGAAAGGCAAGAATTCCCTTGAGAGTGAACTGGTGGTTAGAGAAATCATTACGCAGTGAGATCTGAGGTTTCAAACACCTTCAGGTTGCTACTGCAGTAAGAACACAAATGTGTAGTCTGTGGATGCAGATTGCAAGAGGATATATCAGACACAGAAGAGTGACTGTGCTTAATAAACTCCAGGGAAGGACAGTTGTATCTTGAAACAGGTCTGGAAACAAACAAAGTTGAAAGATTGTAGCCAGTAACTCTGAAAATGCTGGGAAAATACCAACAGCACCACAGGACAGCCTTATGGAAGAAGCTGAGTTGGAGAATGAGAAGACCTAAAGACTCTCTCCAAATATGTCGCCACTGGATTGATGTGTTGCGAATGTGCGAGAAGCTGGTGACTACAAATGCTTAGGAGAGGAGAGCACACATTTTGTTCAAACACAGACTGACTCCAAGACAGCCTGTGGGTTGGAAAGACAGTTGGAGAAAAGGAGGAGAAGCAGAGGTAGAAATTGAGAAAGTCAAAGGGAGAAATTTGAAGTTGAGTATAACCAGATGACTGAACGTTAGTCTTGGAACACAGCACCCAAAGTGGCTGGAAGAAAGAAGAGGTATCAGTGGCCTTGTCTGATGCTGAAGAGGAGAAGTCAGGAGTCCAAAGGAAAGTTTTCCAGCAGGAAAACAGTAGACAGAAAAAATACGGATCGAGGGAAGACCGGAGACAACAGACCATGCAGTAGGACCTATGCAGCAGAACCTGACAGGAAGACCTGGAAGCATCAAAAGAGACATGAAGGCTGAATCTGTGGATAGATTAATTGAGCGCTTGGGCAAAGCAGGCTGAAAAAATCACACTGCCTAAGGTTGCCTGGTCAAGCCACAAGCCTTCACAAATCAAATGGAGAACCAGATGATGAGTCATTTTTCTCTGCCCACGCCCCATACATTCCAGAAGCGATGAGAGGAAGAGATACAGTAGTCTGGGAGATGTGTCATCAGACTGAGATACAGAAAGGAGGAAGGGAACAGATTTGAAGGAACGATGAGAATGGGCAAGGCTGTGAGATTTATGCATTGGCTGAAATCATCCTCTAGGAGAGATTAGGAGAGGTGAAGGACAAGAGCTATAAGAAGCTGAAGAGAAAGAAGTGGTGGATCAACAGGAAGAGAAGTGTGCAGGCAGTGGCTGCTGGAGACTGAAAAAGGGCTGGAATTTAAGGGGACACTCTCAGTTCAAAGGAGAGTTGTTATCTGGAAAGTGGTCTCCCAGAGAATGGGAGGTAAGTAACACAAGGTAATAACAGCATCAACATCTCATGGCGTCCTGGCAGACAGCTGGGGGTGACTTAGGGTCTCTGACCTCCTTTTTTTCATTTTGATCTGCTTCTGAGACCAGGGCAAGCTAGTCACTTTTCAGTTTATTTGTTTGAACTGATTCAATTTCCCCTCTTGTAAAATGGTGTGAGACATTCATGTTGATGCAATTCAGCCACCTGCCTCTGGAGGTACTATCTGAAGAGTGAGTAGTAACTGAAAACGCTAACAGGAGTCTGTGTTGGTTTTCAGATGTGTTAGGTCATTCTCAGCTGGAATGGGAAGCTTGGTTTTTGAGAAACTGGGCTGGCTCAGAGGAAATGCGCTTTCCAGCTTTATCCCAGATACTTGAATAACCCTAAACAATCCTCTTAGCCCTTCTGCATCTCCTCCCCACCTTTCTTTGTGTACAATGAGATTAGTAACTTTGTCTTGTGGAGTCCTCACCCATGCTTTCATGAAGTGAAGCACCCAGTATGGGCTCCTCAGATCAGTGAGTGCAGTGGTAGGACTTGTCTATATCCAGTGGAGAGACTCCCATTACGTCTGGCCCTAGCTGTCTGTGTGTGTGGAGTATCTAGTGTGGTAGGCCTTACTTTAATACAAATAATAGATGACAAACTATGCACATCCTTTGGTGACCAGTGTCAATCCAAGTGTCTCTTCTGGTAGAAGATGGAAGATGTTTTAAGGCAATGGGCAGGAGTTGATTTTTTTCATAAATGTGTAAGGAATTGGTAAAATGAACGCTTCCACACTTCATAACTGTCCAGTCTGACAAACAGAGACTTTAAAGATCTTATTTTGTCTGAAGCAAAATTTCCCACCAGGACGAGGAGTGGGATTAAGAGCAGCCTTTCTCAGCTGAGATCAATACTACTGCTTTTTTGTCTCTCCCTCTCTCCTTTTCTGCTCTGGACATGTGCTCAGGGTTAAAAATGAGAGGACGGAAGCAGTGATCAGGGGAGCACAGGTCTGTGCACCCATTGAGACCTGAGGAAACTGGTAGCTTTGTGGAGGCAGCCACCAGTCAGGACAGATGGAGTTTCCAAGGCTCCTTGGCCACTAAAGATTTTCTGAACCACTTTGGGGCAATCCTCTTGCCTGAGTTAAGAGGCAACTGTCCTGTGCCTTTCATGGGACAGATAAACTCCTCCAGAAGGTGACTGAAGTGTGTAGGCTCCCTAGGAGCCTATTTTTCACATTGATTTAAGGAGTTTTCTCCCAATTAACTAGCTTACAGATGCCTCTCCCTACAATATAGTCACTATTTTCTCAGTGTTTCCAAAGTTTCTGCTTTCAGAGCTGGCTGATCAGAGATAGCTCTCCAATACCCATTTTAAATTTTTGACACCCATGGAGGCACTCAATGTACACCTGGAAGCATTCATGTGTTTTGTTATTGGAGGAATGTAAATAATGACCTAATTTATCTAAACCTACAACACCCAGTACAATCTACAGGTGTAAAAGCATCAGATTGCTCAGATTTTTTTTTTGGAAACACTGTTAAAAATAGTAATTTAGTGTGTATGGCTATGCCAAATTGAAGCAAGTCAGTTAAATAACTCACTCATTTGGGTTGCTCCGATGTTAAGTCTGTACTTAAGCACTTTGCCTACTGTAGACAGACTTGTTTGTAACTCTGGAGAGAAGTCTGCCCTAACATACCTTGCTGAGTTTGCTGAATTTTGATGTGATTCTGAGGCATTCCTGTAAAGGTCAAAATCTCATCTCTGGATGAACCACTTAGGACTAGGTGAAATCAGTTAGTGAAGTCATATAGCATCCTACATGGATTTAGAAACTCTTTTATAGTAGGGGCTGTAAGAAATTAAGTTTATACAGTTTTTCTTCTTTTCTACTTGACATAGAAAAGAGAGTGGCATTGCACACATCATCATTTCCTTGCTCTTAATAATTTTGCCATGTCTATACAAGGCTACATGTTCACATCATGCTTCCAACAGGAAGCATAAACCAGGGTCCTGGTGCCGAGAGGTTCAGATATGATTTCTGAATAATTCACTTTGGAATTTGTTTTCAAGTCCCTTGCATTTCTGGGTTGCCATTTGATAACATGATTCTGCTCTGCTTAGTATTTAAGGAAGATTCTGTCAAGTCCTTCAGTAAAGTGTTCAGTTCTTTCTTTGCCTGCAATAGTGTTTGGAGTCTAAAGGCTCTGTCCTGTCCCTTTAATGTAAAGGCACTTCTGCTTTAGATATCAAGATGTGTTTTTTTCCTAATCGGAGCTTAGTTAATTATTAAAAATGAATTCAATAATTAAGGAGTTACACAGATTCATCTATTTTTCAGTACTTTTGAGTGTTTCTGCTTGCAGTACTTTTTTGGGGAAAGAAATAATTTAAATATACTGCTATTGGTCTTTTAAATCTTCTACTTTCAAACAAGTTATTTTTTTACCTGTTGCACAGTTCAGTCCCAATCACTGAATGTTATTTTATGAACCCTGCATGTTTCATCTGAAGTGGAGTTAGTTTTCAAAGGAAAACAAGCACAAGGGCTCTGAGCCTCCAAAGGGGAGTCCTGCAGACAGAGTGCAGGCACAGGGGTCTTCATTCCAGGGAACCCTCTGCAGGTATTCATGGTCTTTATAGAGACCCCATTGGTTCTCTGAAGGAGAGAAGATGGAGAAGAATTCTGGGAAGTGAAGGTTGTCTCCCAGCTGGACCTCATTCCCTCCTGAGTTATTCATCAGCTCATTTCACCTCTTCATTTAGAAGCTGGGTGTAGGAGTGCCTCTGAAAAGTGGTGTACCCTATCCAACCAGCTGACCCTTGGTAAATGAGCAGAAGCCTGGGAACTGCTTCAAAAAACAGAGCAATTTGATTTGACTGTCTGCCATTGTTTGGCTGTTCATTTACCTGGCTGTTAATATAAAGGATTATTTCAGACAGCCTATAATGTTCAAGGTATTTGTGTGGGTCTGGCAGATAGGACATGGGACCTATCCTTTCTGGAACAATAGCTAGAGACAAATTTTCCATCCAAAATAAGAAGCTTAGGCATCTGAAACCCACGCACAGTATCCAAACTCAGTCAATTCAACTGCAGACAGCACTGGTGATAGTGAGTAAGGGGCATCATGGGCGTTATGTTCTTTTTCAAGCTATCTTAATTCAAATGTGTTGGATACTGAAGGTGTAGAACATGGGGATTTCGTGTTTTCCTGTAAGTGGAACTATGTGAGATACAGGTTGCAATGTTGCACTTACTTTCAAAAAAAAAAGAAGTGAAATTTTAGAGTTACCAGCTGTAAATTTGTGTTAGAAAAGGGAATGGGTGATTTTAAACAGCAATGTAGTACATTTCTGTGTGGGCATATGATAGGTTCCCATCAAAGCCATAGGGTTAGGAATAGCATAGAATCATAGAATCACGGGTTGGAAAAGACCTCTGAGATTATCAAGTCCCACCATCCACCCAACACCACCAAGCCTACTAAACCATATTCCAAAGTGCCACATCTACATGTTTTTTAAACACCTCAAAAAAAAAAAGAAAAAAGTTATAGTTAAAGCAAAGAACCTTCAGCTATGGTCCCTCCTTGGTGAATTGACAAGAAAAGTATCACTGACCAAACCCTGTGTGTCATTCATGCTGCTTAGGGTAGAGGAGAATCTGACCAGTGGGTGTTGCTGTAAGTGGGAATATAGATGGGAAGCAACAAAAGAGGAATCCAATAGACTGTTTTTCCCTCCACAGTGAAAATGTACTAAAAGTATCAGAAATTGGAAGTAGATCTGACATACAAAGAAATACCCCACTTAAATCATCAGGAAAAAGGTAAAAGAAAATGTGAGAGACAGAATGGGAGGCTAGAAGAGCACAGTAAGAAATAAAAAAATGTTTTTAATAAAAGCAAAATAAGGTAGGGGATATTTGGATACTTTGAGTACTCTTAGAAGAAAAAAGCTTGAAAAGGTTTTTCTTAAAGATTTTTGTTTCAGAGCTTCAAAGTGGAAAAAAGCCTGAAACAAACCTTTCTCATTAGAGCATAGTTTGAACGCAGAATGGTTGTTTGCACCTCTTAATGACAAGAGTTGTTGCCCAGCAGTGTTGTTGCAGTATGTGTGTGACAGATGTACACAATGGGAGTCATTTCTGTGTCTGGCCACAGATGCATGCAAACACACGCATTAACACATGCACACAAATCAGTACTATAAACAAAATGTCCAGAGCTGGAGAAAAATTGTGTGCTGCTCAACATGCAGATGGCTGCTGTCAGTCGTTCGCTTTTATGCGAGTCCTAAAAATTCACGAGGATCACTCAATGAAAGAAGGTAAATGAATAAAGATGATGAGACTGCTGCTAGTAAAAGAATGCATGCAGGCTGATATCGAGAGAGTTTTTGTGAGCTGGCTAAAATTGTGATGAGGATGAGGTATCACAGGGTAAAATCTGATGTCTGTGCTCATGAAAGGTGCAAGGTGGGCTTTGGCTACGTCAACATCTGAAACCAGTGTGGCCCAATAGAAGCACATCTGTAGAGCAATTGATCTAGGTGCTGAGGACGCAGGGTCTGCACTGTACATGTTTTAGAGGCTACTATAGAGTCATTCTATTCTTATTCCATTAGCATCTGAAGGGTATTATATCTCCTACTGGACTGCAGCTTCTGCATTATTTTAATCTGAAGGAAATCCATTTGATGCATTCCAAAACAGTTCCATGATATGAACTGAAGCGTTTTAAATGATGGATGTCTGGGAGATGGCTGTAAGACGAGAAATTTCAAGTCTTGTTCAAGAAAAAAGAAAAGATAATAAGCCAGATGTATCTCAGCTAGATTTAGATGTCATCATTGACACACAGGGGTGGTGCTCAAATCTACTTCAAGAAGGCAGACTATAAAGACTTGATTCTTCCTTCTCTCATTCTTCTGTGAATTTACTGACTTGGAGGTGCTACCCCTTATTTCCATCTTCATTAAGGAAAGAATTGGAGCACAAAAGTGTAAGCAACAAGAAAGTGAAACAGGATATGGAGAGAGAGAACCTTGCTTAAAATAATTTGAAAATGATTTACTGGATGCAACCTCTACTCTCAGTGAGTTCTGGTGTTATTAGTTTTCTATAGCACATCCAGGGAGGACAGTAACTTGCTGTGGGCTAAAGGTAAATTATGATCTACGTACAGGAGGGAAGGAAAAATATACTAAAGGGGGGGGGAGGGGGATGTGAGGCACATACTCTCCCCTGATGGTGTTCAGTGTGTTGGATCTCACTGGACCAATCTGTTCCAAAGCCTGCTAGGGAAAAAAAAAATGTCAAGAGCTAATGAAAACTTCGTGAAGTGAAGAAGGGAGGGTGAAATGGCCAGATGTTTCATTGCTGGGACTTTATGTACACAGACTCTGCAAGACATCCACTGAAGAGGAGGGAATTTGGGAAACTGCAGTTGCAACCTTGCTAATGCCTTCCCGTGGTGGCTTAAGGTTGCTGATGTAGGGAGGGGTCTTCTTCATCCCGCAGTTGTGCTGAGCCATACATTGCTTCCCAAACCTGTATCCCATCTCCACCCCTAGTGCTGTTACATGATCTTCACCTCACCTTAAAGTTGGAAACACATTTCCAGGTCTAGGCAGACTAAGGCATCACCAAGAATATGTTTCAGCAGCATTTTCTGTGATTCACATTTTCTAGGAAAAAGTCCCCAAAGTTACAACATTGAAAATAGTACATGTAACATTTATTCCTTTTTTGAAAAAAGAAACATATTGGCTTTTTGATGTTTTTACTTCTGTTAATTTTAAAGGAAAATTGATGTGGAAAAAAGTGAAAAATGAGGGAGTTTCTTTAACTCCCTCACAAATGATTTTTTAAATAATGCATTGACCAAGATCTGATAAAAATGACAAAATATTTTTTTAGGTGAGAAATCATTTTTCAACAACCAAAAAGGCTTTATTTGAAAAGAAAAAAAGGACTACATTTTTTCGTGTTAGGGGTTGCCGTACACTTCCTTGGGATCTCCAGGTTTTATTCTCCTCTACCCAGCTTCAGCTGTGGGAGACTCCTTGAGAAACACCACCCATGGGGGAGACTTTTTACCTGCAGAGTTTTCCTAGCTCTGGAAACAGCTTGAGATACTTTCTTAGGCATCTGTAAAATACCGTTTCCATCATCACATAATCTTATGCTGACTCAATCAGATGTCAAGTCTCCACCATACTTATCGAATGGTAAAAAGGACCATCAGCATTTTTTTTATTTGATTGGTTTTTGTCAACTGTTTGAAAAAAGGACCATCAGCATTCTTTTCTTTTAATTGGTTTTTGTCAACTGTTTGAAAGCAGGCTGATTGCACGCTAGCCAGTTTAGAATTGTGGTTGATTTTGGAGACCATTGGTTGCATTGTGTGACCGGGTAAACCACCTAAGCCAAGATTTCAAAAGAATGACCTCTCTTTTTAGATCCTCCGCTGGAGACAGTGTCAAAATGACCTCATGCTGTTAGCTGAGCAATCAGTAGCCACTCTTACAAGTGTTTGAAAATGGTGATATTTGTCTTTCACAAGCCACTTAAAAGTTACAAACAGAAGCACGGTTTTGTGAGTGCAAGTCACTTGTCTGCCTAGATTCACTGCACGTCATTTTGGACAATTGACTGGGGAATCTGATAATTCAAAATGCTTTTTGCACTCAGAGAAGGATTATGGTCCTTGCAGAGACTCCTTTTCTCCATTGGTTATAAAGTGTGCTTAAGAAGAGGGTGTTTCTCACCTAGGGAAGTCAGATTGGGGGAATGAAACCGAACTTCAGCTCTCACCACCTCTTGAAGAAACTTCTTTCCAGCATGTTTTTTTCAACTTTTTGTGACCTAAAAAGACAAAATATATAAAATGAAAATGTCATTTGGAAAGCACTGCATTTCTGATCCAAGCAGATGTACACAAATCCTGTTTTGTAGCATTAATCCTGTCTCTCCTACACATCATCAAAAATAAATGAATGACTGTGGGATGATCCAAGTGAGATAGTGTTTTCTAAGCATGCTGCTCCTGTTCTTTTATGTTGATTGACTTGCTTTTTAATATTTATTACTTTTGTTTTTTTCAGGCTGGATGCCCAAAGTAGCTTTCACACGCTTGAAATCATCAGCTCATGTTAACGACAGACAATTAGTGCTCCAGCAACCTGTTGACTGGCAACCTGGTGATGAAATTGTGGTGGGAAGGACAGGCCTTGGAGATGCACAGCAGCAAGAAGAAATGGCTGTTATTGAGTCTGTGAACAGCACAGAGCTGTACCTTAGGTCACCACTCAGGTATCCTTTCAAGGTCCAAGGGGATTTCTATAGCAGAGGGCCAAACCAGGGGAAAAGCTGGTCAAAGTGAGGATTTGTTGTTTCCTGTGGGAAATAATTACTATATAAATCCCTTTAACAAAGGATAACAGAGATATTTCAGTTCCTCATTCCCTCTAAAGCTAGCAGACTTTCAATCCTGAATGTTTCTGACTACGTTTAAATTCTGTATCGTAACCATGAACTCAGAAAACCTTTGAAGCAGAAAACAGCGATGGTCACTATAGTCCAGTGCATCAGTATAGAGCTGACAAAGAAATTTCCTGCATAGTTAGTTCCTTGAGAAAGTGCATTTTTTTTTCACAAAAAGTGTCTGACGTAAAAAAAAGTAAAACCCCTCCTTTCTTTATTGATTTACTTCAGCTGATTAACAACATACCCAAAGTGAGTTACTTCAGTTTGAAAATACTGCTGCCATATTTGCAGTGAAAAGTACTTTCACTGCCTTGTGCTCTCTCTGTCTTCTCTGCCTGGAGACTTTGGGCAAACTGCACTTCTTTTCATCATCACCTGGAGCCTCCATGTTGAAAGGTGTTATCTATTTGGGAGGCAACCCCACTCCAATGTCCAGGAAGATGAATGGTGTCATTTTCAGAAATAATTTGGGGCTGCAGGAAGAAAGTACTGATGGTTTTCACCCAAATATGTTTTGGGAAGAAAACTGACAGGCTGAAATATTTTGTTGTAAACATACATAAGGAAAATTTGTGAGCTGGAGAGACAGAAAGACGAAAACAAACATCAGCCAAGGAAAAATATATGTAGCCCACATAATGCAGACATTGGATGTGCCAGTGTCCATAGTGAGAAGAGAACAGAAACCAGCTCTGAATTTGGGCAGCTGCAGTCATAAGCTTAGGGTAAACATCATTGCTGTCATCTGACAGGTGCAGATGCCTTTGTGCCTTTTCTGTGTCTTTCCTTAGGTACTCCCACAGTGTTGGAGAGGGATGGGAGAACAGCCAAGGTCTGACTTTGAGTGCTGTGGTGGCACTGATTAGCAGAAGGGTTGTTGTTCAAGGAAATGTCACGATGGAGAGGATATCACACCTCAGAGAGTGTGTAAAAGCAGGTGTTGCAAGAGGTGAGGAGGTCTTTTCTCACAGAAAGGTGCTGAGGAGGAGAATTGCTCCATTAAAATCACATTGTTGTATCACTGTGTGTTAGAACTCTTTCTTAACAGGATAACTGAGACGTACCAATGCCAGGAAAGCGAATTTATCTTTCCAAATATTGTTTGACATTGAAGTGTGAAGTCTCAGGAGTTGAACTGCATTTCATTGGAATATCTCAGATGTATTATTTTCACATTGTTTTTTCAAGCCATCTTGGGAAAGACCTTTTAGTTTTGCCTGAGCCTAAGGGTGTAGAAAAGAAAGTATCTTCTGAAAACATGTTTCAGTGTACATAATATATTAAATTTTTAATTGTGTTTACTATCTAGTCACTTTAAGAAGAAGGAAAAACAAAACAGGCCAATGTTGTTAGTACTCCTGAATGTAAAACACTGAGACGTCGTTTAGTGCTTAGGGATACCACAAAAAATAAATGGGTAATCGTTTCCTGTAGCATATAGTAACACTGGTGAAACAATGCTAGGTGTCTCAGTTCTCCTTTAGTTTTATGTGTATGAAACACCATGAAGTTTGACAGGTGACTTCCTGATTTACACCAGCTGATGAGGAAGCAGAATCAGACACAGTGATTAGAATTTGAGGAGAGTTAGATTATCTGGAAACCCAGGTGTAAGGTTTCCTTTAAAAATATAATGCCTTGGGCTTTCAGACTGTGACATGACTTCATTTGATATCCAGCAGCCAACTGCTTATATTACTCACGGATTTATGATCCATTTTCTGTGGAACTCATAAATACAGTCTCTGAAACGTGCTATCTGTTTGAGGTTTTTATTTGCGTTAAAGGATAGGAGGATTTCTCAGAGAAGTCACCAGAAGATGAGAGAGAGTGTTCTTTGTGGTTAATTTAACTTCTTTAAAAGAAAAATGGGCAGTACTGAGCATAAGCAGGGAGTGCTGGAATTTGAGATCCCTGCTACACCTCCACTTAAGAAGCCCAATTTGTACATTTGTAGCCTGAATCCCCTTGTCCCAAAATATCCTAAGAACAAACCCACCGAAGGATGTCCTTCAGGAATGTCAATGCCATCCCCAGCCCTATGATTTACTTTGCTTGTCTTCAGACTCTGAGTAGTAACAGCTCCCCATTCATCTGCAGAGAGATTTGGGAGAGCAAGAGTTCTAAAGAAATTTCAAAATGTTCTCAATTCAGTTTTGTTCAGTATATCTGTGCCCAATCCCCTTTTCAAGATCCTCACCCAAGGTAAATCAAGGTCAAATCCATCTTCCCCATGCATAGGACTATTTAAAATTGAACACAAGGAACTTTCCCAGGCATAAAACTGCCACAGCTTCCTGCTGGTTTTCATACATTTTCCTCTAAAAACGTCCAGACTCTTAGGGAAGGAACCATGAGAGTATTTAGTGGGAGTACCAAATATGCTTGCCCATGGCTATTTGTCTTAGGGCCCATGTTTAAGATCGCTACTGGAGATAGCGTCTCACTGACTCATTGTGGTAGATCTCATGACATTTCTTGGGGCACTCTGCACATCCCATGGTCACTGTGGAGAAGTAACACTGACAGTTACCACCAGGTTGTATTCTAGGTGGCTCCAGGTGTCTCTACAAGCGAAGCGAGAGGCAGCTGGGGTCTCGGGACCTGGGGGCCATCGTGGTTGTGGAGGCCCTCCAGGAAGAGACGAGTCGGCTCTGGGTGGAGGGAGTCCAGTTCCGCCACATGGGCCAAGTGTTTCGGCAGCACTGCAGTGCCCTGACGGTTGTTGGCAACACGCAGATGCCAGGTGAGACGGCTGCAATGGAGGTGGGCCCGAACAATTTCAAATGTCCACATCTTTCTGCCCAAAGCTAGAGCAAATGTCCTCAAACGCCTGCTCATCTCTCGGATCAGTTGACAAATTGGATATGTAAATGCAAGCAAACCTCACCAGTAGTCTAAGACCAGGTTAAACTTAATGGGGTGCTTTAAGCTGATTTAGTTCCTTTGCATCTCTGGACAGCTTGTCCTAAAGTAGTATTGCTTTTTTACGCCACACCTCCGAGCTGGCGTGCTACTTCTAACTCTGGAAATGAATGCACCAGTGTCATGTGAGTGAGCCCAGAGGTGGCTCAGGGCTGAGCAGTAGCAGAGGCCAAAATTTAATTATATATATTAATGAACATATTAAGTTCTTTTGTCTTTGTCACTGATAAGTGTAAAATTCATATCTGTGGAAGTGGCAATGAGGGCTTTGAAGACTGGTGGTGATAGGACAGAGTCAGGTGGGCTCATATAATGTTTTAAGGGTACTGGATGGGACTTCCCCCTCCAGCTAACCCACACTTACACCTTCCCTATGCCTTCTTCATCACCAAGTGAGGATTTACGCTTCCTGGTGGCAGAAAACAGCGCTGGCCATGATCCTGGTGTACAGTGGGTAGGTCACCATGCCTGGCTAGACAAGGTGTACAAGATACCTGCCGTGCCCTCACTGCCTTCCTTAAATGTTCCTCCTCGCCTTGAGTACATGTCAATCATTCAACTGCCTGAGCTCATAACATACTTCACTCTTGAGATTTTACCCTCTCCTTTCACTGGATCTCTTCCTCTGTCCTCACACAGTGGGCCACCTCCACTAACCTATTTCTGCAGTCAGGGCCCCTCTTCTCTACCGTGGCTGTCTCAGTAATGCCTGCCTGTTGGCAAAGATCTGCCAGGGGAATAAGAGAGGGCAGTTGCAACAGAGCAGTCTCACTGGAGCCAGAATGATTTATTGCACATCGAAGGATGAGGAGCTGATACAAAGCTCTCCCAACCTTCAAGCTGCAGTGCGCTTCTTGCTCACAGCATTCCTTTCTTTCCAGACTCTTACATACGTGGCTGTTGTGTTTTGGACTCCTTTGGCCAAGGACTCCGTCTGACCGGGATCTCAAATCTCAGTGTGGATGGTAATGTCTTCTACAACATTTCAGGCCATGGGATTCTCCTGGGTAAGTGAAGCTGGAAAATACCTATATTACATGTAACAGCAACATGTGCTGATTATCTTCTGCATGAAAATATCTTTGGAGGAAAGAATGGCAGATCCTTAATTGCACCCTGAGGATTTTAATCACATCTTCCACATTTTCTGGTATTGGTGAATCTGGAGTAAAGCTCTCACAATTCTACATACAACTCCTAGCAGCTACTTCCGTTTGACCACACGCTGATTCTTCAGGTCAGTCTTCAGTTGGTCTGGATGCCTTTTTTTTCAGTGTACAAGAGGAAGGAGATTTATTTTTAGGGGATTGATTTATCTATCTTTGGAAGAACACCATTATGCAAGATTTAAGACCCCAGTTCAGTGAGGCATTTAAGAGCATACTTACCTTTAACTTCAGTCATTTGACATTGAAGATAATGGAGTGAAAGCATATGTTAAAAGTTAAGCAGAGGATTTAGCACTTCAATAAATTGGAGCTCGGAGCAACAAAAATGTTAAACAACAAAATATTTCTCCTAACTAACCATCAGGAGACTGACTTGCAGCATCTTCTGCTGGGATCTCATGTTGCCTGAATACCTAAAGATACAGCTCGATTTTTGTTTTCCATCAGAGATGGGGTAAAAATGACTGTTTTAAAGAAAAACAGAGGGGGGAAAAAAGCTTTCGAACCTAATCCTGCAGCTCCACAGACATGGCGAGTCCCTATGCTAGGTCCTGTATATAAACATAATGAGAAGTGATAGACTACCATTTAAAGAGAGGAGACCTATAAAATGAGAGTGATCGTACACATCTTGCAGACAGAGCGAGCTGGCTCAGAGAGATGCAATGACTTGCCCAAGGTGATGCACGGAGTGCTCATAGCCATGGTGAAGCAGAACAAAATCTCCAACCTGCCGGCACGCTTTGGCTCACTCGTGTCAGGACATGTGTCCAAGTTAAAGGACTCTGGGCTGAGCTGAATGTTTCCACTGAAGTTTCAGCCTGAATACACCTTATCCCCAAGATGTCTTTGATGACTTCACTGTCAGCAGCTCCAGAGGGTCTGATGGATGAATTTATGTATCATTTTGTTGCCTCTGAAGGAATATTTATTACAGCTGGCTATTTGCAGCTCCAGAATTGGACTCCCTCAGTGATTTAATCTAAACCCCTTGTTTTCACGGGCTTTGCAAGACAGTCATAAAAAGTCGCTCTGGGCTTAAAATTAATTGACAAACCAAGTCTCAGCTTGGAAGCCAAGACCTTTTATGCCACCTCAAAAAGCTATATGGCTGCCAAAATGAATGCTTTAGGATTCTGTTTGTGCTCTGGTAGTGACATTGTTTGTACTAAATACAGCCTAAAAAGGAAATATTTCCTAAACGGATCTTGTTCCAAAAATGAAGAAAGGCTCAAAAGACTGAGAGGAAGGCTAAAAATAATTATGCCATCCTCAAAACTAAAGCACATATCTTTCCCTAGAAAGTGGCTTACATTTGGGGTAGTGATGATCGTGGAAGGGATCTATATTTGGAATAAAACTTCAGCAGGTATAGCTGAAGATAATAATTGATGTTTGATAAACAAAGCAAAATAGATCTAATTTGCTCCTGAAGTGGGCCAAACAGAGAAGATCCACTTTGCTTTATGCTTCCAAAACACCAGAGCAGGGACATTTATACTGATATGTCCTTATCTGGGCTTGACCTGTGTGCAGCTGTGCACTTTTTGCCATTAGGTTACATATTTCTTTATAGTGTGGTTTAAAAGGATAGTTCTTTCTTTTTTTTTCTCCCTACTTCAATACTTTTACTAGATCTGGGGTGCCCCATGACTCTGAGTTGTGTGATCAATTTTTTGATTGATTTTACGTTTTTCTTCTCATACTTCATTGCTTAAGGGGGAAAACCCCCTACTTTTGTGCAGAATTGCACCAGGTGATTTGAAGTCTGTTTAGAAATTTTCTTACGTGTAAGAAGGGCAGTGGATGGAGACACAGGAGATATAGATATGACTTTGAATTCTAGTACTGCCAGAAGCATGCCTGTGTGCGCAGAGGTTGAGCCTCTTCCCCACTCTGAATCTTTCTTTTTCCAACAGTAAATATGCTTTATCATATTCCATTTATTCTTTTGCTCTGTAAATGTGCCGTACAGTATGGCTTGTGTCATATTCAAATATAACACCCGGTAGAGGGCCTTGTTCATATTGAATTGCAGAATAATGGTCTTTCTTTGTAGAATATTGCCTCCTTCTAGATTATGTATTGTAATATTCCTTTCCCTGATTGTTTTTGTCTCATTAGAGTGTAAGCTCGTTGTGGCAGAAACTGGTTTTTCATTGTATTTACAATGTTGATCAGGTCTTGCTTGTGGCCTCCTGAGGTTTCTAAAGCATGCAGCCTTCTGCTTTCCATGCTGTGCACCACTGTGTTGAGCAGTCATGGCTGTCTATGACCGGCTCATAGCTATCTTCTGCCATGTGTTACACACAGGTTTCTAAGTGCTTTGCAAACAGTGTTTTACCCAGGGACAGTTGAGAGAGAAAGCCAATTCCCAGGTGAGCCATGCCAGCAAAGCAGGCAGGACAAAACCCAGCAAGTCCTGTGACTTGCATAATAGAGGGTTTCCAGCTATATTTACATTTCTGTTTTTTCTTCTTTTTTTTTTCTCTTTGTCTTTTTTCTTTTTTTTCTCCTCTTTTTTTTTTTTTTTATATCAAAAGGAGAGGGACTGGAAGAGGGGAACAGAGTCAGTAACAACATAATGATTGGCCTTTCTGGAACAGAGGGTTTATCCAACCTTGAGACACTGTCACCAGCAGGGATCTACATCAGGGCTCCTGCCAACCACATCAAGGTAAGAAGTTCAGGTATAATATGTAACATTTCCTTTCTAATCAAAGATCTCAGAAAGATATGGAACCTTTTACCTGGGAGATCATATACACAACATTTGCTTCTTGGCTGAGCTGCCATTAACTGTGCCTGTGTTGGGATATTAAAACAAGCGCATATTGCAAAATAAATTATATTCACGGACAAATGTATTGTTACTGAAAATTTTACTGCACAGTGAAATGAAATATTGCAGTGAGATCCTTCATCCTAGGATACTTTAAAAAGTTCTGTTTTCTAATATTCATGGATTCATAAAAACTGGAAAAAAGTTTAGGATCAGCTTCTCTAGAATTTTTTCCTACTTTTGTCATTATAAAAAAAAAATCTCATTTTTAGTGGACTAACGGCAAACACTTTAAAATTCAACAATATCAGATGTGCCTCTGTGGATTTAAAATGGCAAAGTACGTACAGTCCAAGATTTGCATTCCAGGATGAGAAGGAGGCTAGGAGAATGCATTCCCTGTCCTAAGCAAATGATAATGATTTTAAAAGAAAACAAGCTTCTCTATTCCAAATAGTGATAAATATCAAACTGTTAAAGAGCTAACAGACTAACAAGCCTCACATCAAAAAGCTGAGCTCAGTAAAAGTCCTTTTACTCACTAATTCTCTGATACTTTCTTTTAGTTCATACATATTTTTTGTCTTATTGAAGTCATATTTCAGGATAAAGAGTCACTTTTAAGTGTTTCATGGAAAAAAAAATATGGTTTTTGAGCAATTAAGTGATCTCAAACCAGTTCTCCTTCCCAACAATTTGAAGTCTGGAATTCCACTGAAATCGACCTTTCTTACCACAGTTTCAATTGTGACAAATGCACATTTTCATAAAAAAAAAAAATAAATCCTGACCTGTTCTACTGCAAACCCACAGAAACCAAACCAATTATTAAGTGTAGGTGAAGACCTAATTTCCCCCTGGGCTTCTGTTCCAAGAGGAAAGAATTGCACCTCAATTTGAAGGTGAAAAAGAGACCAACACGTTTCTTGTGTTAGTATGAAGATAATAGTGCTTAGGAAGAAGGAGAGGACTTTTCTGCAGTTCCCCCAAGGGCATATTTATCATTTTTAGGACCATCGAATATGGTTAAAAAATACAACAACTAGACAGAATCATATGAATTTCAGCTCCACTAAACACAGTTTTGTACTATCATGCACTGACTTACCCTGGAGCTGTCTACTTGATCGCCGATGGCTCAGCTTTTGAAAAGGTTTGCTGCAGTTATCTCTATGGGTACGCGTGAACTGACTGTGTTTGGTTTTCAGCACATTTGTTTAGCTCTCTTGGTTCAGATGTCTTCGTAGATATGCCCAAAGCTGCATCTGTGCCTGTGTACCCAAACGTCAGGGTTAAGGCTGCTCTCCAGAGATGTGCTACTCAAGGCACAGTAGCAGATGGCCCTTGAAGGGTTGCTGATAAACCTCATTGTCGGCAGTCTCTCAAACTGGGAGATTTGAGGCGTTACAGCAGCAAAAGGAAAACATGAAGAAGTTGCCTAGCTTGAAATTATTATTAACTGCACTTACTATTCTACAGTACCAAGCAGTGTTCAGCAGAAGGCATGAAAGGACATGGATATTAAGAGAAAAAGTCACACTTTTTCAAGGAAAACACCTGTTTCCTGTGGACTTTTTCTTAGTATGGTAATCACTAAATGCAAGGGATACTGGTCCAGCACCAGCATCATGGTGCTACGGAGATTCAGCACCTTTGATACGGTCATATTGCTCAAGAACTGGATATTGCTTTTTATGCATTTATAGTCTTAATTAATAGGGAGTTTGAAGGCTGAAAGGGAAAGACTCATCTTCCCACTGCCTGGTTTCCAGTCCATGGCATGGAATAGAAATTTCCTCCTTTAGATTTTAGGGTTAGGTCATTGTTGGGTTTTGTGTTTCTTTGCTTTTTGTTTTCAGATTGCCATCTTTCAGCTACTAATTTTAAATTTAGAGGCTACTGTCTTTAAGACAAGGATTACAGCTAAGACAGACACACAGAGCTTTAGGTCCAGACTGTATTATATCTCCTGTGCATGATGGGTTAAGCTTTCCACAGTGAGTCCTGTGATAATATTTTCGTAACTACTCAATTTACTTGGCAGCCTGAATTTGCATTGGTGACTGAAGAGCTTAAATTTCTGTGAAAATCAGAGGTCTCCTAAACAGTGCTGAAATTGGAACACAGCAGTCACTCAAATCTGAGCCTACAAAGACATTTAGAGAACCAATTCCCACTGGTTTCCATTCATCTTAAGCTCCTAAATGCATTTGTGAATCAGGGTGTTAGCTAAAATTTTGTACTCATATGTTATAAGTACAAAATGATTATTACAAGGTTAGTGTTTTTTTTTTAATGAAGTATGGAAGCCTTGGTTGCCACTTGTTAATGTCATAAGACAATTTCATTAGCAAGCTGTTTTCTTGACTTTTAAATGCTATTAGCATGAGGAACTGAAGATGCCCCTCTTTGGTATTGGCTCTTTTGTCACTGAAGTGCATGCCCTATGTCCCTGCTTTTATTTTTGTGTGCAGGGGAAAAAAAAAGTAATTTTTTATCTTCTTCTTTTGGTTCTTTTGGGCCCAGTGAGTCTTGCAACTTTTGCAGTAACTTCCTATTTGTAAACATTCAATGCCCTCCAATCCCAGAGCCAGCATGCAGTGCTCATGCACAACAACGTACAGACTGGATTTAAGAATTTCAACAAACATCCTCCCTTTCCTTTCTTGCCATGATGATGAGGGCTGGGAAACAGATTAAATGAATGAACAGGATGGAGATCAGCACATGTTTCCATGTCGGAGGAGTGACTGAGGGTCATGCTGTGGATAAATGCATTTATTTAATTTATTTGCCATTATCACCCAACCCAGCCATTCTCCACAGTACCAAAGAGGTGAACCTGCATCAGTTTGGTGTCCTTTGTTTCTCATGATTTCATCCCTACCAAGATCTTTTCTAAAGCCTTCTGCAGGGTGAGAACACATTGAAAAGAGGCCATTGGGGGTACTCCTCACATACTGCCAGGTTCTGAAACTGGGGGAGCAGTGCAGGGCACACTCTCAAGAGCTCTAATGTCATCTTTACGGTCAATAATTTGAGGCCCAGCTATCTAAAAGAAATTCATGAAATATTTAGATTAGTAGTGGTGTACGGTTAAGAGACACTTAAAACGTCAGCCACTGTATTTTACTGACTTGTGATGCATACCTCCAGGTATTTGGCATGCTCAGGGAGGTAATTTCTTTCTGGAATTTTGGTTGCATGGACATTCGTAATATACTGACTTCCAGAAAGAATTGATTTCCACACAAAATTCCCTGCTTGCCTAAAACCCCTGCCCTCCAGCCACTATCTGGCTGCATAAATATGCAGGTTTTTTCCTTATGAATCATCTGTAGAATGCACGATTGGAGTCGCAAGTAAAAGATCCTGGAAATAGTGTGACTGGACTGTAGAAGTATTTTGTTAGAGGAAAAGGGTCTGTGTCTGCGCTTTCAGAAAAAGCAACATTGTACCAGGGGATAGAGAAAGCGGTGCTTTGGGCATTGACTGTTGCTTGACAGATGTCAGAGATCACGACTGCGGGGAACACACTTGGATGGGTCAGAAGAAAGTAATTGGTATATGGACAGTTTCAGGTTTAGGTCACCAGGCTTGGCTTTGATTTGGACCATCAGGGACCAAAAAGTCATCAGTGTTTTAACACGGTCTGGTGACCTATGAAAAGCAATGGTGGGTGTCAGTCCCCATCTCAGAGAACAAGCTCTTCTTTTAGCTGCAAAGAAGCTCTTCTCAGACTCCCCTTAGAGAACTAGATAGCTCCACACAGCCATTAATCTTATCTAAGGACAGACGAGAAGAATTGCCCTCTGGACATGCCTATGACTTTTTTTTTTCATGGAAAGGGAGCTTAGGTTTGCTTCAGCATCGAATTTTTACGCATCTGAGACAGGTGAGAGGGACCATGCCCAGTTGTGCACATGGAAACATCACTGTGTGGACAGCATCCAAAACTATCTAGGTTTGGCTGCTGTCCAGATGAAGCAAATAAAAGCAGGTTTTTTCCCTAGAAAAAGAAAACCCTAGGAAAGCTCCTAACCCACTGTATATAACCCACATAACTCACTTGCTACAGAGTAGTACCAAACTCCTAGTTTAAGACCACGTAAACCTTATGTTCAGTTCTTTTTCACTTCTTGCAATAATAAAAAGAATGCAACTTCAGAATTACTTCATTAAGAAATATTAAGTCACAACAACTTACAGCACACCTTCTCATGGTTATTCACTTATCCTGTTAAAAAGAATCAAAAAAAAGTAGTTTACCTCAGGTCTGAGTAAGTTCAGTCATTGAGCCACTGGCATATTGTGAAGATGTAGTTCTCTTTCTTTTGACATTTAGTGATCTCATATTTCAGTGCCAATGTTGTCTCCTTTTGCTGTATTTGTTTTGGGAGATACGACAAATACATGGTTTGAGAAGTAAATCAATAAACTGAGTAGTTCGTGATTTACCTTTTTTTCATGACATCGCCTTCCTACTTAGAAAAGATTTTATAGAGAAGTTTTCCACACACTTTTTTTCTTACCTACATCTTGAAGAATTTTGACAATACCATTTTTCTGTCATTCTGTCACTTGTTTCTATTTTTTTGCCAACCCTTGTTGGCTGCCTTGTTGGCAGTTTTTTTAAGACTGGCCCAAGGACAGAGCTAAAACAGGATGAGTTTGAGGACACAGAAACAAAGTGCTAGCTTCTGCCAGCCAGACTTACCAGAATTCGAATGAACCTCAGTTGGGAATTTAATTGGGGTTTTTCTTAAATATATTTTGATTTCCATAAATCTATGGTAATATTTTTTCACAGTCATATACCCTTCTCTGCAGGGTAACATAGTGTGTGCTGCTGGATATGGTTACTTCTTTCATCTCTGCCCTGAGGGACCATCCAAAATGCCTCTCCTGTCCTTCAGTGAGAATGTAGCTCATTCCTGCACAAGGTACTCGGGGATTTTGGTTAAAGAGATTTTCCTTCGGTGCATGGTTATACTAACTACAATTGCAAAAGTGAGTAAAAAAGGCTTTGTCCCTCCTTTCAGGACAGTTATTTTATTTTATTTTTTAATTTTGCACCCTTTAAAGGGCTTCCTCTCTTATAAGCAGAGTTCTCCGCAGCAGAGCAGAATCAGTGTTTGACAGCGATGTGGTTGTGGCAGTCTTTCAGCGCCAGATCATGAATAGTTTCCTTAGGAGTTTCAATATGGTCTTTCTTCTTCATTCACAAGCCCAATCTGTTAACTTGCAGCATTTCCCAGTGCGGTTAACAAGCTCCTCGACTTTACCCACTTGTTTAAATGATTGTGATGTAGTTTAAGGTGCCACATTCAACACATTTCCTCATCAACCTTAACAGCAAAGCACTGGAGCATGGCTCATGTGTTGAACTGAAAGCTCATTTTTAAGTATATCAAACGTCTGGAGCAGAAGACGGTGGCACACAGGAGAACAGATACAGGATTTCTTTCTTACGCTCCTCTAACATCTCCTGCAAGCCACTATTAGAGACATGATGCTGGCTTAGAAAACCTGGTGTGGCATTTCTTACCTCCAGATGCTTGATATCAAAGCATGAACACTCAACTATTGGAGTTCGGTCTTTGATTAAGCAGATTGAAATAGAGAGTAAGAATTTTGCAGTCCCATGGAACAAAAGGTGCTGTAAATGTGTCAGACATTACATGTAACGGTTGTTCCTGTAGCACCCAGGAACAGTCATTCACCAGAGCTGTTGCCTGTACTTCCCTAAAACAGAAATGAGAGTAAAAAATTACATTGTGCTAAAAGTCAGTAGATGAAGTCACCTGAATTTGGAGAAAATCTGGATATTAATCTGGATTTAAAATCTCTGAGAAGGGCAAACCAAGGGCTTCATTCAGCATTCACACTTGGAGTGTACTCTAAACTGGCTGAATCCAAGAGCTAGAAAAGTCTTATCTGTCCAGATTCACGCCGGGATCATCTGAAGCTGAAACTGGTTGAAAGCCCATGAGCATGATGGGGGTGTTTTGCAGCCAGCACCCGTCAGTGGTACTGTACACTGATTATTAGCCCTGAAAATATTTGAAAAAAAAGATTTTAAGTATGCTCTCCAGCATGATTGGATGCCTAAACTAAATGTTACTATCCACCAGTTTTTGATTTTGGAAGAAATCATAAAGTGTCATGCAGAGAACTGTTAAAGATTTAAGATTTTAGATATCAAACTGATGAGTAGGGAAATCTGCTCATGGATGTACGCACTGTAAAGAAACAGTTGTCTTTGCTTTCCTTCCTGAACAGGTATGGGTTGCTGGTGTACCCAGAATATTTACCAGACAGCCCTGACAGACCTGTTCAGTTCAACAACTTCACTGCTTGGAGCAGCCAAGGTGGAGCACAGGTATGTTTGTCCTGCCCGTCCTCTGTGATGCTCAGGTTCTTTCCAAGTATATCACCTCCACACTGACTTCATCTTTTACAGCTGCAGATAGGCCACAGTTCCAGTAAAGCTCTTGTACCTGTATGTCCATGTCCGTCAGCTGGAGGCTCCTATTTTGTTGGTACTGCCAGAAAAACAATTTGTGTGAGCTCTCCTTGCTGCTGCAGGGCAGAACCATTGCTGCTTTCATCAATAGCTGGTGTCCTCTGTAATCATCCAGCATTTGTCTGCTAGGTTTTGCCATAAAATCATGGAATTATTTGGGTTGGAAGGGATCTTAAACACCATTTAGTTCCAACGCCCCTGCCATAAGCAGGGAGACCTTCCACCAGATCACGCAGCCAAAAAATTGCTCCCAGTGGATGTGAGCTATTTGTAGGATTGTGGTTGGTAGAAGATCTGTTACCTTCCTTGGGGTTAATGATTTCCATGTGAAATGTTAAAAATGTGCACTTTCCTTTCGTTGGAATTTGTCTAGCTTCACTTTCCAGCTATTGTTGCTCACTATTACTTCATCTGATTAAAAACCCACATCACCCTTTATTATCTGATACTTTCTTCCCATATCAGTGCTTAGAGGCTGTGATCCTCTTAAACCCCCATGCGATGACCTGAACAGAATGTATTTGCTTCTCTGTAAGACATGTTTTCTAGTCTAAGCCATCCTGTGGCTCTTTTGAAGGTGTCCGATTTTTCGTTGTGTTTTTTTTTCAGACTGGTACATTCTATTTCTGGAAAAGCTTATTTGTCTGAAAAATACAATGAAAGAATGTTTTGCAGTTTTGTTTTTTGTGATTTTCTCTGCCTAGCTTGTAATTTCTTTGTATGTTACTGACCTAGCATACATTAATAATTAACTTTATCCTGCTTCTTTCCATGGGCTCCCTGTAGGAACAGTCTTGCTGTTACATGACTGTAAGCAATACCTCTGGTTATTTTCAAGGCAACTTTCTGCTTCTTTGAGCTACTATATATATACTATACTATGTACTATTTGAGCTACTATAAATTCCAGTAATAAACCCCCCCAAAATTTAGAGCACTTTTACCCTGTCTGTTAGTCATTCTCAGTTCTGATTTCTTTCATAATGTTCTTTTTTTTTAAGCATGAAAACAACAGAATGTAAAGACTTCTGTATTATCAAATGAAAGGAGAAAATAGACATTAAAGGGAGATTCTCAAATACTAAATAAGCATTCAACACTTTCATGTGTTTTTGCACTTCCCCTTTCTACTATATTGTAAGGAAACCTGAGTTATATACCCAAATATTTTTTATCTTTGTTATTATTCCTTTATTATGCTTTTTTATAGATTTTTAAAAGCAGCAACCTTGAAATCCAACATTTTGGGATTTATGCTTGCAAAGACTTTGGCATTGACATTGTAGAAAGCCTTGGAAACACTTCTGTAGCTGATAGCATTTTAATTGGACACATTGGGCAAAAGGTAAGCACTGCAGGAACTATTTCAATGTCTCTTGAGCTACGCAATAACCCTCCAAACAGGAATTTGCAGAAATAAAATAAGCAACCTGAAGAACAGACCCTGCTCCATGGCAACTTGAATAAAGCTTGGATTTTAAATAGATTGTATGTAAAGATAAAGACTTAGACCCAGCTTCAGGATGAGGTTTCGGCAGTGACCTGTTTGCTTAGTCCTCTAGCTGTCTTCCACTCCTTGGAAAGATGATGCCTTCAGCAGCAGCACCTGCAAGGGACATCGATTTAGTGATGAAGAAGAGAAACTCAGAGCATCATTACCGCTCTCCCAGTCACTGGAACCAAGGTTTTTTTTGCTTCTGCTGGCAGCAGCAGGAGAGAAATAGCATTTGATCAGCTGGATCCGGCATCATTTTTCAGGTGCTCCATTCATACCAGCTGATGGTAGAGCTGAATAAACATCAGCTGTTTGAGTAACCGGAGATTGCATTCTGCAGGAAAAGTCAGCATTTTTTCCACACATCTTTTTATTACAGTATGGAAGTTCTGAAGATTTTTTTCAAACAAATTTGAAACAAGGACTGTGATTTTTCTAACTGAATTTGGAACTATTAAAAGATTTTACATTATAATGCATATTCATGTATATTCTTTATAAAAAACATTCAAAAGTATAAATAAACCCACATTTTTTTTCAGCTTATGAGCTGAAGGATTTTGCTAAGATAAGTGATTTTTTTTTTACTACTCATGTTTTTTTCCAAGATTAACATAGTCTTAGCAAAACCTTTTACAGAACCTGATTTTTTTAAAGAAATCCTAATTTTTGTTTAAACAAGGTTTTCGAACATTGGCTTTCTAACATAGGCTTTTGCTGTAGTAAACAGACACTCTTTAACTATATAGAACTGGGTTTCATTTAGTGATTTGAGAATAATGAGGGACAATAACAGATTTGAGTTCTGGCCTAGTTATCATTTGTGTTTCCTCTGCTTGCACATAGCATCATTGGTTCACCTAGGTCACTGAGTGCTACTTCTTTACTCGAGAATGAAAAATGCCATCAAAATGCAACATTTTTATGCAGTAAATACGAAATTCTGTTATTTCTTCAGGCAGTTGGTCAAAGTTCTTTGGGTGCTACCAGGTTGTTAACAGTTTAATAACATGGATAACAATGGAATTTTAGTTACAACTGGACACATCTTCTTGTTCAGGACTTTGAGAGCTTTTTTGCCCTGCTCAGTTTTCTATTGTTGTTAATGAAAGTAATTTTCTTTATAACTGGCAGTAAAGAGAGTTTTAAATGAGTTTTCTTTAGAAGCTCGCAGAAAGAAACCTCTTTACTGGGATGTATTGAAAGTATGTAACTTGGATAAAATTCTGGCCTCACCAGTTCAACCTTGCAGTGGCCCAATGACACAATGAAATTGTATCAGACACCAAAGGGTGGATGACTGCTTTTTCTGCACAGGATCCATGGAAGGACTCCAAAGTTGTACTTGTTAGGAGCTTTAGAGACGCTCAGCTGTGCCTTGTTTCTTACAGTACCCCAGGGGGGTGATTATCGTTGATTATCTCATGATAAGAGCCTCCTTGTCATAATTTACATCTTAATTTATGTAGTTCTCCCTATAATAATGATGTTTCTTTAATATCAATTAAAACTTTATGACCTTAATTTAATAGGAACTTTGGATATTCCTCTCTGCTAACCCTTCCGGTTTTTGAAAAAAGTTCATTAAAATAAGATTGTTTTCTGGAAATATCAGGGCTTTTAAAAATTAGGGCTTTGATCAATCAAAACGTTAATGGCAGGGTTAAACCGGGGCCCATAAAAGACACGAGAAAGACTTTTGTTAGCTTCCTAGACATTCAACAAGCCTATTCCATGCTTTCATAAAGCGACTGATTGGCCTTGTAGAGCTGTTTGAGGAAAAGCATTTCTTCCTGAAAAAGTGGGAGGTCTGAGACAGGTGACACACAATAGGGAGGAATTATCATCTCACACCCTTCTTCTATTTGCTGTGAAGTGATAAACTATTTATAAAAGTCCATTTAATTCTACATTTTCAATTGAACAAGATCTATTCACAGAGGGTGGATTTCTTGACAGATTCTCTTCTATGGCTTTTGACAGTTGTTCTACAGAAGTGTTTACTGGCCTCGGAAACATCATCACATATTCCTGCCAGCCCTTTTCCCTCCAGGCTACCCACTAGCTCTGAGTACATCCTTCTTGCCAGCCTGTCTCCAAGATAAATTGGCAGAGAGATGTATACTTCCCCTGTGTCATGACCTACAATCACCACAAAATCTAGTTTGTCCATTGTATTTCCCATCACTTGTGGGTTTTGCTCTTTCTTTCCACTTCTTGTTGCTCTGATGGACCCTGAAGTCAACTGGAGCTTTGAAGGGAGCCTAGCTTATATGCTTCTCCCCATCCACTGTCACACAAAAGGGTTTTGAATCTCAGCAGTCAGGTTTTTTTTAACACAGAAATTAGAATGATTAGCTTTGTAGAGCAGGGAAATTTCCTGCCTGATGGACAAGACAAGGTAAAGTAAAAGGCTCTGTAGACAAATCTGCCCACGGTGCCTGCCAGGTGGATTTTTTCTTTCCAGGGAATTTGCAGTTTCCTTTCCCTTCAGATGTCCAGCCTTAACTACTACGCAACAATGTGGACAAAGCAAACAAGACAATCACTGCCATGAATCTAATACAATCACATACTGCAAATGGTGAATTAAACAAATGTTACTTGTCAGAATTTGTAAAGCAATAGCATAGACCTATCTTTCAAACAGCATATATTCCCCCACAACCATGGTCTTGAGTGTAATCACGTCCTTGTTTCCCAGCTGTTGCATCCTTGACTCATTAGACTTGGAGACTCACATGATGATATGTTTCCCAGTACTCTCCATTTCTTTATTATAGGATACGACCTGTATGTCAGCAGGACTGAAAACTCCCAAAAGATACCAGCTATTCATCTCCAACACAGCTTTCAGGAACTTTGATGAGAACACTTGCACAGCAATCAAGACTTGTTCTGGCTGTTACCAAGGGCAAGGTGAGTCTGAATTGCACTTCTTTAGCAGGCTTTCCACAGTCACTGGCTTCCTCCCGTTTCAGATTCAGATGCCTGGAAGTTCATAGTTTCCACAGATAACCATTGATAGGTATTTCAGCTGAATCCCAGAAAAAGCACCATATAATGATGAAGAGTGTCGTGTCAAAAGTGTCGCTCTCCTTGTTTCACTTCTCCAGCTGGGACAGATGGATAATAACTCTTCCCCATTTGCAGGGAGGTGGGGCATGAGATGACGATATGTAGGTGCCAGACAAATGCTGTGCTTGGTGTGCAGCTCAGATGAACTGAGAAGATCCCTGAGCTGGGACAGCAGAGATATGCATATCAACCAGTCCTCAACAATACTAACCCTCTTTATTGCGTGCATTCTGCTGACGTTGCTGGTGGGCTGAACCAGACCCTTTAGCTGCTCTGCTCTGCACGGGCTGATGTTACAGGTTCTCTCCAATGTCCCTTGGAAATAAACTTCATCACTTAGTTGAAGCCACATATAGCACATACTTTTAAGACAAAAGTAGTCTTATTTTTGCACTCATTTTATATTTTTCGTGGAAGGGGTTTTTATACACTGACGTGTTTCTGCTTCTGCATTTTGGGAGGTAAAATTTCAAGAGTGCTGATTTCTTTAATTGCTATGACACAACCTTGCAGAATTTCACTAAACTCCTACCTCAGGCCAGCCTAAACCTTAGGTGAAATTGCCTAAGATAACATGTAAACTAAGCATCCTTTTGAGCTTTGAAGAGGTACCCAAAGGCTCTTTGAAGAATGTTCCAACTTCAATTACCTCTTAAATATATTTATATATAAATGAATACTTCCCTACAATAACATAACAGAGAAAAAGTCTTTAGGAGGTGAGATCAAAGGACAGGAGGAATAGTAAAATCTGACTCAGAGAGGCTAAAATTGAGAATAGGGTAGAGAAACAGTAACCAAAATGGAGCATGAGCACTCATGTCAAAGCTGACTTGTTATGGTCCACGGGTCAATGATTTTATGAAATTTCTGGCAATATTAATGGGTTAAAAAACTTCCTGTGCTTTAGCCCACATGAATATTCCTCCTTTTTGTACGTATCTGCATCACAGCAAGGAAAAGATCCCCCAGCAAAAGTTTTCAGCCAAGGCTTTGTTGTGCCAGGTGCTGTACATGTGCACACAAGCATATTTACACACACATAAAAGGTCCTTATCTCAAAAGAATTTATCTTATAGACAAGGCTGAAAGGATCTAAAAGATCCACTGTTTTGTGGACTCTAACTTTTGGCAGTGGAACTCGTGTAGAAGCTTTTGGAGTCATTGAGGGGATGCTGATAGGGCCAGGAGAAGCAACTGGATCAGAGGAGTCTTTAACCATAAGTCCTGTCACAACAGGATGCTGGACAGGTGGGACCTGGCCATAGCATGTCAAAGGTAATCCCTACAACCATCTCTGTTTATTTATTTATCTTGCTGAATCCCCCCTTCTTGTTGACTCAGCAGACATTTTTCCAAAGTGAAGGTAAAGTGCAGCTAATCCGTTTTTTTTCCAGAGATGTCTTCAGGACTATTACTTGAAGAAGTCAGTCTCTGTTTCTGAAATGCTGCTTGTTTCCCCCAGGTGGGTTTACAGTGAAAGCTGACCGTCTGACCTTCATCAACTCACCTTTCCAAGTGTCCTTCCCCTTTCCTCATTCTGCCATCCTCGAGGATCTTGACGGCTCTGTCACAGGGCAGAAGGGGAGTTATCTCCTCCCTTCCACAGATATCCTTGCAGTATCTTGCACAACCAGTGCCAACTTCAGTCAAGCTTCTGGTGGCAGTGTTTGTGACAGGGACCTAGTCTTCCACCGTATGTCTCTTCATTTGTAAGTAACCATTGCACTTTTGAAAAATCAGCATGGATCTTGCTTGCTGTGTTTTATACTGGGAGAGAAGATGGGTCTGAACACAGTCCCAAAACTCCTCTCTCTCTACTGGGTCCTAAACTAGGACAAAGCACTGGCTTACATTAGTCCGTGTCATTGTCCACCTGGTCTATGGGACTGTTTTTTCTGGCTACTTGTTCTCGCCCAGGTAGTTGTCAGGCATGGTTTGAGAGGTAGCAGAGGGACCATTCCCAGCTGGCAATTTGGATCTAGTCATCATGGTTTTGGAGAGCAGAACTTAGCTGTATGGACAGATATGAGAATTATCCAGACCACAGGACAGTCTCTGGTTTATTTTACTTACCTGGGCCTGTCCAAGTTCAATTTCTTCTGAGGTTCTCAGCAAGCTGCTTATCTTTCTTACCTCAGTTTCCTACCTATAGTCTTGATTCCTGTCCTGAGACAAAGTGAGCCTTTAAGTGAAGGTTGTGGTGTACTGCTGTTTTCACAGAATCATAGGTTGGAAAAGACCTATAACATCATCGAGTCCAACCATCAACCCAACACCACCATGCCTACTAAACCATACCCTGAAGTGCCACATCTGTGCACTTTTTTGAACGCCTCTAGGGATGGGGACTCAACCACTGCCCTGGGCAGCCTATTCCAATGCCTGACCAGTCTTTCAGGAAAGAAATTTTTCCTGATATCTAATCTAAACCTCCCCTGATGCAACTTGAGGCCATTGCCTCTCATCCTATCGCTAGATACTCGGAAGAAGAGACCAACACCTGCCTCACTACAACCTCTTTTCAGGTAGTTGTAGAGAACAATATGGTCCCCCTTCAGTCTCCTCTTCTCCAGACTAATGAGCCCAGTTCCTTCAGTTGCTCCTTGTAAGACTTGTTCTCTAGACCCCTCACTGGCCTCATTGCCCTTCTTTGGACATGCTGCAGCACCTCAATGTCCTTCTTGTAATGAGGGGCCCAAAACTGAACACAGTCCTCAAGGTGTGGCCTCACCAGTGCTGAGTACAGGGGCACGATCACCTCCCTACTCCTGTTGGCCACACTATTGCTGGTACAAGCCAGGATACTGTTGGCCTACTTGGCCACCTGGGCACACTGCTGGCTCATGTTCAGCCAGCTGTTGACCAACACCCCAAGGTCCTTTTCCGCTGGGCAGTTTGCAGCCACTCTTCCACCAGCCTGCAGTGTTGCATGGGGTTGTTGTGACCCAAGTGCAGGATCCAGTTTTGCCACTCTTCAAATTACCAGGGAGATGTAAATTGGCCTTTGCAGAAATAAGAATCCAGCTCAAGGTGGGTGATGATGTTCAAAGTGAGCTCAACGGCAAAGCCCCAGACACCGTCAAATTTAGTGGGCAAATTGCAAACTTTGTCAAGATTTTCTGAGTGCTGAGCTATAAAATACTTCCAGATCATGAGAGAAATACCTCTACTGATAATAAGATGCAGTTTTTTTTAAAAAAAAGAAGAGTTTGAATTTTAATATGTTTTTAAGTGAAGCCCTGAGAGTGTTTCCTTTCATGCTCATTATGAGAAATTTCCCCAAACGCTCCCAAGGAAAAAGTGGTCATGAATAGGTTTTTAATGTCTTCAGCAGAAAATCTTTGTCATCTGATTTCATTGTGAAATTAGTTTCATAAACTATCAGATTAATATATTATGTTTTCTACCAAAACAGGATTCAACATTTTACAATTTCATGGGCCCAGCTCTCATGTGATGAGCAGGTATATTGTATAGAATGCATAGTAAGTTCAGGATGTATTTAATCAAAAGAAGACTTTCCGGTAGATATGTTTCTGCCACTCTGTGGGAGCCACGCTTTTCTTACCCGCCTCTTCAGGTCTTTCTGGTCTTTCATTTTGCTGTTCTTTGTTTGTTGTGAGGTGAATTTAGTCAATTTGGATCAAGAAACCTGATTAAGACTGTCCAGGCTCACAACCTAAGCAATCTGTTTCAGTCTATAGAATTATAGATTCCCATCAATGTGATGGAATGGACAATGATCAAAGAATCAACTTTTGATATTGTGAGAGGCAGAACTTTTTTGACAGCTAGGTAATTGCTTTTCCAAAGTAGTTAAGATGCCATTTTCCACTTGATTTCAATGGGCACCTGTGGTCATACTGCTGTTTATAGATGGAAATGAAAACCCATTTATTTATTTTAATCTTGATAGAGGAACTCAAAGCATAAATTATCAGATTAGTTTATGGGTGAAAGAGATTACAGTAAATCTGTGATGTAGGTCCTAGTGTTTATTCAGCAATCAAAAATTACTGGAAAGATTTGGTGGGTAAGCCAGAAACTGAATATGAGTGAATTCAAATTGGGTTGAAGATATCTAAACTTAGATACTGTCCTGAAGAACATGTGTGGTCACCCTGCAGACCCTGACAATGTGGGCCATTACAGCTGATAGAAACCTGTTCCTTGATTTGGTTGCCCATGGAGAGATGTCTACTGCCATTTAAAATGCCCTATGATATTTCTCTTGGCTTGTCACTCCATGGCAGAAGGGCAAGGATCACCTGGAGACACTGTCAGATCTGGAACCTCGCACCTAAGTTTTTGATTGCTTGGGACATTTTAAGAAGCACTAGATGCCTCTGTTTCTTTGATCTTTCTCTTAGCGGCTGGTTACCTGAACTGCCCTTTGGAGTTCTACTGATTGTATTTACTATGATGCAAGTGGTGTAATGGTCACACAACGCATATTTAAATGTCAGTAGGCATTTAGGTGTCTCAATCCTAAACTGAATGATGATATTCCCCTACCTGTTTTCTATGCAGGTTTTAGGGAAAATAAGGCTTATACAGATGTGGGCTGTGTTCTTATCAGAAGACGGGTAGCCACAGGTCTGAGTGCTTACACACTGAGTGGATGAGACACGGTTTTGCTGGAGAAGATCTATCTATTTGTGTGGGTATAATCACATCTTATGGCATAGGGTACATGTCCTTCTAGCTCGTACCACTTCACACTCCCAGTAAACCATGTCTATTATAAATTTGCAACAGAATGCCACTTTTGATAATTTTTTTTAATTTCTGGAGGGGTAGAAAACAGTTTTGGAGAGTTCAGCCTCCTACAGGCACTGACTCATACCCCACCTTTGTAATAAATCAGTCCTGAGATGCAGCCAGGGCTTTCCCATTAGTTTTGATGGTCATACAGCTCCCAAGTGCTGTCCCAGCTCTCTTCTGTTGCTGCACGAGCCTCCCCAAACTGGCCTTGCTCCTGCCTCTGAGCAGGTGTCAGCTAAAGGGATCCAGTGGAGAAATACTCCTCAGCAAAGTACGGCCATCACTTCTGTTACCTGTGGAGGACACTTGTGAATTCCTGGCATAAAACAAAGGGGGCTGGAAACAGCTTTTGGTGGTCTAAACAGTGCTCCTGCTTTTCTTCCCTCGCTAATCTTCCGCTCCTAGTGTTCTGTTCAACATTTCACTTTCTTTTTGAAGTAAAAGCCTGAACCATTATCAATTTTTTGCTGTTTCAGGTTGGTAGTACACAGGCAGAAATCCTGAAGTGCTCTGTCAGAAGGCTATTAGTAATTCATGTCTGTCTTACAATAACTTACGTTTTAGAAGAAGGAAAAAAAATCCCTTCCAAAATAGGAAAAAAATAATCACAGTTCCACTGAGTGGAAAAACCACAAGACTTCCAGCTACCTGCAGGCTTTGCATGTGATTGCTGTTTCTCATAATGAAAACAAAATTCTGCAATAAATTAACAGTTGGGAATTATTCTGGTTTAACAAAAAGATACTGGCTAGGAGACAAAATACAGCTGTGCTTGGATGTCTTTCTGGGCCTGTTAGCCATGAGCTTTTGGGCAAAACTTTTCCCTTTCTAGTCTGTGTTTACTTTGATTACATGGACTACCAGCTGTTTGGATTGATGCTGTGTGGGTGGATAGAGCTTCTCACAACACTACCTGTAGTGCGATATGAGTCCTTTTGGATACTACCACAATGTAAATGTTAATAATTCATGACAGCTGATGTATTCAATACACCTCATTCCTCTTTGCATGAAATGGTAGTTAAGGAGCAAGTACAAATAGAAGTTCATCTGCAGCATTGCTGTTGAACTCTGGAAATGTTAGAGCCTTGACCTAATCTTTGTCTTCCCAGTAAACTGCTTAGTAGTATTAGATTAGTCTTATCAATGACTGGGCACTTCTCAATCAACCTTCTATTTCAAGCAAGTCCCTTTTCCTTCCTCTCTTTGTTCTTCATCTACATGAGCTCGGAGTCAACTTGCATCAAAGATACTTGACTGTCTGAGTAGTAGAGGCCAGGTCTTAGCCTGTCCTCTTGAGGACTATGTACTTAACAGAGTAACCCAAGAGTCCGAGTGCATCCTCTTGTGCTGCTTCCAGATCCTCTCTCCTGAGTAGCTCCTAGCAGCCAAGTCACTGTCACGTTAAGTTGAAAGGCTTTCAGCATGCAGCCAAGTAAAAGTGGTGAGTCAGGGAGGCTTCAGTCACATGGGCAATGCTCCAAAATATGACCTGGTAGAGGAACAGGGTGGGGAATGAAAGAAGCTGGAGGAGATTAAGGATGAAAGCCAATTAATGAAATAGCCACAACATGACCAGAGGGTGAGGTGGTGGGGGGAGAGGAAGAAAGGGTGAATTTTGTCCAGATGTATTTGAAGATTGTTTACAATAAAATGGGAATAGTTTAAGATTAATACAACAAAACATGACTAGGAGCAATTGGCAGAGGTTGAGCGGAGAGAATAAAGATAGGTGGGTGACAGGAAGAATTTCCTTGAATTAATCTAATCTCAGTAGAAAGATGAAAGTACTGTTTCTTGGCTTTCTTCAGTTTCTGAAGAGCAAAGAATTAAAAATTGCTCTGGAAGAAAACCTTCTGTTGTGCTCTACCAGGTCCTGGACTATGCAGCCTGTCAAATCTGCAACTTACTCTTAGTTGTACTTAGCACTGGTGGTAAGTCCCTGTAGTCAGTAAGACAGAGCTGCTTTTAAAACTAGGAATGAAAAACATACCACAAGCCTCTGAGCCCAAGCCTTAAGCACTAAACCCATATTTGCTGATCATCAGGACATGCCTCATTTTGGCATAAAGTCACACTCTACAAGGAGAAGGTTTCAGGCACTAGCAGTAAAACAGTCTCATCTCCTGTGCTCAGTAGCTCTCTCTCGGTCTAGAGTGGTGCATTTTATGGGCTCTTCCATAAAAAGCATGAGGGGCCTGAGATGGCGGGTTTTCTGCTTCCCCTGAGTTTCAGGGATGGACTCCAGCTCCAAAAATCTTAAAGGCTGAGGCAAAAAACGGATTCTGAGAGGGGAGTCCTAGTATAGCAACCTCTATCCCTGCAACCTCAGTCTCATTCCCTGACCTTGAGAGCAACTGGCAAGACTTGTCCATGGCCATGTTATTAACCTGCTTAGCCTCCAAAACATCAGGGAAGTTCCATCAGTGTCATCTTTTAGGAAAGATCCCCTGCCTGGGAGCCGTCTGGGGTAGGGTTGGTTGGTGCAAGCTAAAAGCATGTCTGGGACCTTTTTAATTATTTAAGTTACAATGTGGGCAAATGAATGCAAGTAACTAACTCTTTATCTTTGTGCTGCTTATTTTACCAGAATGCATGTAGAGTATTGGCACTTTTTTCATCCTAAAATATATGTTTGGGGGAAAAAAACACATTTTGTTAGAAAAAACCCTAAAAGCCTTTTTTGTTAAAAAAAAAAAAAAAAAAAAAAAA
>Ga0065711_1029047_pt1 | contig 37879 bp, 13 predicted proteins | sample Hoacrofraction12_FD_59098 | JGI IMG/M metagenome (GOLD analysis project Ga0065711, IMG submission 59098) | Hoatzin crop microbial communities from Cojedes, Venezuela - Epithelial fraction 12 v2 (version 2) | ecosystem: Host-associated > Birds > Digestive system > Esophagus > Crop | place...
TCCTTCTCTGGAGATATTCAAGACCCGCCTGGACAAGGTCCTGTGCAGCCTGCTGTAGGCGACCCTGCTTCGGCAGGGGGGTTGGACTAGATGACCCACAGAGGTCCCTTCCAACCCTTACCATTCTGTCATTCTGTGATTTAAGGGAATTCTGCATTTTTAGTTGGCAAAGTTTAGCTAGGGTGCCGAGTACTGCTTTTCTGTCCTGCTTTGTGAGTTTACAAAGATCTGCACTGGCTGTCTTGCCAAAATTCAAATGTGGTGAGAGCTTAAGAGAGGAGCATACTGTTTCTTCTCAGATTTAGGGACTATGAAGAACAACTACGAGCTGACAATTATTCTGCAGAACAGCCATAACTCAGTTTATATAAAAACAACAGCACCTTCCATACAACTTCTGCAGTGGTCTTACTTCAAGGTCAAACTGCAACTGTGTGTGTCTGGAAAGTGTGAGTTAGTGATGGCTTTAGACATTTTGAACTGTTTATCTCTGGGAACCTTGTAAGTCTTAGGTAAAGAAAAGAAGGGTAGTGTGATAGTTAAAACTTAACTCTAGGTTTCCTGTGTTGAGCCGGGTTCTTTGCAGATTTCCAGTGTTACTGTGGGCTAGTCACTTAATCTACTTACAGTATGTAGAAAGTGGTACTCCTGTAGTCACAGGGATTTGGCATTGAAGTTTGAGAGGTACTCAAGATACTGTTGGGATGGAGCTGCATTAATAGCTAGAGTCATTACAGTCTTTAGAGGCCAATTACGTTATATTTTGTGCCTCTTCATTCATCATTCCAGGAAGCAGAACAGACACTGCTGTTGCTCTTGCTGATGTGTCCGCTGCTATTACTGCTCCTGTTACTATTGTCTTTTCTTCTGCTGAAAAAATGCCAAAGCAAAGCACAAGTTTCTTCATAACAGGAGAAAAAAAAATGCTGCAAAACCCTGTCATACTCAGCAACTAAAGCCTGGGCTCAGAAATAAATTACTTTTAAAATCTTTCCAAAATTGTACCTACCATCCATCATTACTCAAAGATTGGGTCATATCTGCTGTAATATTTGAAAATATTAATTGACTTTATTGTTTTATATCTTGTACCTGAGTCTCTTGCATTGAGACATCCTGTTGTTGCTTCTTTTGTCCCTGTGAAGAGTCTGTCAAATATTTAATATTGTTTGGATTTTGTGGTTTTTTATTTCTGCTTTTACCTCTGACTTCCTTGAGGGAAGAGGAATTCACAAGTAAATGCCATGTGGGTAAGTAAGACCTGAGATTTGTTGCAGCCTTATTTCAGCTTTAGGAGAGGTGTCAATAGGTAGCGAATGCTTTGGAGGTGGGTTGGTGGTACGTGGGCTTCCTGAGAGTGTGTTGGCCTCTTGGACACCCCCAGAAGTAGTCTGTGCTTTCAGCTTGTATAGCTTACCTAGTTGTCTGTAGTATGTTGTAAGCAGGAAATTGTACACCTCTCTTTGCCCAAGGAACAATCTGAGATCTCTTTGATAGGTGACCTTGAAGAAATTTTCTGCTTTTACCTTCTGTACTTGGGCTTATTTTAGGATTGTTCAATCTGACTGAAAGTGAATAATGCCTGGTCATCTCCTTGTCACACACCTGATTTCAAAATTCTTCCTTGTAACTCTTACTGTAGGGAAAAGCTGGAATAGCTTTAAAATGAAAGCTTGTCAAAGCACCTGCTTGCTACCACCCTGGTAGCTTCTGCAAAAGACATTGCATTCATTATGCCTACCGAGGGTAACATCTGTATTACTGGGCTTTGGTTTTTTTTTTTTCCCTATTTCTGTAGTGTTGTAACATCTTTCGGAGAGAGAGTCTATTTCCTTTTTAAAGGAAGGTGTGGTAGCAGTTAAAAATATTCAGAATGCACTCTTAAGAACAAGCAACAAGGGGTCTATTGCAGGATGGATAATATATACTGATGGACCTGCAAGTAGCAAGTCATTGATATTATACTGAATATGTGGGTATCTGTATCCTTTTCCTTTTTTCACAGGACTATGCATTTATCTGTTTGATATGTAAAAAGTTGCTGGCCAGTGAACGTTTCTCAACTTCCAAGAGCATAGTCTGATGAATGGGTAGTTTGAGAGTTCCTTGAATCTTGATGTACAACAAGTTTCTCTTTCACCAAAACAACGGTGAAACTGAAATTCTTTCACATCTGCACAAAAAAATAAAAATCAGCATATTCCTGCAGGCAGTGCATTGCACACTGAGGAAAAGAGGTTGCAGTTGGTTGTGGTGAGTAGTATGGTGTTAAGATCACTAAAGCTGCCAATAAAATAGGCGGTTACTAAAGCAGAGGATTATGATAAGGGGGACTGGCATGTGGGCAGGGGTGCTGGGCAGACAGAGGGCCGTGCTGGTACTTGAAGGCTCTGCAAATGAGCGTGTGAATCCAGCGAGTGGGGAAGCATATGCTTTCACTAGTGACCCTCAGTCTCCGCCAGCCCAAGAGGAGGAGGGGACCTGGCTGTCACTGCTTGTATTTGATGCAAATCCTGTATGTAGGTGCTGTCGCAGGCAGCACCTTGTCTGCGGCAGTCTGTGTGTCCGGCTGTGTCAGTGTCCTGCGTGTGTCTGTGTGTCTCTGGCATATGAGCTCGTTTTCGCTACTGGTTGAAGCTGCAAAGGGGCAAGTGGCAGCTATGTCCCCCAGGAGCACAGCTGTCCGGACTGAGCCCCTGCAGCTCGGCACGGGGGATCTCCCCAGCCCCGGAGCTGATCGCCCCGTGCAGGCAGCATCCCTTAGCCCTTGGTGCTGTGCATATGTGATGAAAGTTCTTCAGGCTGCAGGGGTCATAAGGAGGAGCTCTCCATAGTACGAGCATGCTTGCTGCGTGTGCTGCTCCCCTTGTTCCCCACAGCAAACACAGAGTATGGGTGAGAAGTGATGGAGGGGTATGTTACATGGTGTATCTCGTCTCACAATAGCCTGCACTCTTACCTAACCTGCAAGAAAAACTCCTGAGGATTTCTTCTCCTGGCATACAAGAATAATGAGCTGTTGAGTCAGCTCAGTGGCAGGTGCTGGAAGGGTGGCAAAGGAAATGCAGCGAGGCCGGAGGAGATGATAGAAAAGGCTCTGCTTTCTTCCAGTGTGAGAATTTGTATTTCCCAGATTTTGTAACTGTAAGTAAAAGAGGACACTTTGAGTTGTGTGACTTTCTTCTTAAATACAAGTGAGGTTATTTTGCTTCCCCCTGCCTCTTCCCCAGTCACATTTAGCATGTCTTTTCTGTCTTCTTTCCTAACAAGCTTTCTGAGCTTTCCTGCAATATACAGGAGTCTAAGTTACCTTAGATGACATTGGGATTTATTATGATTGCAACTCTAGTCTATAAAATCAGTTACTGCTTTTGCAGATTCAGCTCATTTTAGAGGTGTCATGCAAACAAAACTTACTTGTACATCTTTAGTCCTTCTCTTGACCTACTTCTGTTTGCTGTCTATTAAAGAACTGTATTTTGATGGGCTTTTTTCTGCTTTACATCCTTGTTTGAGCCTCAGATTGAGCTATGATGCAGACAGCCTGTATCATTTCAACCTTCAATTAGATCTTGATTTCAGGTAGCGGTTCATTCAGGTAACAGTACATTCTAAATCTGTAGGTCAAAGATGGTAAGTCTTCCTTGCGTCCAAGCTTAGAAGTCCACACAACTGAGACATAGTTAAGTTTGCCAGACTTTTGCTGATGTAAGAACGGAGAATGCTGTCTCCCAGTGAACTGTTGTTTCTTATGTTGTAGAATAGAATCACCATGATTATTTAATAATGCTGGTTGTATTTATAAATTACAGGTTAGGCATTCTGGAGTCAGCAGAACTCCTTAGAGATCAGCCTACTTTATAATTATGTGTTTGGATGAATTGTCCCTGTATTTGTTGCTGCAAAAATACAGTTGAAATTTTGATATCAGGATTTAGATCACCGCATTTACTGTTCTATTCAAGTTCTTATCTGTATCAAGAATGATTCAGCATGTACATTTACCACTTATCCCTTTGATTTCTTCTTTTTTTAAAGTTCATTATAGATTCAAATGTCTTCTGCGTCCTTACTCATTTAGTATATATGCGTGTTCACTAGTTTGTGGGAAATACATTACTAGTATATCAGAGAGTACTTAGAAAAAAGACATCTTTCCTTTGGGAAACAGGAATTGTTTAGTGCTTCAAGAATTTGCTGTGAAAGTGTCTCAGTGGGACATTAAGCATGTATTTAGCCTAAGGCACGTAATTATCGCCCCTGAAGTCAGTGGGATCATACACTTGAGATTTAAGCTCGTTGGTAAGTGACCTTGGTGCTAGGAGCTTGGACTTGGTTCATATAGTGCCCCCTGTGAGACTGAATTTTTATAGCTATTCAGTTGCTGTCATTTCCCTTGAATATAATCATGTTGTGGCTAAAACTATGTGTAAGTACAGTATTGCTAACAGATATAGTAGAAGACTAAACTGGGTAGTCTGGCTGAGGAAATGTGATACATTTACAGATAGCTAATCTATGGAGTAATTTCTTCTGAATTGTGGTACTAATCGCAGCATAGTTTAGAGGTTATATTATTAAATGACTAATGATTCTTTTTCCTAAAATAAATTTGGGGGTGCTGCCTAGCTGCTTAATTTCATGTGGATTCTAGGCATGGAGATGAAAGAAAAAGATATGAAGGTAGCACAAAAATTTTGTTTGTATTGCAAGGAAAATTAGGATTGGTAGCAAAGCATATAATGCTTATTTCAATTACAATGTTAATATCTTTCCAAGAAAAAAATCCTTCAGAAGATAGTCTTCTCTAGTGAGGCTTAGTCCATGCAAACTCTGCTATTTTCCCAAAACAGTGAGGGCATCATTCCTGACTTGTTCTTAATCATCCAAGCAGTGTAGAAATAGGTAATATGAAGACTTTGCTCCCAATAAATACTTTCTTTAAACGATTTTTTTTTTTATAACTGCCAATTTTCTACACTCAGTAGTCTGAGGAGACCTTGAAAACAGTTATGCAGGGGGGGAATGAAAACCCACAGCAAAAATAACTTATTCAAGGTTCATTTAGAATCTCAGCATGCCTTTTAACTGACTAGAGTCCTGTTTAAGAAGCAATGTGAGGTTGGTTCTTTATGATAAACTAGAAACTGATTAGAAGCAGATTATGTACCTCACTATCTCTCTTCTTAAAAAAATTCATTTTGTTTCTCTTGCATAAATATTGCATGAAAGTGCCTGAATACTCTGCATCTAAAAGAAGAAATTTTGGGGCCTTATGTCAATTGTTTCCACTGAAATTGTTTCAAGTCAGCCTAGAAAGTGCTATGGTCTGGGTTTCTCATGAACAGAAGCTTTGTCCTTCTTGACAGCCTTGATCACATATGAAGATTTGTGTTAAGCCCTTTGCCGTGGTACCCCACAACATCCTTCTTTCTAAATTGGAGAGACAGGGGTTTGACAGGTGGACTGTTTGGTGGATAAGGAGTTGGTTGGATGGTTGCATCCAGAGGGTAGTGGTCAGCAGCTTGATGTCTAGATGGAGGTTGGTGACAAGTGGTGTCCCTCAGGGGTCCGTATTGGGACCAATACTGTTTAATGTCTTCATCCATGACATAGCGAGATCGAGTGCACACTTAGCACCAGCTGAGCGGTGCAGTTGACATGCCTGAGGGAAGGGTTGCCATCCAGAGGGCTACCTGGACAAGCTTGCGAAGTGGGCCCATATGCACCTTGAGGTTCAACAAGGCCAACCGCTGGTATCAATAGAGGCTGGGAGATGAAGGGATTGTGGGTGCTGGTGCGTGCAAATCTGGACATGAGCCAGCAACGTGCATTCACAGCCCAGAAAATCAACCTTATCCTGGGCTGCATCAAAAGCAGTGTGACCAGTAGGTTGAGGGAGGTGATTCTGCCCCTCTACTCCACTCTGGTGAGATCCTACCGGGAGTCCTGCGTCCAGTTCTGGAGCCCTCCGCCCAGGAAAGACATGGAGCTGTTGGAGCGGGTCCAGAGGAAGGCGGCAAAAAATGATCCAAGGGCTGAAGCACCCGTCCTCTGAGGACAGCCTAAGAGTTGGACCTGTCTGGCCTGGAGAAGGGAAGGCCCCGGGGAGACTTAGTAGCGATTTTTCAGTACTTGAAGGGAGCTTATAAGAAAGATAGGGACAGGCTCTTTAGAAGGGCCTGGTTGCGATAGGACAAAGGGTAATGGTTTTAAACTGAAAGAAGGTAGATTTAAACTGGCTATAAGGAGGAAATTTTTTATCAGGAAGGTGGTGAAACATTGGAACGGGTTGCCCAGAGAGGTGGAAGATGCCCCAACCCTGGAAATATTCAAGGTCAGGTTGGATGGGGCCCTGAGCAACCTGATCTAGTGGTAGATGTCCCTGCTCATTGCAGAGGGGTTGGACTAGATGACTAGATGGTCCTTTCCAACCCGAATTATTCTATGATTGTATAAATTAATCTGTATAGGGGATTCTCAATGAGAATATTTGATTTTTCTTACCTAAACCAAAGACTATGATATCACAGTTTTGTTTCTGAATTTTGTATTGTGAGTATGTATTGTTCAATAAATTTTCCCAGTAGGTGACTAAAACTATACTCCTGCTTTCTTCTCTTCCACACATATTTTCAAAAAATTTTTTTGCGCACAAGATATTTACAGGATTTTCTGTCTCTAACATGACATATGAACATCTAGAATACCTCCACTGGGAAAAAGGAGTCAAAACCCAGTGAAAGACTGAAATGAGTTTATGTTGAAAGAGCTTGTGTGTCGTAGAATCAAATCACAATTTTGGGAGAAGCAGGCTTGTATCAACAAGTGTAGGCTAGGTCTACTGAGTCTACGCCATTAAGTGCTTTAACCTCTACTCCTTACCCTTCTGGGTAGGTACCAAGTAATCAGATCACTTATGGAGGTATCACACACTGATTAAAGTGGTTTTATGGAGTTACGGAGCACTCGCCATTCAAGTGTCAGATGTTAATGATTTGATGAAAATCAGAATACTGTCTGTATTTGCTTTATCTGATGCAGTCCATGCATACAGTAAATAGGATATGTATGGATGCAAGAATAAAGTAGGTTAGGTAAGGCCTACTTACAAGAGGAACAGATCTATGAAACCATTCTTCTTTAACTTGTCAAGAATGTGGTGAGCTATATTTTCTCATGTGTTGATGCAGCTTTACGTACTTAGCCACTCAGTAAGCAGCCAGACTTGGCCTTCTAGTCTTTAATGATCTTGGTATTTTTGTTCATTTTTTTTTTCCCCTTGCTATTCATGTGCATCATTCTGTGTAGTATAGCTGTCCAGATTGCAAGAATAAGCTAAGAAGTTTTCAGGCCTTGTAGTATACTGAAGTATTTTAAAAGTAATAGCCAGTGTGCTGTCTCAGCAGAGGATAGGGTTTAGAAATATTTATCTGGGGATTTTTTTGCAGTCATGCACCTTAGAATTTAACATAGTAGCTTTAAAAGGTCTAATTGTATTTCCCATAGCAATTACTACAGGGTATACTTTATTACACTGTATTTATTGTACAGCTTTGGACTGTTTCCTGTGATTTCTTTTCAAAAACCTTTCCATTAATTGGTACTCGGTCTGAAAAATTATCATGTAGTATCCTGAGAGGATTTAAGTGTGTATGTGTGAGATAACATTACAGAAACAAGAATTCTTGCATGCTGAAAATACATAAAGCTCTGTATTTATTTTCTTAATTCTTGAGGTTGTGGCAAAGCAATGCTGCTGAGTCACTACTGATTATTATTTCTACAGTTCGTCACTTGAAAATGGCAGTAAGAGCAGTTCACATATTCTGGAGTTGACAAAGCAGACGTTTTAAAAAGGGAGTTCCAGTGGACAGCATGAGAGTTATTCAGAGTTTCTAAAAAAGAAGTAACCTTGAATTTCACTTGTTTTCAAGGAGCAAATTTTCTCTTCCTGTTAATGTAGCAAATGGCATTTTGTGGTTGTGATCTAGGGATCTCTTCATGCCCTGTAGCATTTGCTGAGCATTTGGAGAGTGGTGTGGAAGGGAACGTAGTATTCAATACGTTATTTATGTTAGATGATTATTTTTCAACGTTTTTAGTAAGAGGAAGTCTCTCATGATAAGGTAGTGCTAAACTTTCTTAAATGCATATTGCCTTTGAGAACAGCAACAAACAGTTTGCATTCTTTGCCTAATTTTATAAACAGATCTACTTTACAGAAATATTTCTGTTAGGAACGTGGTTTCAATTTCCAAATGAATGTAGAACTAGCAAACTGATTGGTAAAGATCTAATTTTGCTCCAGTTATGAAATGCAAAATGGCTTAATTTTGTTATTGTATCAGACTTTCCTTCTTGATCTTTTGTTTGTTGCTTTATAATGATAGAGTTGATTCAGCTCTAATGAAGCTGGGGAGAGACAAGAATAACCTGAATTTCACAGATTTGTATCTTCTAGTGTAGGCTTGCTGGTTTTCTTAGCGATGTTGTATGTTACATAGACTAAAACAAATGGATGTAAAGTATCATTGGGAGGTTTAATTTAGTCAAGTACTGTCATTTTAAATAGGTGACTGTTGAGTCAGATGAAAGAATTTAGTTCCAGTGACTTTGGAAAGAGTGACATTTGATTCAGTAGGGAGCTGTCTGGTAACATGACATCTCATATATTGTTCACATAATTCAGAGAGATTCTAACAGTGCATCTAGCACTCAAGGGTATCGTGCAGATTTGTGAATTCCCTGTAGTACCTCTGGTCCAGAAATCAATAATTATGCTGGCACAAAAATGTTGTAGGTTTGATTGATGGATTTCTGTTTTTTGAGGAGGAAAAAAAGAAAAGAGTAGGTGAGAAGGGAAGAAATATTTTTCGTGTTAGTTTTGATTTTTTTTTTAACTGGGTGCAGGGAAAGGCTGTGTAAACATTAACAAAGAAGAATGGATATATTTTTAAACAAGTTTTACTTGATAAATATCCTAAATTAAACCAGCACTAACTTTCCACTTATATGTTAGTCTTTGGTATTCTGAACAGCTTCTTTTCTGGTATGTTTTATGGTCTTCCCAGAAACTGTAATGGAATTAGAGCCCTACTCTGGACAAGCAGAAATAAATCATACTGTTTACAGGAAAAGTGTGTACTCTTGATTCAGGAAATTTGAGATCTGCGTCTGTCTGTGCCACAGACTGTCTGTATAATCCTTTGCAAGATACTCTTTATTTCCTCTTCAGTATTTCTCTCTCACGTAAGGATCCTGTTGGGATGCATTATTTATTTCATAGGTGTTTATATACTATGGTTCCAAGAGCTATAATATAGCCTGCTATTTAATAACTTACAGTAAGTGTTTTGCAAGTAATATTCTGATACCAACTGGATTGTTTGAGAAATGTTTTGTTCTGCCTTTTTTCGCTGCAATTTTGCAAGTGGTATTTACTCTTAACAAAAGAGAAAGTAAATAGTTTTAAAATTGACAATGATGATATAAAATGCTCTATAGGGAGCTCAGTCTCTTGATTGACAATGAATAGAAGTGACTCTTGATTGACAATGAATAGAAGTGAACAGGAGATTCTGATCTGGAGTATCAGGAATGAGGATCATCAAGAGCTTCATCCCCAGGCTGTGATAATCAGCCTTGACTGAATAAGGGGCTGGTCCAAGGGCTCCAGCACTCTGTACGTTCATATTTTAACTGAAGCTCTTAATCCTGAAGAATCTCAAAACATTTTATGGCATTGCAAAAACTATTGTTGGGATTATATCCCTAACTGTATTCTTAGTTTAAAACTCAATTTGGAAAACAAACTACAACAAGGGGAAAAAACCTGCAGACCACCAGGATGACAAAAGTGTGCCGTTTTCATCATCTACACTTACCAGTAGGCCCTGTATCCAAACAAGATTCGATTGTTTTGTGGCTTTCTGGATCCTGAGGTTATAAGACCTTCTTCTCTGTGCTGTATCTTGGCATCCAGTAGTATCGAGAGTTTAGATGCTTCTGCTATAGAAAGTACTAATTATGAAATTGCTAACATCTGTTTATTTCCCAAAGTGGAAGAATACTTTCCTTCAAAACTAGAAGAAAATACAGAAATTTTGAAAGCACACATAACTGACCATCCCTACTTGTGTGAAAAACATTTTGACATCTTTCATCCAGCCAACAAACATAGATTTTTATTAGCCAGTATAAATCACTTTAGTTCTGGAAAATCATCAGTAATGTTTGGCTTATATTAATGAACTAGGCGTCTGCCTTTCTGTGCTGTGACTATGAAAAGACACTGTATCACCTTGCACAATATTGGGACAGGGAACCAGGGCTCTTGTCAAGGCAACAGAACCAACCCCTATGTCACAGGTGTTTCCTGCTCCTCCAGTGGTTTCACATCTAAATACTGGTCTGGCCTAATGTGGTCTGTGTCGCAACGGGGAGATCACAGCCTGGAATACCACGCCTGAAAATTGATCACTTAAATGCAGTCATATCAATTTACAGGCACATTGCATGATAGTTTTTGTGATAAGTTTCCAATATTATCACTCAACAGAAATCAAGGGCAAAATGGTATGGTTTTATACATAATTCAGTATTATGGACTCATCATTTTAATGTGTTATTCACTTTCAGGAGGTCATAGTTTCCTCAGTATGTTATGGGCTTTAAGCAGGAAAACTGGAGTTCAAAGTGACTACTAAATGTTTTCTGAGCCTCAGGTTGAAGAATCTAATGTATTTGTTTAAAATACAAACCCATTATTCCTGGATTATACTGATCACCATAGTAACCTACATTAATTGTATTTCATTTAAAGTTATTTAAAGCCACTTAGCTGGAAGAAATAAGTGTTGTCAATTATTGAGATATGAATGTAGCCTGATTATATTAATGGGAAACATTTTTATAAGATGAATATTTCTTCATGTGTTGTAGTTTCGTGTCATTGTCATAATTAGTGTCAGTCATTTAGGTGAACTGGAATTTTGAGAGCTTTTTTCTTTTTTATTTTCTTTCTTCGATGTCACTCTTACACCATGGGTTGTATTTAATTTCTTTTTTTGGTCATGTGTAATTTCAATCTTCCTTCTACTAGTGACATGTAAGTTTGAGGTTTTTTTCATGTGTCTGCCCACATAGGGTCTGCCTTGGTTGTGGATATGACTTGCAGGAATTTCCCATGTTTAAAGTCTTAGAAGGGCATGGAAACATGTCTTTCTCTATATGTTTTACTATTGCTAGCTACTTAGAAGCATGTTGCTACTCTATGATTTAGTTAATACAGAGAATTATCCGGTTGGTAAGCCTGTGTCCCCGACCCAGGTGTCTGAGCTGTGAGTGTATCAGTACCTGAGCCGCTGCAGTTTAGAACTTGACATTTTAAGACAAATCAACATCAATGGCAATTTACCTTAAAATGTGATTCAGGAGATGATTTAAGACCTGCTCAAACATTTTTCTGCACGGGCAGACCAATAGCGGTGATCTTGCAAGCTATACGTAGTAAGCTGTTGGTGCTGTTCACTCAGTCTTCGGTTTGTTTGGCTACATATCCAGGCAGAAGGTACGTCTGTAGGACTTCAGTCCTGTCTTAACTGCAGTCCTTGGTTAGTATTAACAGTAGGAGTTTTGAATGTCTAGGTTGACACCCAGAGATGTGTCACTTTTTCCTTCAATATCTCTCACTGTCCTCACAGCATTGATGCAGGCAACTTCAGACTCTTCTATAACTGGCCACGCTCTCTCCACTTTTCTCTCTGCCATTGCCCAGGGCTGAAACTCGTGTTGCCTAATTTTAGAAATCTACTTTTGAACCATCAAGGACTCTTCTACGCTTGGTGGCTGGTGAGCACCACTGCTTGTTAGGAGACCTGCTTCAGATGTGCCCATTCCTCTGCATGGGCTATAAAGGAGTCTAAATAACTAACCTAGGTGTAGATGCCTGCTGAGATGAATCCTGCTGTTGTTTTTGTGGATTCTGTCTTGGCTTCTTAAAACAGATATAAGGGCTCAACCTGTGTTTTGCTTACAGATACAACTGGGTTGTATTTGAGAAGTGCTAGATGCCTGTTGTGTTATGGGGTAAAGCTGTAGTCACATGCATACAGATACATATCTGCAGAATCTCGGTTATCTTATTTGTCTTTTATTTTTTTTCCTGGTAGATCACTACTGATGTGTTCTTGCAGTGCCTGAGCTCAAAGCCTCTTGAAGTGGCTGGGAAGGTTTCCTTGATCCTGATTTTTCAATGGCTTTTGCATGTGCACGTGATTAATCAAGCTGTTGCTTATTTGTTTAATTAATTAAACCCAGTGATGTTTGAAGGCTCAAAAAGCAATGGAGGAAACAGGCTGTAATTGACTGAAATGGGAATTCTATTTGAAGAACTGCTGGAGAATCAGGTTCACTATGTGATCTTAAAATGCAGACTGCTTTTGTTGTTTATGTGTGCAGCTCCTGTCCATTATGCTGAAACTGAGCTGAAAATTGTTTTCTTTTGCTGCCATTAATTTTAATTTGTAAATTCAAATCAAATTAAGTTGCTAACTTCAATAGCTATAGAGATGACTTCCTAAATATGAGATAAACTCAATCTCCAGCTATGCCTAACAAACCTCATTTTACTGGGTTGTTTCACCTGCAGTGAAACCCAATGTATTTGAAAAAGAATTTGTCATGATTGCTCCAACTAGTATAAACTGCCTATTGACAGCAGCAGGCAAATAAACGTAAAGCTTACTGCTGAAATTTTACATGCTAGCTTTACCGCTTTCATTGCTAATCACTTCACCAGCAGTGTTCGGTTCACCTGGCAGGGTTGGGTAACACAGAAGTTACAGATGGAAAGAGCTAATTACCTCATCTGGTGTGTTTCTTTTGTTTGTTTTTCTTCTTCCTTTTTCCTGCCAATACAGGACGTTTCCTACGGTGTGTTTCTTAACAGCTTTCCATTACCTTGGCTATGAGACTGTGGCCAGTTGCCTTGAGAGTTTTCCACATTTCAGCTTTTTCCTTATTTTGATTCGTATCTAGCATTCACAGATCTGAGTGATGCCTGAAGTGAAGCAGAGGAAAAACAGATGGTGAGATGAGTGCCTAGAGTTCCGTTGTTGTGTTTCTTACCTCTCTGACCCTGATTCTTAATCACAATCATATTTTTTATGATTTTCTGTAGCAGACACGTATTTTAAACTTGGTGGATATGGATCTAAGATGCAATTCTCTTTCTTGTTTTCCTTGTGATGTAACAAGTCAGAAACACTTTTTTTTTTCCTAATGTAGGCAACATTATTATTTAAACTGTTCTTTATGTGATGTAAAAGAGATGATCTTGAAACTGCCATGTTACTAATCAACTGACAGTTTAAACCTCATTGCCACAGAGATTTGGTTCAATCTCTTAATGTATACAGAGGTATAAACACAAGCAATTACCACATTGTATTTGTTTTCATTCATGACTTCTGTGAAACAATATGGTTTCTTCATTGTAGTATGGAAAACATTCACGTAAATATCATCTTATTTGGTAGGTTAGCTTCTGTTGCATATTCTGATTCTAATCTGCTCATTTTCTTACAAAACTATATGTCCAGACTTCTAAAATTTTGTTTGATCTTTTACTTTGTTAGTGGAGGAAAGAGTGTGAAAAGGAGGAAGTCAACTATTTTTTTTTTCTTGGTCTTAACAGGTTTTTCAATCAATAGAACAGCAAAATGCCTCTGATTTTTATTAGCAATGATCCATTAGCCTAAAAAGAAACCCAGAGCATTCTGATATTGCCACGAGGGAAAAGTGATAAATGGAGCATATTTGCTCTAAAATAATTTTGAGAATAAATGCAGGGCCTTGTGAGACTCTCCCGTACCCAGTCATGCTGAGATGATGCTTTCAGTAAATACATACATCAGTCCTCAAATAACACAAATTTTCTGATATCTTTTGTTGTTGAAATACAGCTCTGAAAGAAGGCAGATGGTTTGGCTTTGGTCAGTTCAATTTGTACTTTAACTTTCAGATCTGCAGTTAATCTTTGCTTTTCTATGTTTGACCATCCATGAATGTTTACTAGGTGCCTAAATATGAACTTTAACAGTACCAATTTCAGTATGTGGGTTTTGGTGCTCATGTTGCTCTTAAAAGATAACTAATTCTTCTCCGACTTGCAGTTGTTAAATGAAGTGTGTTTCCCAAAGTGTTCCATGTTTACATAAATAACAGCAGAACTCAATTGACCGTCTAAGGATTGGAGAAAAACTTAGACTCGTGCATATGCCACGAAGTTGGAGGTCCCAGAAGAGTGTATTAAAAGTAGGAAACATCAGCACTCTTACAGGGCTAAAGATGAAGATGAGTAGCTCAGCAAAGCAGAGTAAATTCCTCATCTGTGCCCATGTATGTTAGGATGACACATTCATCAGCTCATTGTTCGTTAAAGACTCTTAGTTAATGTACTTCTGGCTTAGTAGCCTCTTTGTGCTAGAAATCATCATTTTGATTTGTTTGCCATAATCCTTAGGATCCGCTGTTTGGTATCAGCTGCTCTGGAAGTATATTACTGCTGTGATATAATAAAATAAATTCTGAAATAAATAATAATATTCTGAAATAAGAAAGAATTAGCTCTGTTTTACCTGTGTCTGTTTTTATAATCTTTGTTGTAGGAAAGAATTTAGATGCAGCTGAAGGATTTGCATTGACAACTAGAGTGTGGCAGAGCTAAATCCTAGGAAAACAGTGAAGTAAGATTCCTTCCAGATGATTTAGAAAAAGAGAGTTGTGTCTATTAGCTGCTCAAGTGAGGTTTTTAGTGAGAAGGCAGCAGTTTTATCTGAGGCTTTATCATACTGCTTGTATGACAAATTGTACCAGCTGAAGTATATAGGTTTAGAAACCAGTGGAGCATACCTGCTGTCATACATGGACACGCTCTTACCTTGGTTTATCAGTGCCTCACCGTTTTATTTTAAATTAATTATCACTTCTGTTCTTGGAGCTGTTTTTCATATATAGCTGTCTGCATAATTTTATTCTTTAGCAAATGAAGCTGCAACATCTTTTAACAAATTACCTGACCTATGCGGTTTGAGATTCTGGCAGTGCGTAGGTCTCCCAAGTCAATGAATTTTAACTGTAACAGCAACCTCAACCACAGAAGACTCTCTGATAGTCTCTGAAACTTTCAGAAAAGCTAGAAAATAAATGATATAGCTCTACTAGATGCAGCATAAGTAGTCTTACGATAGCGTTCAGTTGTTTGAGTTCTCAATAGAGTCTCAGAGGCTTTAAGGGAAGAGCTCTGGGGATGTGTGGTCAGCTGTGGGCAGCTACTTCTGTCATGCGTATCTCTGTGTGGTGGTTCTTAATATGCTTTGTTGTAGATCCTTGACTTGCTAGGATGACTGTAGAGAACATAAGCCTAATTGGGAGGAGGAAGAAATTCTCTGAACACTTTCATCTATGACAGTGTCTGTCAGAAAACATGAAATACTGTTCCTGTGGTACTTAATTAAGCCTTGAGTCTTGTAATGAAAACAGCAAACAATTAATTAATGATTAAAATTAACTGTGTGTCCTTTGTGTAGTGATTTATATACATAATAAATGCTGTAGCATTTTAAGGTGTTAGCTGTGCTTTACAGAGCCGGGTAATAAATGGTGGCTTCAGAGGACATTACTTAAAATTCAAATTAACGTTTACTCAAAAAAACTCTTAATGCTAAGAGGATAACTGGGAGTAAGAGTAAACCCCCCCTCCAATTTTATATGTGTGTGCAGAGATGCCAGTCTTGCAGAGGGACTACGTTATTGTAGATACCTGCTTTAGTTAAAGAGATAGGCTATTTCTGTTTCTAGCACATGGATGCTTTATACTACTTGTGTTCCCAAGCTACCAAGAGGACTGATTAAGCAGCCGTGTCGAACTATACATGCATGTAAGATATTAACACTCAGTTTGAGTTATCCTGGTTTTCCTCAGCTGAGGGTCTGTGTCACGGTTTTTAAAGGTATTGTTGTGCTTCGCATTGCAAGACCTAACTGACCTCAGAACACAAATCTTATTTTATAACAGCACTTGGTTACTTCGGGTTCTTCCTTTGACTTGCAGTGAGTTACAAGGAGGCTGATGGACTGTTGAAATCAAACCAAAGTCCAAAAACAGCTGGGTGTTGTGTTTCGTAGTTGTTAAAATTTTTGGATCTACTAAAGCTTGGTTCAGTCAAGCCCTACAGCCTAAGCAATGTGTGTATCTGTGTTAAAAACTTGGGCCTTAGCTTTACCTGTTCACATGATAGACAAAACGGAAGGCTGGAATTAAGAAAACATGTGCACAATGCACTGATCTGCTTACTAGAGTTCTGCTCTATCAGTGATGGATTCAGGAATGGTGACCATTTTCTATTATGTCTAGCCTCTTCATCTGCACGGCAGTTTTATCTGAAAAAGGTTGTTTGAAGGTTCATTCAAAATGCACTTTCACTTTAACTGTGATTTCTTGTATGCTTAGCTACTTTTAAAAAATCTTGGAGCTTAAATAGTCTTTGAAAACAGTTTTTTACTTTGTAAAAGAATATGGTTTTATGATCCTGCAAATACAGAGTTTCAACTACAAGCATTGATTGGCAATATGAAGGTATAAAGGAAAGCTATGATTCAGTGGCTGTAAAGTGCTTGAATGGAACAAGTGAATTAAGGAAGACAACAATTAAGTGGCTATAAAGACTTGAAATATGTGAATTAAGGCCACAAGGAAAAATTGCTATAGAAGTATGTTTTGGTAGAAGGTAGGATTTTTTTAATTATTTTGTTTCTTGCTGTAATTATGACTGTAGTATACCTACATTTGGGATAATAAGGAGTTAGATATATATAATTCAGTAAAGAGGTGATAATTTGTTTCATAAAAATTGGTTTGTAAGTATGGGGAATTCCTATATATAGATATTATAATAAAAAGGCCAGGATGACATGGTAACCTGGGAGTTTCTGTTCTGGATTAGAACGACGTCTGTTCTCATCCATTCTCCTGTCTTTACCTGGGAGACCTTAGCGGTAGAGATGAGAAACTCTTTGTAGAAAAGATCTTGCAGATCGTAATATATTTCCTTTATAACAGAGCAGATGCTCAAAACTTTTTTACTCAAAACCGCAAAGATAACAGCACAAAAGACCAAATTCATCCCTTATATAACTTTCTGTATCCTGATTGTATTCTTAAGCATTAGGGAAAATTTGTGTCGTTTGATTATCTGATACATAGCAAAATGTGGAAAAATTGTATCCTATCCTTCTGTGCCCTCATCCCCACCTCCCCCCACCCCCGAAGCCCCTCTGTCAAAATTATTCTTTGTATGTACCTGAAGCCAGCAAAGTCCAAAACATGTTGATGGGTTGGTTTGTGGTCTTGAGCTGTGACCCTGGACCACAAAGAGTTTGTTGTAGGCAGAATAATTCTGATTGTGTGTATTTGCTTATCATCTGTTGGTAAGTTTAATCTTTACCTGCATGTTATGTATTTACTTAAAAATCTTATATGATACTGTTAATTTCAGCAGTAATTAGCGACTTGGTAACAAGGTGATTATGTCTGTAGAGGCTGTGGTTTTTAAGTGAGTGTTTATCGGTATCCCTAAAAAAACATGCCAATGGAAACAAAATCCAAAAGATTTAGAGCAACTACAGATTTGGTTATAGCACTGTAAAATCAACACAATAAGTTATTGAGAAGTTGAATGATAATCCCTTCCTATCTAGTCCCTAATGAATAAGCGTTAATCAGTTCTTAAACGGCAAATTCTTCTACAAAGTGTGTCTCTGCCACCATTCCCATTACGTATCATGGTCACAGCCCTGCTTATGCCTTTGCTAGACCCCGTGGAATTTTTTTACAGTGTGAGGGTCTCCATGGTACGTGCACCCTGTATCAGGAAGGCAATGGTACATATTTGAAGCCCATAAGAAATTCAGATGTTTAAAAGATTAGAAAAAGAATTATAATTTAAGGTGTGATCATGTTTTTTTTCTGAGTCAAAATGCTTTTTGACATTAGCTGTAACTTTGCTGATTAGCTGTGGACCCGGAGAGCTGGCTTCCGAATTAACTGAATGTTGGAGGAATTTCAGAGGCACAAAGAAAATAAATGGCTAAACCTTTTTTTAACAAAATTTGCTTCATATTCGCATGGAATAGTAGTCCATAGCAATGAGCATTCATTTGCATATTTTTATTCAGTGTACAAAATGCAGTCTATGCATGTTCTGTGGGCTTTTTTCCTCACTAATATTAGTAAGATTTTGCGCTTGATTTGACCAAGAACTGGAGCTTTCTGAGACAACTGCCCACTTGAATGTGCACCTTAATACACACTGTAAGCCACTGAAGTGGATTGCGTACTTCTTCATCACTGATTACTATGTTCTTAAAAATGCAAAGTTAGTGCTGTGTTAATGTAAATTTTACTATGTAAAATTTTTAAAGTTGGCCACTGTTGTTGAATATTCCTATCCTAATAGCATTACTAATTTATGTACGTGACAAGACATTCCTGCAAATTACATGCAAGGGTAATTTCTGTTATATTGGACTTTACTGTTGTCACATTGTAATAATAGTAACTGAACTGTGAGAATACCTCTCAAGGGAATGCAGCTCCATAGTTAAAACTGTGAAATACCTGGCTAACAGCACGGTCATAGTTTACCTGCTAATAGAGCTTGGAATGTAGAAAGTGCTTTTGTTTTCTCGATAGAAATATTTCTAAGATTATAGAATCATAGAATGTTAAGGGCTGGAAGGGACCTTAAAGATCATCTGGTTCCAGGCCCCTGCCATGAGCAGGGACACCTTCCACTAGGCCTGGTTGCTCAGAGCTCCATCCAACCTGGCCTTGAACACTGCCAGGGAGGGGGTAGCCACAGCTTCTCTGGGCAACCTGTTGTAGTGTTTCACCACCCTCATGGTGAAGATATGCCATCCAATTTGATTTCAGCCCTTGCCTTTGTTTTTTGTTCAGTGAAAAATGGGAAAATTTCTTTTAAACAGGCGGTCACATTTTCCTAAAAATCAAGAGCAGAGGCATTCTGTAACTGCAAGGGGAAAAGTCTTCTATTTAGCAAATAGAGAGAAGTGGCAGGAACTGAATGTCTGCTGCTTGCATATACAGAAACACGGGCTGAGAGGAAACAAGTGGCCGAAGCTTCCCGTCAGGGCTGGTGTTTTGTAGCTTGCCAGTTTGCTTACCTGTAAAGCTGGTGGCACATGGGAGAGAGGGAGCGAGCCACCTGAGTATGCAATAAATGATTTTCTTTTTGTTGTGAAGTATTCTGAACAACGTATACGATACACATTAGACAAGCCTTCTCCCGACCAAGCTTAACAGCAGTGAGGTTTCTCATGTACCTGTTTCTTCTTGTCCCTTTAATGTTAAGGAGAGGTTAACTGGGCTCTAAGTTTTCTGTTCAGCATGTTTTTCTTAGATGTGTGAAAGCATCTGTGGTATGCTATTAACAGAAGTGTCCAGTATTGGCCTTCAAATGTCAATATGCATGCATGAATGTAGACTATATACAATTTAAGGAAATCCTTACTTTAAAAAAGCTTTCCTGTTCAATTTTTTAGCTAGAACTTATAAAAACCTACAGATGTTTAAGCTATGACATAGCTATTATTAAGTAATATTAAAGATTATTAAATGCTTAAACATCTTTCATATACTTTTGTAGCAGCTCTGTAAATTTTTGTTTCACTTTCATTAGTAACAATGAAAAGGTAGTGTTAAAAAGCTTAAAATTTGGTATGTTGTTTTCATCCATACTCTGTCAGCACGGAGACCTCAGCCAGAGGGAAAGGCTTCACCGACAGGGATCACAACAAAGTATGGCCAACTTCAAATACTCAAAAAATAATTTAGTTTATAAGCACTGAGATTTTAGAAATGCAGACGGATTTGTATTTTTTCTTTGCCTGCCAGTTTCAGTGATATACTGAAGTCATATTTTCAGACTTTGCTCACGATCTCAGGTAAGCCTATAAAAACAAGGAAGAGCTAGACTGAGCCTCCACTTGAAGGTGGATGTAATAAAACAGCTCAGCACTTGTATTTCCTCCAAAGGTGCCTCGGGAAGCACCGTTGACTTAAAGTAAGAGTTCAGTCTTTATTTGCCTTTGCTCAGCCGGGCCTTGTAGCCCTTGTTACCATGGCCCTGATGGCTGGCTTGTGGGACTGGGGCTACCTGGCCTTACCTTCTGGTGGGACTACGCCTGCCTCTGCCTTACCTGCTGGCAGGAGCAGGCAGTAACCCCTTGCACTCTTCTACCCTCCCAGAGCCCGGGCACTGCACATGAAGCTGAGTATCAGTGCAGCGTGGCGGGGTGCCTTCAGTCCCTTTCAATCCTTGTTGTTTTCTGGGATTTCTGCTGGATTAAAGTCTGGAGCACCACAGCCTTGAGCCAGAAATATATCTGGTAGTGTTGAAATCCTGGACGTAGATATTTTTCTGTTTTTTTTTTCAGTGAGTCTAAACTAACACTTGTGAATCTGTGTGTAAGCAGCTGAATAAACGCACTGTTTTTTTAAAAAGAGGAAACAGTCAGACAGTAAAAGTGATACTTGTTTGGTGTTAAGCACTTGGGAAAACAAAAGCATTTATTTTCATGCCTTATATTCGTTAGGAAATTGGGCAGGGTGTCAAGAGGTTTTTCTGCCTTTCCTTTTGCAAGCAAAACACCATTTCTGTTGAGATTTCAAAGGAAGAAGCTGGAGTACTTAGTGGTACCAACAGTACCTTCTTGAATCTTGTTTAGTTAGTTGAGACATTTACTGTAGAGCCTATGAAGGGAGCCTTCTTATTTGACAAGGTCTCTTTTAAATCAGTTCGTTGTTTCCTGCAGTTTTGTTTTTACTGATTTGGAAGACAGTGTGTAAGTATCAGTGTATATTATAAAGAAATTCATACAACATACTGAGTTTTGCCAGCTTTCAAGGATGTGTCACTGGGGATGTACGTGTATCACTGTGTAAGTGCCCTCCGAATGCTTGTGACCAGATTGTTTTTAGTAGTAGTGTCTTGGCCCACAGACATTTCTTGTGATGTTTCATTGTCTTATGAGAAACTATAAAACCCAAAATGGTTGTTACTTCCCTTGTTTTCCATGTGTCAGCAAGGCAGAACCTGGTGCCTAATACATTGGCGTGTGCTGAACTTCCAACGGGTTTTGATTAGTTTATTTAGTGCACTTGGTTTGCGTGGCAAGGTTTTGGTAGCGAGGACAGGGGAGGTACAAGGGCGTCTTCTGTGAGAAGCTGCTAGAAGCCTCTGCTATGTCTGATAGAGCCAATGCCATCCAGTTCCAAGACAGACCTGCTGCTGGCCAAGGCCAAGCCCATCAGAGATGGTGGTAGTGCCTCTGGGATAACAGAGTTAAGAAACGGAAAAAAACGCCTGTGCAATGGCAACTGCAGCTAGAGAGAGGAGTGAGAACATGTGAGAAAAATGACTCTGCAGACACCAAGGTCAGTGAAGAAGTGGGGGGAGGAGATGCTCCAGGCGCGGGAGCAGAGATTGCCCTGCACCCCATGGAAAAGACCATGGTGAGGCAGGCTGACCCCCTGCAGCCCATGGAGGTCCACAGTGCAGCAGATACCCACCTGCAGCCCAGGGAGGACCCCACGCCAGAGCAGGTGGATGTGCCCAAAGGAGGCTGTGACCCTGTGGGAAGCCTGTGTTGGAGCAGGCTCCTGGCAGGACCTGTGGCCCCGTGGAGAGAGGAGCCCATGCTGCAGCAGGTTTGCTGGCAGGGCGTATGACCCCATGGAAATGACCCACGCTGGAGTTTGTGAAGAACTGCAGCCCATGGGAAGGACTCACGTTGGAGAAGTCCTTGGAGAACTGTCTCCCATGGGAGAGACCCCTGGAGCAAGGGAAGAATGTGAGGAGTCCTCCTCTGAGGAAGAAGGAGTGGCAGAGCCAACGTGTGATGAACTGACTACAACCCTGATTCTCCATCCCCCTGCACTGCCTGGGGGGAGGAGGCAGAGAAAATTGGGAGTGAAGTGAGCTGTGGGGGGAAGGTGCTTTAAGATTTAGTTTTTGTTTCTCATTACCCTACTCTGATTTGATTGGTAATAGGTTAAACTAATTTCCCCAAGTTGAGTTTGTTTTGCCTGTGATGGTAATTGGTGAGTGATCTCTCCCTGTCAGTATCTCAACCCATGAGCATTTCATTGTATTTTTTTCTCCCCTGTCCATTTAAGGAAGGGGAGTGATAGAGCAGCTTTGGTGGGTACCTGGCGTCCACCCAGGCTAAACTGTGACATTTAGAAATATTTCTTCATTCTCTTTATATTCATGACAAGTTAGATATTCATAACCAAGGAGGAGAGAACAGAGCTAATGCATGTGGTAATTGACCGTACAACCCTCTGTACATCAGCAGAAGGACCTTATCACTGCTAACCTCCACAGCAGGCTTCACATCTTAGTGTTATAATCTTTAATTGAGGTGTGGGAAGCTCCTGCTGAGAACAGCTACTGGGCACATTAGCTGTATCCTGGACTTTACATAAGGTTTTATTTTTGATACACTTAGTATACACCTTTTCAACACATTTCCTTATTATTTAGAGGCATAATTGAGTAGTTTTAACATTAAGCTGTTTCTGCACAAAGAGTACTGAAGTGGAGGCTGTGTGTTATCTCGCAGTTTCCTTCTGGTTTACTAAAATTTCTCTTGCTCTTGACGTGTTCTTGCAACCAGAAGGTGAGCTATCTCTTCTGGCTCCTTCAGGACTGTGCCAGCATCAGAAAATTGCAGAGAGTAACGTAAGTGTGAGCCCCAGAACTGGTTAAAACTTCCTGCTGCTTAGGTTTTAGCTGCTAGGTCACACACCACGCTGAGAGCTGTTATTTCTGACTGCTGCAGCCAGAAATCCTGACTTCCACCGTCCTGAAAAGACACTACTTGTTGGCTGTTTTTTTTACAAATAAAATAGTTATCGAAGGAAGGAAGGTTTCATGTACCCCACACTAAATGGTCAACATTGATCCCACAATCATCCTGACTCTCAAACTTAGTTTTCAGTCTTTAGCTACTTGTCACATATTTGAATTTCAAGGGACTGAGGAGGAATGCTGGTCCTTCTGTCAATCTTGGCCTTCCTTGGGAGGCAAGGGGGTCTATATATCCGAGCTGAAGCTGCAGTGAACCATACCTTACTGTGCAGTCTCTGCTTTCTGCTCTATCAGAGGGAATCATGGTTCTGTAAAGTAAGTAATCATTCCGTTCTTTTATGTTTGTGGCCTGACATCATTAATACTGACAGTACAGCTCTGGGAATCATTTGCTAGTTAGATTGAACAGTCTCTCTGCTGTCTCGGCATTGACAGATTGCAAAATGTTTAATATATTGCTTCATATTAAAAACACATTTCAGCAACAAACCCATTAGTAGATCTAAAAATCAAAATAGATGCTCAGAATTCAGAAGTAGTATCAATATCAAATTTTAATGTATTGCTCTTTCATAGCATTTTTCATCTGTGGGTAGCGGTGCTGTATATACTGATTGCTATCCACATTGCTTGTACAGTTGTACTGAGGCGGACAGGGAATGGTAGTCAAATGAAACCTTGGTCAAGTGTTCAATCCCAGGGGGCTGCAGCTGTCTCATAACAGTATTTTGTGCTTTATGTTATTACACTAGACAGTACCTCTGAAACCAAAGCTAGTAAAGAGAGACTGAAGATCTGAAAGCAAACTAAAGCATACTGTGAGAAATCTTCATTGAGTAGAAAATGCGTTGCCTGTTTTTTAAATTTAAATGGGTCCTGATGGCCTAAGCACACATTTTATGCATGGCATCTCACATCTGAGTGGTGGCGTTTTATATATATTTGTTGCAGAGCTATAAAACTATATTTTGACTGAAAAAGGAGTTACTCTTTCCATTGCAATGCTACTTTAGACAGCTGATTTTTCTAGCTGTTTTAAACTATTGAGTGTATAAAGCATCTAGCTGGTTCAAATGCCACTGATTGATACACATTAATCATATAGGACAATTATGAGAGGTGTTTCTAAGGAGAATGATGTGTGTTAAGTATGTTTCCTTCAATTTTTGGATCTTTATATTTTGAATATTAACTGTAGATTGAACACAGTACAGAACATTCATATTTAAGTTTTTGTCAGTGGTGAAGTTTTATTTTGATTAATACATATGGTATTTAAAATATTGAGTAACTTCCAAATAATTCTTATTTTTAAATTGGAGGGCTTTCAACAAATGTCAAGTGTTAATATTAGGCCTGCTCTTAAATTCCAATCAGCTAAGAGCATAATTGTTCACTAGAGAGTGAAGTAAATTGCCTTCTTATGCACAGCGGCTTGAAGAACTAGTCGGAAGGAGGTTCCAGAATTGGTGGTCATGCACTCCAAAATGCAAGAAATGCTCTGCATACTGAAGATCACATTAGTCACCCTCCCTTTGAAGAGACGAGGATAACCTTTGCGCCCTGGTGTCTAGAGTATTCTTCAAGTTGGTGGGACTCCTGCCAGTTAGTGCTAGGTTTTAAATTAGGTTGTGGAGGTGATGGCTGTTGACATTTGGATGAGAATGGAGCAGTGCCATTACATGCACTATGTTTTAGAAACTTGGGAGCTAATTTATCCAGCTTTGCTACATATGTTACAGTTTTTCTAGAGCCTGGATTTTTGGATGCGTATGGTGTTTGTATGTGTCATCCTTTAGAAGCAAGCTGCATAAAAATGTAGTAAATGGGAATATAGTCCCTTGGAAAGAAATGGTGGACACTGAGGGGTATAGCTGATTTTATATAAGACCAGAGTGCCTGGTGTGTAGTTGTAGGTAAAAGATGTCTTCAGAATCACTGTGGATTAGAAAAAAAGTGGTTTATCTTCATTTTTAAGTACCTCTAGAAATGTGGTCCATTTGCACTCTGCTAACTTTCAGAAGGATCTGTTGTACTTGACTGGTTCCTCGGATGCCTCTGGCATGACATCTGAAGTAAAGATCGAAGATTTCCCAAGGGAAGATGGAACGTGGGGCTGTGAATGTGTTCTCACTATTTAAATAGTCATTAGGCCAGATTTTACTGGATTCACAGATGCACAACCAGTCTTCCATATTCATGAACACTTTTCATCTGCTTTGACAAATGGTGCAATTTAAGAATTGAGCTTTCATCGTTTTGCTTCCATTTAACCAGTTCACCTTGGGTTCAGAAATCCTGAGGCTGATGAATCCAGAGAAGGCTCCAGGTGAATTTGACCATTTACTTTTTATCTGCAGCTGGAGAGTTATCCTGTGAAAATCAGTAACGTGTGGTTTACTTCTATTTCCTGTGCATCTTCTGCTGTTTTAGAACATAATGACTTTTTCTCTGGAACAGGTTTTTGAGTTATCTTCCTGCCAGTACCTACAGAATTTCCCTGTGTCCTCTTCTGTATTCGTAAAATGGATAGCGTAGATTATCACCTGGTGGAGTGCGGGAGAAAGAGCATGTAGTTCTTTGCTGCTGGGGCAGACGGAGCACAAAAAGATTCAGTGCAGTTTCCAAATCATGCTTTAAATAAAATATCATCCTTGCCCTCCGAAAAACATTTACAGTATTTCATCAAGTAAACCCACAATGTTAGTAACCATGCCACCGCTCAGCATCTGCAATTCTTTTACTAATATTACCAGTGTACAGTATTGTATTCCATTTAAAAGGTGCAGTAAATCTACCTGACCACTAAATGGCACTCTTTCCTTTTTAGAGCCAAAACCAGAGGAAAGGTGCTTAAATCAAGGTAGAAGGATAATATCTAAATGTGAGTTTTTCTTATTATCTGGTCTCCAAATCGTTGGTTGCCAATAAAAGAAAAGCGATTTACTTATTCATTCTTTGCTTTGCAGTTGTTACGACTGGTGGAATCTGAACAGACCCTGATGAATCTGTAATGGCTTGGGTTTGGGTCTTGCATTGGTTTGTAGGTTTGTATCGCTGCGTTCTGTGAAGAACTTACACATAACGCAAAACAAGAAGAGAAGCAACTGCACTTCTTTGCAAGTTAGCGTGTTTTTTTTATTCATGTCATGAATTTGAGTTACTCCTCCGTCGTAGGTTTTCTGATATTTAATGAGTTTAGAGCATATCTAACACTGGCCTGGATGGAGACTGCTGAGCTCTGGCTGTTCTGCCTCCAGTACCAGTCTATCTGCATGGTGCTTCATTGTCCTGTGGTAGCCGGCTCTGAAGGTTTTCGGGTGTATTTACAGATGGATGCCAAGCACATGGTCAGTTAACAGACATCTGTGTGTTACACAGAGTTATGACCTATGCAGAGGAAAATATATTGGGAAGAAATTAAATCCATGTAGTTTTATGTCTTAATTTTCTGATACGTAATTCTTCTTTCACTCAATTGAGCTCTGTGAGGCTGCAGCGTAAATGTCAGTATCGGATTTGAAAACTGCAGGAAGAGGAAAATGGTTTAGATAACTTTCTTAAGGAAAACAGCCTCTGAAATACCTCTATGCATGCTAATATTGTTTCTCTTATCATGACTGCTTGTGTAATTAAAAACACTGGTTTACAGGTCAGGATAACTGAAGCATGTATGTCGCCCCTTTGTAGTGTGACCTTGAGCCAACCAGCTTTTGTGACTTTCACCGTTAGATAGGGGCCTCAATTCATCAAGTCTGGTCTCCTAAATAGCAAAGTGATTATCGTTTGCATAGTTATGCTTGTAATGAGCCTTAAAATATGTACTTGACTAACACACATCTTTCAGTAAGTTATTGGTCTTAATTTTAAACATGTCTAAAGACAGACAGCCACCAATTTTATGCTTGGTTGTTTTTTTTTTTCTCAATAGTTTAATTGCTCTTAAAGCTACAGTTTGACTTCGGTTATACCTTTCTCTGCTTGTTTAGGAAGGTCTGGGATTTTCCCCTGTACATGATCATATACAGCACAATGAGCATCATCTTTTTGAGAAGATGAGATGGTAACTGAGTTGAGCCTGACTTCGGTGACTTCAGAGTCACCAATTCCATACTTGTACAGGCAAGCCTTGTGTTGGACATTTTTGCAGAGGCAGCACATTGAGTTGCTGGTTTGCTGTGAAAAAAACCTCCACTTTCGAGACGTAGTGATAGTCTGCATTCTTTATTTCTCGGGGTATAATCCTGCATTGGGCTCCATTCAAACACTTTTTTAGAATCATCCAGTTTAATGGCTCTTCAAGACCGCTAAGCTTGCCTGACCTGCATGTCATTTTGACCCTGACACTTTTTTGCCAAGCATAATCTTTTCCTATTTCAATTTGCTTGTCTTTAAAGTAAAATACATTACCCTCAAAACTTGGTTAGATTTCAAACCTCAGTGATTTTTTTAGAATATTTGAGACTTTTAGAGGAAGTGTGAAAAGGCATCAGTGTAATGATCAATTGTTTTATTGCTTTTTAGATGGATGCATATATTTTACTTGGCATATGTTTTATCTGCAGCATAGATGTTTGGCTGGCAGTCTGTACTTCTGAAAATCAATTGGAAAAATTACCCTGTTATTTTGCCCATTAATTGGAAGAACTCAGCAGATCACTTAGAAACCTGGCATAGCAGTGACCTCTACTCTTCAAGGTTTTTCATCAGGAGTATATTATTGAGCTTTTGGAAATACCACAACATGTTACCTGTGCCACATGTCAGATCAGATGACTACGGTAGTTTCATGTGGCCTTGAAATCTGGTAAATCATATGCGACAAACACCAAGCATAGCAAAATCTGCAAGCTATGTAAATGAGCAGAATTTTAAAAGTGCTGGCACAACAAATAGACAGGCATTCGTATTCTGTTTCCCAGTTTTCTTCATGATACTGGAGACTTCATACCATTCTCTTTCCACAACTTCCACTGACCTTTCTTGTCACCTAGCTAACTTGTAAACACCATTTCCCTGGTATTGCATGGAAAGCTGTGTGAGCAGCCTAGGAAATTCTTATTATGATTGTATACTGGAGTCCATCTTTTGCTTGCTGTCACAACATACCAGTTGAAGAACCTTCACTTCCAATCCTGCGAACATACAAGTGCTCTTCCTTCACACACAGGTTTAGCTGGTGCCTAGCCATAGATGCCCACAGGAGAAAGATGTGGTGCATTCTGTCTCATCCCAGGATTTAATCTGCTATTCCTTAAAGCTTTGCCATTTCTGCTCTTGGTTCAGGGGTATATCAGTAGATGATCATAATGCTGCTGGCTTGTCCCTTTGCTTCTGGAATACTCAGCAGCAAGGCTGTGAGTGATGCTGTACCACTTTCCTCGTTTCTCTACTGCTTTGCGGTACTGGTATTGGTTTGCTTTACACTGGAGCAGTCAGCTGGAGTAGAAGCCAGCAGTTTGCTTATGCATGCTCATGCACAAGATTAAGTGACTGCAGAGACATTTGAGTTAAATTTACTTTCCCGTAGAATCCTTTATGAGCATGGGGGCCAGGCTGCAGCTTAGCCCAGAAAAAGTCTGTAACCACTCCAAAATGAGTATGTGTTGTTGTTAGATATATTAAATAGTAACAGAAATCTGATTTTATACAATTTTAGGACAAAGAAAAGCAAAACAAGACCTCAGTACCGGTTAAGCATGTAGTGATCGTGAAGCTTCTCAAGGAAGAAGTGCAAATGTTGGAGTTATTAACTAAGCAAGGATCCAGAGTTGCGGCAGTTTTAATCGCTAAACAAAAACAACGACAGCAAAATTCCCTCAAAAGGTTTTGTTTGGGGTTTTTTTTGGTTTTTTTTTGTTTTTTTTTAAAAAAGAAAAAAAACCCACCCACCTTAAAGAGGGCAAAGGTGCGAAATATATTGTTTGCATTTTATGATAAGTATGGAAGATGTGTTCCCCGAGAAAAGAAAGGGAAGACATTTTTATTATGGATCTTCTAATCATTTCAATGTCCGGTTTAAATTTCTAATACCTGGTATATGAGTGACTGACTGCTGTGAAAGAAGGAATGAGTCAGGAATAGCTATGACAAATGTGCTGCTGTAGGGACTGCTCACTGGGTTGCTTGTCACTGAGGTTGACAAAGGCTGTCATTCTGCGACTGAGAAGACGTACAGCTCTACTGACAGCTGAACCTCTTGCTCTTGCTAGCGGGTGCCAGTACAGTTATGACAAAGCCAGATAGCCTTGTACTCTTGCAAAACAAAAATATGTATTTTTCCTCATGAGCTTTTGTTGTTAGAAGCTGCAAGGAGAGCTGACATTATGATTTGATTTAATAATTTCTCTTGGGAAGCTGTGCTTTTGGAGGTTTATCTGTGTATTAATTATTTAGATTAATTTCTTGTGACTACAGCCATTCAATACAAACAACAATAAATTAAACTTGCTTGCTTGTCAGTCTTTGTTTCAGTTAGGCCAAGAATAATAGTTGAAGCCAAGAGACTATGCTCCTGAAAGCGCTTGCTATTGAGTTTTGACAGTTTTACTTGCGGTGAATGACAGTTGAGGATATTGTTGTTAGAGTATTCATTCCTACAGGGGCTTGTATTGTGCCTACAGAAATGCCCTGCAGGTCTTTTTATATTCCTCTTTTTAAGATACCAGTGTCACAGTTGCTCCTGTTTCTCTTCTTTTCTTGAAGGCATCACATAGCTTAAATAGAAACCCAAATGTGATCAAAACCAGAACTAAAACTATTTTTCTTTTCTTGGCTGAAGAGGGAACGTGGAGGCAGCAAGCCCTTGTGGCTGGTGAAAACCCTCTTAGGATTTCTTCCATGTCCTTTAGGAGGAGAGACAAGGGTTTCCCCATTTCTGGTACCTTACGGCTATTACCAGGGAGTGGCTTTATGCTTCCATCTGAAGTTGGCACTTTCAGTAAAACCTTTTGCATTCTTACTGGAAAAGTGGAGGTTTTGGCTGTTCTGTTTTCTTCCATCACCCAGGAATACACTGGTTTTGTTTCTTATTTCCCGGTGAGAGCTCCTGCAGGCAGCCTCGTGCTTTGTGGTTAAATTGGTAAGTCAAGAGGACCAAGGGGTTGGAGAGCTCAATCTTGTGTATAGGCCAAGAACGGCAGATATGCCACCGGCAGAGGATGTCTGGGTGTTCTTCCTTTGCCCCATGAACCTGCTTGCGACTGTTTTCTATGGTAAATTAATTCAACTATTTATCTTCAAAGCCTCTTTGTGAATAAACCAATGCACTTATTTGGACCGCATGGTCATTATTACTGTGCATCCTAGACAATGACAAAGACTCTACTTTTTATTCTAATGGATATTCATACTGTTCAATTATGAGACTTCCTGCAATTTGGCAGAATTAGACATGATTGTTTGGGCTCAGATATTAGTCTGTCATCACAACCTTTCCCTCATTTATGCACTTGGTTTTCATTCATGACCATGTCACAGAACAAGTCACAGACCACGGTGCTAAAAATATAAACCTGTGACATCACCCTGACTGATAGTGTTGCCAAAAGCTAATGAAAGTTTGTTGTTATTATAGAAGTCCTAACGTTAACATTAAAACAATGCTTTGTGATATTGAGAAGCAATACCTACCTACTGGATATAAAATATGCTTTTATTTTTAAAGATTGTTTCACTGCCTGTGTAGGCTGCTTGGAACAATATTTGCTTTAAGTAGTTCACTGTGAATAAGAAAGTAATTTAGAAGCAGCCTCAAGCATTAATAGATATACTTGGTGTGTTTTAGGTGTACGGTAGTTATAACTGAAAAACTAACCTACTTAATTTTCCGTGAATGCAGTTACAGTTACAGTTTCTCCTGGTGTTGCTACCGTGATCCATCATTGCAGGAACTGCAACACAGAGTCGTGGTTCATGGAGAGGTTAGCAGGGTGGCCAGAGGTATGGATCGCGTTTTGTACAGGAACAAACGCAGATTCTGCAGCCTGTGAAAGGGTTGACTGGTAGAGCATCTGAAAGAAGTCTGCAGAATCCTGAGTGCAAAGTGAAGAGGGAATTGTGTGTTGTCTTTTCCAGTACTAAAATTGGTGGAGTCAAATGAAGCGGGCTGATGACAAGTTTGAAGTGGGCTAATAGGAGTATTTCTTCATGTAACCTGTTGTTCAGCTTTGGAACTCTACAGGACGTTGTGGATGCTACAAGTTCAGGCAAGACCAGAAGTAGCTGGACAAATTAATAAATTCTGTGAGGAATTAGTAAATACAGACAGAGCCCCTCTGTTTAAGCAGGACTGCAAGTCATTGTAAGCTGAGGGAGGCTGCTTGAGAAAGCTCTGAACAGGAGTGAAGGTGCTACTCTGTCCTCAAGAGAGATCAAACTACAGTTGTTCTGTCGATACAGTGTACTAAACAGAAAATGTGCAAGAAGTGGGCCACCAGCGTCGTCATTGTCTAAGTGATTATTTTAGCGGTCGGTGTTTCCGTCACTTACCATGTCCGTATGGCCCTCAGTTGATCAGGGTGTACCCTTCCGTTCAGTATCAACACTAATGGCAGCATTCCACTAAGCATTAACGTTAAAAAGAAGCAGCATTCACTGCTTCTTACAGTTTAATTTCTTATACAAAGAGTACAAGTCGGTAGGCTCAAATTTCACATGTGGCTATTACCATTTTATCACAGTGGCTTGTGACAACAAACAAACTTGGGATACAAAAGCAAGGGTGCAGATAATCGCTACAGAACTGCTGGTGTGTTGGAAGAATTCCCTGGCTCGTGCTTAACGCCGCGTTATGTACCCTTCACCGTTGGGTGCCAGTGTGGATAGCACAAAGCAGATATGCGTGCACAGCGTTCGTGATTACTACAAAAGAGCCAGGAAACATAAGAACCTGATAGAAAGTAATTCATTTGCCCATAATGGGACTGTAATTGTTGCTATTAGAAATTTTCTGATTGCAACTATGCTGTGTTTAAGAATTGGGCCTGTGGTTTTATTGTAGAATTATTATAGCAAACCCTTTGGGGACTGTAAGCGTATAGTCTCATTCTCTTAAGTATTCATTTGACCAGTGTTGTGAAATGTAGCTGTTTCTAGGGGGCAAGAGGCCCTAGAACAACTATTGAAGTAATAACAAAATAGAGATCCATTTAGTTTCCTTTTTTTCCCAAAGACCATCATCAAATCTAGAATCAAACAGCAAGAAAATTAGGCAGTTTTTATTATTTTTTAATATTAGTGGGTTTTTTTTAAGTAGATGGGCAAAAATGGCTTTCATGCAAAGTACCTTGACCTTTTGTGTTGCTTTAAAGAGACCTAGAGTCTCCTTGGGCTTTAGGGTTTAATAACAAAGTATTAAAAGACTTTGTTGTGTTTCTGGGGCTGAGAAAGAGGGTATGGAACTGAAATCATACACTTGGTTTTGCTGAAGCGTTTCATGCAGGTGATGCTTGGGGTTGATGAAGAGACAGGTCTTAACAGTGGTTCTCTTCTGAGCCCGCTGAGTGGATCAAGAACAGCAGAGGACATATCTGTGCGGCAAGGGAGGGATCAGCACTGTTATTAACCTCAGTTCTTACTCGAGATACCAGAAATAATAGACTAGATTTCAAGATCCTCTCTTATAAACTATTTCTAGTGTCAGCAGCTTTCCTGGGAAAATAGTCTGAGTTACGCATTTTAAATGTTCCTTTTTCTTTCCTCAGCTCTTCACTTGTCCTCAAAACGAGACTAATCTAATAAAGAAATTTACAGTAGGTCCTCTTTTTGCTTTTTGTTTGTTTGTTTGGTTTTTATGTTGTTTTTTTTTAGCAAAATCTGTCTCACATATAATGGTTCTTTGTCCTGTGTTTCCCTTATCTGCAGAACCTGCATATGGTTGCAAACCTTGCTGCTCTTCCTTGTCATTTGTTCAGCGTGCCTCAGAGGGTGGCTCATTTCCTCAGCCTCTTCATGGCAGGGCTGCGTTTGGGAAACAGTGTGCCAAAATGTAAATGCCTGCACTGAGAAATGGTGCTCTGGAGTAGTTAAAACAGAGCTTCTGGTCTTCAATAGTACAAGGAATGTGCGGTTGGATACTTGGGATACAGATGTTGCTCCCCCATGCTTCAGTCCGCTGTCTCCTACAGTGGCAGTTGACAGACATTTCAGGGGAAAGTATTTAGCACCTTCCATGCTCCTGGATCTTTGCCTGGCTTTTTACCGGAGCAGAGGGTTTTTTGATATAAAACAGCAGTTGTTTCTGGGCTTGATCTGTCTCTTGAATGATGAGAGCTGATTATTTTAAACTTTACAGGCACGAGTGTAAATACTTTGAATTGTCAGAATAAGTGCCCAGCATTTTTAAATCCAGAAATACTTCACAGTTTTTTTGTCTCCCTGTGTCATGAATCCCTTATGCTTCATTGCACACTGTATGAACATTTCCCTTCTGTTTTCTCTAAGCAGGTAGTACTTGCTGCTAATTTAATCTAACCATCACTTGCATCTTGTGTCAAGGGAGACTTTTTTTTTTTAATAGTGAGTGGTGATAACCAGATTTTCTTTCTCCTCTATTAACAAAAAAAAAAAAAAAAAGGGAGACGGGGAATAAAAAAAAGCATACAATTAACAGTGTTTGAAATAGATGCTGTAAATGACACCCCTGGAGCTTAAAAATCCTTTCATTCTCCGGAGAGATACATTCTATTCAGTAGCTGTCGAAGGCTTCCTACTGTCCCGCTATTTAGGGAATAAAAAAGTTTTCACTGGTTGGTTCAAAGTAGAAGAAAACTGTTTAATTAATCATTCTCATTGTTCTTGAAAGAAACGGCAAAGGAAAAAAAAAAGCTAACATTTTTCTTTTCCAGAGGTAGAGATCTGTTTTGATAGTGAACCATGTTTTGGGACTGCTGAAGCCAACTAGAGTAAATCCAAGCCAGCACTCCTAGTAATAAATATATGGGGTACTTTTAAAACACTTGGCAATGGAAGAAAACAAACTGTATGCATCATTAAAGTATAAATTGAAGAATCTGGGGAGAAATTATGCAACTTCAGAAGCAGTGCAGTTCTTATATAACAGCATTATATGAAGTTAAACTGTCTTTTCTTTCTGCAGAGTTGTCCTTTATATGACTTGTAGTTGTGTGGGGTGTCTTTTATTTCACTAAGGAAAATACATTTCTTTAATGATAATACAAGGTGAAGATGTTCCTCCAGTTGTATTATTTCACTGCAATTATTAGCTGGTTCATGTAATGGTTGAATTGTGAATAAAGGAGATGCAATGGTACTGAAAAATACCATCTCATTTGCATGCAAATTACTTTTTCTTCAGAAGGTGTTCCACGTATAACACATTCTGAGATACTAAATATTAGTCTCTTAAACTTAAAGAAATTGCTTCAGGTACTATGAAATTAGCTGATTGTTTCCCTTGTTGTTGATACCTTTTTTTCCCCACACTTCTGGAGGTATGCAACAGCAAGTGTGGTAATGAACCTCTACCTACAACACGTACTTAACGTTTGTGTGCCATAGTAAAAACATAGCAGATAGGTGGGAAAATTTTTTTTATTTGTTTCTTTATTGGAGCAGTGGATATTGTGTGCCATGACTTCAGTAAGGCTTTCAAGACTGTCTCCTAAGAGATCCTTATAGACAAGCTGCTGATGTGTGGGCTGGATGAGCAGAGAGTGAGGTGGATCGAAAACTGGCTGGATGGCTGGGCCCAGAGGGTGGGGAGCGTGGAATTAACTTGTGCATTGACATCAGGAAGAGTGTAATAGGCTGGGGCAGCTGTTTACATTGATGGCTTTTCCAAACACCGACTCAGACAATTGAAATTTCTGCTTTTCTCTGTTTTCCTTACCAATTCATAGGGTGAGGCTAAATTTGTGAAGTTCTTGTTGACTGTTGAAGTGCAAGTCAGACATGTGAGAGGATTTGTGGTTAAAAGGGGTAATCTCTTAGTGCAATTATTTGATATTCTGAGGTCTGTATTATATTTTGAGGATCTGACAGATTTGGATTCATGAAAAGTATGATATGTGGACATCACTAGTGAGCTTTTTGGGGGGTAATGTAAGCCACTTATAGATAAAAATGGAGGTGTAGAAAAGAAGCTATGCTTAAGAGAAGTTTGAAGTGTAAAATGAAAACAGTCTCCTTAAGTAAAACAGCGCCCATCCCCATCAATGTTAAAACTGAGAGTCCACATTCAAGCACGTTCTCATTATTTTAATGCAACTTATGAACAGATAATAGAAGAATACACTCCAGTACGTGAAAATTACTTGCAGCTGTGCTGTCGCTGTTTCATGACATTTTAGTTAATTATACTGTCCCATAATGACTTATGACTGTGTGCATAGAGACTTAAGATTAAAAGGAGGAATTGTATTGGTTTTCAAAAGCCAGACCAAAGAGTATCACTGTCTAGAATGGGAGGATAATAACTTCTGTGAGCTCAGATCACCGGATGACCACTGGGTTTGTCTTCACCTGTAAATTAGGGGATTATACTACTCCAATATAGCATTAATTATTAAATAAAAGCAATTTCAGTTTTATTCATTTGTGAAATTTCTGTAAAGGGTAGGAGACTAGCAGTGTCATCTTTGTTACTTGTGATTTCCTATTTTATCTTTCTTTCTAACTGCCCTGATGGATAGTGGCTGATGCAGAGAAAATCCTACCCCATGATACTTTCATAGTCACCAGACATTTTAGAAGTTCTGAAGTAATAACTAGATATTCAAGTGGTACCACAGGTCTTTTAAAGAAAAATATGTACTTGCTTCATCCTTTACTCTCCCTTTTATATGAGGGTTTCAGGTTATTATTCAGGTACTGAATATCAGTATTGCCCTTTGTATTAACCTGTCTTTTGCAATTTTTTGACTGTAGATCAAGGGTCAAATATACATAAATACTTTCATCTGCACATATTCAGTCACTGGTTGTAAAGAGAAGGTACTATTTTTTACATTACTTGGTGCCTACCAAATAGAACCTTGCTAATAGATGAGCTGCTGGTTGCACATGACATAGGAGGATAAAAATCACCTAAAATTCTTTTTTCTTATGTAGTCTTTCTAGTTCAATGTATTTTGCACTGGTTCCCTCCTTAATTTGTTATGCATGAAGCTATAATATATGACCTACTTGCATACCTGTAGGCAATATAGCAACATCTCTTTGGGTATGACTATGTTTTGGTGATGGATGTCTGTGATAATGACAAAGTTTTGAGTAGCACTGGTTCCAAAGAAAAATGAAGTTAAGGTTTCAGTGCTGGTCGTCTTAACGTTTCTTAGTCATTTACTGCAACATGCACGTCAATATTTAAGAATACAAGCATAAGCAATGCTGGAGAACATCAAAGGCATTACACGTAATTACATGTAGTCCAGAAACAGATTTTCTTCCTGCCAGAATCTGCCTGTGCTCCGGCCATTTGTATGGCTTGCTGGATGGCTCAGAATTGCTCTGAAAGCAAGACCTTTGCACTTTTCTGACCTTTGTAGAAATATCCAGCCCTGTTCTGACCTGTTCCTTAAAATCTAGTCTCTAGCTACCATAAAGCACCAGTTACTGCTCCAAGGTGTTTGTTGGGCATGCAGTGCATCTTGTTGATGTGTGCTGAATTCATGCTGAATGTTATTTGAGTGCTCAGGGTTAAACACCACAGTTAATTGTTCTTCACCCAGTCAAGGCAATATGGACAAAGTTCTACTCCAGTTTTGTTTCTCTTGTATGAGGGGCACAGGCTATGCAAAAGGTACATTGTCTGTGAGCAATAAGGAGGCACATGTCTGTGGAGGATGGAAGGTAGGAAAGTCTTCAGAAACAAGTTTTCCACTGATAAATAAATCTTACAGTTCAATGCTCCCACCTGTCACAATTGTGCAAAAATGTATGTAACATATACATAAAGGCAAGCACTTTAGGAAATGTGAAAAACAATGAAGTTTTCATGACAGATGACCATAGTGATGTCTGATTAATCACTTGCATTTTTGTTTATCACAGTATGACTTGATTATTTTTTTTTCTTTAAACATTTAAAATACAAGCTGAGTTCACTCTTTAACAGTGAGATTTTTTTTTTTTTATCTTTGCAGTTTGCCGGGAAGACTCCTACCAGTCGATAGTCTCATGTGCTGCTGTAGTACTTACCCCTGCAGAGCTGACAGTGGATACAAGAAAAAAAGAGCAGACAGTAATGCCTGATGTGTCTAAACAGTGAGTTATCCAAATAACATGATCTTTTACAAGTGCAATTAAAACACCAGGCCAGATTCTTTCTTGTGGATATGCATATACACCTCCTTTCTATTTCGTCAGTGGTTACACAGAGGTTTCCAAAGGCAGAAATTGGCCTGAGGCTCAGCTGCTTCTTTTGTTCATTAGCCTAACTTTTTTTCCAAGGCTTTTGGAATGAGGTATGTGAGGGAATGGACATTTATACTCTGAGAAACTGACTTTTTAACAGACTTAATAAGGTGATTCCTTCTGTTTAAGCAGTCCTTTCATTCTTGCACAGTTCTTCTAGTCAGTAGTTGATTTTTAGAAAGAACATAATTCCTAAATGCTCTGCTCATCTGAGATATTTCAGTATTTTTCAGTGACTATTATAGTGCTGTGATATGAGGTATGATGGCATCTTCAAAAGTGGGGTAATGGTCTTCTAAAGAATTTCTTTTTAAATAGACCCTAATTTTATATCCTGCATTAGATGAGAATCATAACCACACAATGCACAGTAACTTTTATCTTGCAGTCTGCTAAGGCACGTGAAGGACTGGAACCCTCAGCACAAGAAGGACATGGAACTGTTGGAGCGGGTCCAAAGGAGGGCTACAAAAATGATCCGAGGGCTGGAGCACCTCTCCTATGAGGACAGGCTGAGAGAGTTGGGCTTGTTCAGCCTGGAGAAG